>ENA-OREN01001078-OREN01001078.1-marine-metagenome-genome-assembly--contig:-NODE-1078-length-33902-cov-4.347199_pt1 | contig 33902 bp, 31 predicted proteins | sample MGYA00248624_ERZ508555 | MGnify/ENA primary metagenome ERZ508555 (study PRJEB26222, sample SAMN06267773) | marine metagenome | isolation source: Saanich Inlet, British Columbia, Canada | place...
ACTGCAACACAGGTTTATAGCCTCGCCGATCTGGACGGTTTTACGGGGTTTCTGAGCGAGGTCGAGACGATCTGTCGAGTTCAGGATATTCCGGTCGGGGCCACAACTGCTGAGTATGCAGTGGGCCAATATGAGATCAATCTTAACCATGTTGACGATCCGCTAAAGGCTGCTGACGATGCCATTCTTTTGCAGCGCGTTATTAAAGGAATTGCGAGAAAGCATGGTGCAGTCGCCAGCTTTATGGCAAAACCGTATCCCGACGGCGCGGGCAATGGACTTCATGTTCACGTGAGCATACTGGATGGCGATGGTAAGAATATCTTCAATGATGGATCAGAAGAGGGTAACGATCAGCTTCGGCATGCCGTTGCAGGCGCTCTTGAGTTGTTGCCAGAATCGATGGCTATTTTCGCGCCGAATGTGAATTCATTTCGTCGTTTTGCGCCAAATCTCTATGTACCCACGGCAGCCACCTGGGGATACAACAACCGCTCGGTTGCCCTGCGGGTTCCCGCGGGTTCGCCCGAATCGAAGCGCATTGAGCATCGGGTTGCAGGAGCTGACGCAAATCCATATCTGGCACTAGCGGCTGTACTCGCGGGTGTTCATCATGGGTTGATTAATGAAATTACGCCGCCAGAACCGCGAGCGGATAATGCGGGTGCTGAACTTGATTCTCAAATGCCCTTTACCTGGCAAGCTGCATTGGATCAATTTTCCAAGGGCGATTCTTTGTCGGGTTATTTAGGGGAGTCGTATTCCCGACTTTATAAAGAATGCAAACAAACGGAATTGGATGCGTTTTCCCAAGAATTCACGCCGCTTGAATATCGATGGTATCTCTCTCCAGAATAACCTTGGTTAGCAGGTTAAAAAATCGTCAATATCAAGATGCTGGAGCCGATGAAGATGATTAGCGTGTAGATAATGTTCCAGGCGAAGCACTGAAAAGCGGTGATACCGTATCGCCCTTGCATCGCGAGGTTTAATCCAGAAATGGGTCCCCCGGTCGATCCTACGGACCACGTGACCAAAAATATCAGCGCGAGCATGAGTGGATCTGGATTAAGCGGTAGCAGAATCGCAGAAGCTGCGACAATGCTCACAATCGCATGGACGCCAATAAACGCTAGAAGCAATAGAACGCCCATCACAATTACGGCAATAGCAGGCGTGAACGCTTCAATGCCAAATGTAAGCGGTGCCTGTCCAATGAAGACCGTAATTCCTGTCGCCATAACGCCGGTGCTGAAAAAAAGGGCCAGTTCGCCATAGATATCAGGCAGTCGGTTCTGACTGAAATCTTGGATCGTTTTCAACGCGGGAAGAAGGTGTCGTTTAGCGATAAGCACGACGGTTGTGATGCTGATCGATAATGCCGATACAAGCACCAGGACCGATATTTGGGGCAGGATGTTGTGCGCGATAAGAACGCAAACCACCATCAGTGAGGGAACCCACAGTGCGTGAAAATTAACTGGATATCCTTTAAAAAGATCCAAGTTTCCGTTTTTTCTGAAGCGGTGTTCCGCCCAGGTAATCGTAAGGCCCAGCACGGTAATGGGAATAGATAGTGGAAGTAAATGAGTCCATTTTGACCCCGGGGCATAAAGCAGACAGGTTCCCATTGCTGCAAAAAACGGGGACCAGAGTGCAGCGAGTGCAAACCCTCGTTGAATCGAGGTAGCGGTTGTTCGATCGAGGCGCCCATTTTTTTTTAGCGCATCGCCGAAGATAATAAATGCCGATATATTAATTACTGACGCAAAAAGGTGAACACCGCCAATCGTTTGCCAGAATGCCTTGCTCCCCGTTTTAATGACTTCAGGCGTCTCTAGGCGAGTATCTGTAATCAATCTTAGAAAGCTCACGGCTGAAAGCAAGCTAATTAATAGATGATTTTGGGTGATGAATCTTTGAATGGGGATTTCACGATAGCCGTTTACCCAGGCGAGGCCTAAACCGAGGAAACCCACACCAAAAAATATCCCGCATTGAATGTGCTGAGTGCGACTCATTCGGGGCCATAAAAGAATGAGCGCGACCAACGCGCTGATTCCTGATATCCAGAGGAAGTCCTGAAGTCCCGATGCCCCAAGCACAGATGAAAAAATCATAAGCAGGATCAAGACGCCGGCAACTTGCTGTTGGGGAGAACTTCGCGAGACTGTATTCATGTTGGTTGGTGTTACAGGGGTGGTTCGATAAAAATTTAAAGACTACGACGATAAAAGTATTCGGTCATCGCGGTGTGTATCGATCAATTGAAATGAGATGTTACGATTAGGCTCGAAACTGGCATGGCCTAGATAAATGACCCAAGTTGCGCGAGAAAGAAAATATGAGAATCCTTGATTTTAAAGTACAGTCAAAAAATAACACTATCAAAATGGAGCGATAACGTGCCAGTCAGTTCGCATTATCCCTCTATTGCCCGGATCGAAACTTTTAGTCAGGAGTACGTCTCCTTTGTGCGGGTGACTTGCGAGGACGAGAGTTTCGGCTGGGGCCAGGTCGCGCCTTACAATGCAGACATCAGTGCCCAGGTGCTTCACCGCCAGGTGGCGCCTTGGGCGCTTGGACAGTCCCCCGACGAGATCCAAAGTCTTGTTGACGATATCCCTCAGAAAGAACATAAGTTTCCAGGCTCTTATCTCCGCCGCGCACTAGGCGGTCTTGAGACGGCTCTCTGGGATCGAAAAGGTCGTGTTGAAGAAAAAAGTGTTTGTGAATTGCTTGGCGGCACGCCTGGAGATCTTCGGGTCTATGCTTCAAGCATGCGTCGTGACATCACACCTGACGATGAAGCGCTGAGATTTAAAAAGCTTCAAGAAGAACTGGGTTACGATGCCTTCAAATTTCGGGTGGGTGCGGAGTGCGGGCGCGACGTTGATGAATGGCCAGGTCGAACTGAGGCAATTGTCCCCCAAATAAGGCGCACACTTGGCGATCATGTATCTCTTCTTGTGGATGCCAACAGTGGCTTTAGCCCTCAACGTGCGATCGAGGTTGGCTACCGACTGGAAGACAACGGGGTTGAGCACTTTGAAGAGCCCTGCCCGTACTGGGAACTCGAGCAAACCCGTGAAGTTACCCAAGCGCTTACGCTCGCAGTGACAGGTGGTGAGCAGGATTGCGAACTCCCTACTTGGAAACGAATGATTTCGATGGGGGCGGTGAATATTGTGCAGCCCGATGTTTGCTACGTCGGTGGAATATTGCGGGCAATGCAGGTCGCAGAGATGGCGGCAGCAAGAAATTTACCTTGCACGCCCCACTGTGCAAACCTGTCAATGGTCACCTTATTTACGATGCATCTTCTTAGAGCTATCCCTAATGCGGGTAAGTATCTGGAATTTTCAATTGAAGGTGCCGATTATTACCCGTGGCAAGAAGGCCTTTTTGTAAAATCGCCGTACGAGATTGATGCGGGTCATATTACCGTGAGCGAGGCACCCGGGTGGGGCGTCGATATCAATCCTGATTGGCTCTCAAACGCGAACTATCAGGTGAGCGAATGGCTTTAAGGCAAATGACCTTATTAAAATAAAATGAGATTGTGAATGCCGAAATCTACAGATGATCTTTTTTCGCATGATTTTAAGGATCGACCTTTTTGGTGGGATCGTTCGCCTCTGGACAACCCTGATCCTGCACCGTTGCCTAAGAATGTTGATGTCCTGATTATTGGTTCAGGCTACACAGGGCTTTGCGCTGCATTGCAGACGGCGCGCGGCGGAAAATCGACACTGGTGATTGATGCAAACGAGCCGGGCTGGGGGTGCAGTTCCAGAAACGGTGGACAAATCTCGACGGGAATCAAGCCTGATTTCGACGCGCTCGCAAAAGATCATGGGTCGCACACGGCTTTCGAGGCCCACCGCGAAGGGCTTCGGGCGATTAGCTCGATTGGTGATTTCATACAGGAGGAAGGAATCGATTGTGATTATCGGGTGTGTGGGCGATTTTACGGCGCGCACTCTCCCAGGCATTTTGAAAAACTTAAACGTAAGATCAACGCGCAGCAGAAAGGCTTGGAAGTCGATGCGCAGTTAGTGCAACGAGAGGATCAACGTGAAGAGATAAGTTCGGATTTTTATCACGGCGGAATTGTTCAAACGCAGTTTGCTTCTGTGGATCCTGCAGCCTACCATCGAGGCGTTCTCGGGAAAGTGCGGGAAGCGGGGGTCATAGTGGAGGGCTTCACTGAAGCGCTTGGGGTTTCGAAGCGGTCAAAGGGTGCAGGTTTCGATATTCAGACGTCACGTGGTGCGGTACATGCTGCCGAGGTTGTGGTCGCAACAAATGGCTATACATCCCGATTAACACCTTGGCTCCATCGACGGGTTTTTTCGATCGGGAGTTATATGATCGCGACAGAAGACCTTGGTGACGATGTCGCCCGATCGCTGATACCCCGAGATCGCATGGTGGTGGATTCCCGCCGCATTGTTGTTTATTTTCGATTGTCTCCCGATGGCAGGCGAATAATATTTGGCGGCCGGGTATCTCTCAACGAGACTGATCCTCGGATTAGCGCGCCCCGACTCCACAGACACATGACTGCGATTTTCCCACAGCTGCGAACAGCGAAAATCAGCCACTCCTGGATGGGATTTGTCGGTTGGACGTTCCAGCACATGCCGCATATTGGGCGACATGACGGTATTTGGTACTCAATGGGGTATTGTGGATCAGGTGTTGCGCTTTCCACTTATTTCGGCACAAGACTGGGTCAGCAAATCATGGGGCAAGAAGCGGGACGCACGGTGCTTTCTGACTTACCTTTTCGAACCCGCCCCGGCTACTACGGTAACCCATGGTTCCTGTCCGCTTCTGTAGGGTGGTATGGATTTTTGGATCGTCTTGGGATCTAGCGTTAAAGAATAATTTCAAGAACAAATCGGGAGCCAAAATAACCCAGTGCCAGAAGGGTGAATCCCAGGCCCGTCCATATGATCGCAATCCGGCCTCGCCAACCGAGGCATATTCTTCCCAACACAAGCCCTAAAAGACTGATCCAGGCAAGCAGGGCGAGTACAGTGTGGTGGTTAAACAAAAAACTTTCGCCAAACATGTCATTAGAAGATAAAACGCCACTGATCAAAGTAAGGGTTAAGAGGCCAAAGCCAGAATAAACCATTTGAAATAAGGTGACTTCCATCGTCTGGATTGGGGGAAACGCCATATCGAGGCTTAAGGATTGTTTTTGCTTCAGTCGCTTATCCTGAAAACCCAACAAGAGCGCTTGTGCTAGCGCGAGACTTAAAAGGGCGTAGGCAAGTCCCGCGCCAGTGACATGCATGAGTCCTGCCGCACCACCGAGTTGGGATAGGTACGTCGGACCCGGTATCCACCAACCAATGGCGACGGCGCTGAATGCGATAGGTAAAACAAGCAATCCCAGCGAATAAATAGGCTGAAAGTAGCGAACAATAAGAAACAAAGTGACAATTAGAAATACAATCAGAGAAAGTGTTGTGCCTAGCGCCAAATTAGGTGTTTCCGCAAGAAGAATCGGGGGTGCGAGCGTTAACCCGTGGGCAATAACAGCAAGATAGGTAAACATGATTTCAAAGGGGCGTGAGACAGATTTTTTCTGGTTGGAAAGTTCTCGGAGCAAAAGGATCCAAGCGCCAAGGTACAGCGCCATTGCAGAAAAATTAAATAAATTAATCATGTTAGTTTGGAATTAAAGGCGATAAGTTTTCAAACGATTGATCAGGGTGAAACGACCTTGGGTGTAAAATGGTGTTCGGTTTAAAGATTAAGTTTAACGTATGCGTTAAACGTAAGCGTTTCGCAATACATTAACCCAAGTCATATTTCATTTAAAAAGGGCATGATTATCGTATGTTCTCTCAACTAGGCGATCGTTTAAAAGCGACTTTTAAGGATCTCACGGGTCGTGGAAGATTAAGCGACGAAAATATTAGTGAGGCATTGCGCGAAGTCCGAATTGCACTGCTTGAAGCTGATGTTGCGCTACCTGTCGTCAAGGGCTTTCTTGAAGATGTAAAGATTCGTGCCGTTGGCGCTGAGGTCCTGACCAGTCTGACTCCTGGGCAAGCCTTCATCAAGATCGTTAACGATGAGCTGGTGAATTTGATGGGTGCTGCGAACGAGCGCCTCAATCTTGCTGCTCGCCCACCTGCTGTGGTGTTACTTGCAGGTCTTCAGGGGGCTGGTAAGACGACCACTGCAGCAAAGCTTGCTTATCTTCTTTCAACCCAAGAAAAAAAGCGGGTCTTGCTTACGAGTGTTGATATCTACAGACCGGCCGCGATTGAACAACTTCGACAACTATCCTCTCAAGTCAATGTCGATTTTTTGAACGAAGGCGAGACACCGAAGGCAATCGCGGAGAGCGCGCTCGAGCACGCAAAAGTAAAAGCCCACGACGTCTTGATCATCGATACGGCAGGTCGCCTGCATGTCGACGACGAGATGATGGAGGAGTTACGCGCGTTGCATGACGTCGTAAGTCCGATCGAGACTTTGTTCGTTGTCGACAGCATGACGGGGCAAGATGCTGTTCGCAGTGCCGCCGCTTTTGATCAAGCACTGTCACTGACAGGAGTCATTCTAACTAAAGCAGATGGCGATGCTCGTGGTGGCGCTGCACTTTCGATACGCCAGGTGACTGGAAAGCCTATTAAGTTTCTTGGTATGGGGGAATCGACAGAGGCACTTGAACCCTTCTATCCGGATCGGGTGGCGTCTCGAATTTTGGGGATGGGGGATGTCGTCGGCTTGGTTGAGGAGGTTCAGCGTAATGTTGACCAGGAAAAAGCCCGGAAGATCTCGGCGAAATTAAAAAAGGGGAAAGGGTTTGATTTTGAGGATTTTCGAGAGCAACTTCTTCAGGTTGAAAGCATGGGTGGACTCGGCGGCCTGATGGATAAGCTTCCTGGAGCATCCAATTTGCCCGCGGCAGTCAAAAATCAGGCGATGGGCGGGGAGACGACCCGCCTCATCGCGATCATTAATTCGATGACAGCCCATGAGCGATTGTTTCCAGCTGTTATGAAAGGTTCCCGTAAGCGGCGAATTGCTGCGGGTTCGGGAACGCAGGTCCAGGACGTCAATCGATTGCTGAAACAGTTCGCCCAAATGCAGAAAATGATGAAAAAAATGAAAGGCAAAGGGGGAATGTCAAAAATGCTCGGTCAATTAAAGGGCATGGGCGGGCCTGGCGGGGCAGGGTTTCCGTTTCAATAAAAGCGGGCTAGCAAGAACAGTTCAAGGATTTTCTATGGTAAAATCCGCGCGTTTAAACGATTTTTTAGAGGATTTTGTTCATGGTGACCATACGGCTCGCCCGCGGCGGCTCAAAAAAGCGGCCTTTTTACTCAATTGTAGTATCTGATCGACGACGTCAGCCACGCGGTCGTTTCATTGAAAGGATTGGCTTCTTTAATCCAATGGCAGCTAAAAGCGAAGAGTCGTTACGTCTTGATCGCGAGCGAGCAGATTTCTGGATTAGTCAGGGTGCCCAACCATCAGAGCGCGTTGCCAGTCTTTTGAAAAATATGGAAGCATCAGCGGCGTAATCGGTTTCTGCTCTGTTTTGATGGAGCAAATTCATGACTGGGCAAAAAGCTAAACCGCTAATTCTTGGAAAAATTAGCGGGGTGTTTGGCGTAAAGGGCTGGGTCAAAATTTTCGACTATTCCCGTCATCGAGGCGATATTTTAAATCACCCTCGTTGGTTGTTAGGTCATGAGCAAAAATGGACTGAATGCCAGGTTGAATTAGGCCAGGTGCATGGAAAAACCGTGATTGCAAAACTTATGGATTGTAATGACAGGGACGATGCAGAAAAGCTCAGGGGGATAGAAGTTGCGGTATATCCGGATTGGCTGATCGCAGCAGATTCTGGAGAGTTTTACTGGTTTCAATTGCAAGGTCTCGAGGTTTTCAATCTTGATAGCGAGCCGCTTGGGAAAGTGACAAGTTTGATAGAGACAGGGGCGAACGATGTGTTGGTTGTGAAGGGTGATCGGGAACGACTTATTCCCTACACAAAAAACGCGGTGACGCACGTCGACCTGGACAATGGAAAGATTACTGTAGATTGGAGCGTTGATTTTTGACAATCAGGTAAACGGTCATCTTATGGACGGCAAAAAGTGCGAATAGATGTCGTGACCATTTTCCCGCAGATGTTCAGGGCCGTTGAAGACTGCGGCATGTCGCGGGTCGCTATCGAAAGAGGGCATTTGGAGCTTGGATTATGGGATCCAAGAGATTACGCTGAAGATAATTATCGAAGGATAGATGATCGTCCGTATGGCGGGGGGCCGGGGATGGTCATGCAGGCGCCGCAGCTGTCTCGGGCGCTAAGGGCGGCAAAGTTAGAGGCTAATGGAAAGGTTGTTTATTTGAGCCCCCAAGGGCGGACGCTGACCCAAGAAAAGGTTCGTGAGCTTGCGGGAGTGCCAGCCCTAGTGTTACTGACAGGACGATATGAGGGAATCGATCAACGAGTACTTGATGCAGAGGTCGACGAAGAAATATCGATTGGAGATTATGTGGTCGCGGGGGGAGAACTTCCTGCAATGGTATTAATTGAAGCAATGGTTCGTTATTTGCCAGGTGTACTGGGAAATAACGAATCCATCGACGCTGAATCTTTCAGCAATGGATTGCTTGACTGGCCGCATTACACCCGGCCGGAAGAGTTCGAGGGTCGGTCGGTGCCCTCTGAGTTACTGGGCGGAAATCATGACAAGATCAGGCGTTGGCGGTTAAAGCAGGCTCTGGGCCAAACTTGGTTACGGCGACCTGATCTTTTAAAAGATAAATATTTAAGTGATGAGGAAGCATCTCTTTTAAGAGAGTTTAAGATTCAAACTTCGGAACAAGGACAGGAGAGTTCCCAATGACAAGTATCATTCAACAGTTGGAAAATGAGCAGTTGAAGCCGGAGATCCCGGAGTTTTCGCCGGGGGATACCGTGCGTGTTCAGGTAAAAGTTAAAGAAGGTGCGCGTGAGCGTCTTCAGGCGTTCGAGGGCGTTGTTATCGCGATAAAAAATCGTGGGCTCAACTCTTCGTTTACTGTTCGCAAGATGTCCTACGGCGAAGGGGTAGAACGGGTGTTTCAGACGCATAGCCCGCTTGTGGCGGATATTGAAGTTCGTCGACGAGGCGATGTTCGCCGGGCAAAACTCTATTACCTGAGAGGTCGCACCGGAAAATCGGCCCGAATTCGGGAAAAAATCGCTTAAGAGCCTGATATGCCCATCAACTGACGCAGTTGATGGGCCTCATCCAGGATCGGTGCCGATCGGAATCGTTGTCCGTGGACCGACTAGCAATGTTTCGCACAACTCTCCGGCGATTCACCAAATCATCCGCAGTGATTTTGTGGATGACTGTGCTTTTGGTCCCGTTATTGTCAGGATTCATTAGACAAGCCTTTTCAGACGTTGCCATACCAACCTCTCCTAAAACTGAGGCCACTCTTCCAGAGCCCCAGTTAAATTTTCAAACCCTGTTTAATTTCAGTGACGAGCAGTCTGTTGTCGACACAGATGAATTAGTCGAATTCAGAGGTTACATTGACCGATTCGGGACTGATCTTGAAGATCTGTCTGCCGAGCAATTAAATTCGGCGGGCCTTAGTCAGCTCCAACTGTTTTTGGTTGATCAAGTACCGCTTGCCCGGGGTCAAAACTCTCGCGACCGACAACTCAAGCGCTGGCAACTATTAGATCAGCAAGCGGATTATGAGGAGTTGCATCGACAGCTGTGGCGAGCGTTTCTTGATGATGAAAGTCCAATCAGATTTGAAATAGGCATTCGGTTGGCGAGTTCGATATTAAAAAATGGTCATCCTTCAGAAGCTCGAGATGTTTATCGCAGACTTCTTGCTTGGCCTGACATTCGGGAGGGTGTCATTCGTCAGGCTCGTTATGGAATTATTCAGACTTTTTTCGCGCAGGAATATTTCGAGGACGCAAGCTTAGCGGCACGCACTTTTGAAACCGCTTACCGCCCGGACCAGCCATCCTGGAAAATACTCAAGGCCCAGATCGCTATTTCTCTGGATCAGCCGTACGAAGCGATAGCCGGTCTCAATGGCATCGCGTCCCCGACTGCAGATTTATGGCGGACATTTGCGCAATGGCTAAATTCCGATCTTTCGGATTCTGAGGCTCTGCATCAACTTGGCCTCGTATCGATCCCCTCGGCTAATCGAAACTTAAAAGTGCTTCGGGAGGCAATTATTGTTCGGATTGCTGATTCATCGGAGTACGCTGAATTAAGGGCGAGGGGGATTGAGTTTCTCATCGAATCGGAAGCAACGGTTCCGTCTTTTTTCAATTTTGATTTGAAGCCGAGTCTTCTGGTCGCTTATGTTGATGTAGCAGAGAATGTACTTAAAAATCGCGGTATCGAAAAGACGGAAAGGGATCGTGCGTGGAGGCTTGTTCTCGATGGGAAAAATATAGACATTTTGCATCGCCGGGCTCTGGGAATTTTTTTAAACCGGGAGTCAAATGATCCGGAAAGGTCGCTCACGTCATATGAGTGGCTGGTTGAAAATTGTGCTGAAGATGGCTCCGATTTTTTGTTATCGGTTTTTTTTGGCGAAGAAGGTGTCCTTGAAAAATTTCAGAATTTGGATGATGGCGTTTTAATTCTTTTGGTAGATTGGGCTCTCCGACAATCGGACGTTTCGTTGGCTGCCAATCTTCAGTCCCTGATTGATTCCCCTCCCCCCGGCGTAAATATTGATGCTTGGACTCTTCGTTCCGCAAGAATTCAGGTGCTGGGCGGTAAGCCAGAAATTGGTGCAAACCAGTTGGTCGCTTGGTTTTCCACGGTCGACCTATTATCTTTGAGGAGTCTCGATCGGGCGATGCAGATCGTATTCGATTTGCAGTTTCTCGGGGAGCATGAGATTGCCATTCGATTATTTAAGCAAATGGCTCATTTAATTCGCACGGCAGAACAAAAAAAGGAACTTTTTTATTGGATGGCGCAATCATGGGCGGGTCTCGGTGATTATCCACGAGCAGCGATCTACTATCTTGAATCCGCAAGTTTGACTGGAGAATCTGACCTGTTGTGGCGTCATAGTGCTTTTTATAAAGCAGGCCAGTCGCTTGAAGACGCTGGCTACTATAGTGATGCGAAAAAGGTCTACACGATGTTATTGGGGAATTCATCGGATCCGAAGATTTTGGCCAAGTTACAGTACCGGCTAGCCCAGATTCAACTTGCTGAAATACATCGGGGCAACCCATGACAGATGATGGCCGTTCCGGCGACTTAATTGAACAATTTCTTGATGCGGCCTGGCTCGAGTCTGGCTTGAGTGCCAATACTCTCGCGGCTTACCGGTCTGATCTTTCGGCGTTTAAAAGATGGTGTGATGAAAAAATTGATGCCTTAGATAAGGTGAGTCGGGCCGATTTATTGAATTACTTAGCCGCAAACGTTTATGCCGGACTAAGTGCAAGATCGTCAGCTCGTCGTTTATCAACGTTAAGGCGTTTTTACCGATATCTTCTCAGAGAGGGTCTTATCGTCGTCGATCCTACTTCGGATATTCGGTCTCCGGCCCAAGGTCGACCACTCCCTAAGGCAATGACCGAGGCTGCGGTCGAAAAGCTTTTGGGCGCGCCCTCGGAAGGAACCGCGTTATCACTTAGGGATCGTTCAATGCTTGAAACGATGTATTCAAGTGGATTGCGGGTGTCTGAACTAGTGAAGCTCAATTTGAGTCAACTGGATTTGAATACGGGTCTGATTCGAATTGTGGGTAAAGGCGGGAAGGAGAGAATTGTACCGCTTGGAGATGAGGCATCTGATTGTTTGGAGCGTTATCTAGAAATCGGGCGCCCTGACCTTCTCGGCGATCACAAAAGTGATGGCGTTTTTCTGACCCGACGAGGACATCCAATGACCCGCCAAGCATTCTGGCAGCTGATTAAACGGTATGCGGTGAGAGCGGGGATCACAACCGATATCTCCCCGCACACTTTACGGCACGCCTTCGCAACACACTTGCTTAATCATGGGGCGGATCTTCGGAGTGTCCAAATGCTGCTGGGACACTCTGACCTTTCAACAACCCAGATTTACACCCATGTCGCTCGCGCTCGACTGCAGTCTCTTCACAGCGCGCATCATCCGCGGGGATAGGGAACGAGAGTGATTAGTGTAATGCGCGAGCAAGCTGTCTTCGATAAGAAGAGACTCGAGAATCAGCCGGATTAAGGCTTCCAAATAATTGGACTAAGGTCTCACGAGCTTCTTCAGCTTGCGCAGACTCCCGGGCGCGCTGAATAACTTCGATGAGTACTTCGACTCCATCATCAACGCTATCTTCACTCTGAAGCAACGCTTGACCCCATCCAAGCCGCGCATCCAAATTGTGAGGGTCTGCATTAACTTTGTTTTCGACGACAGTTAAATCGACCTCGGTTCCGAGACGCAATGCAAGATTGACTTGGGCCCGCATTCTTTTTATCTCTGCTTCGTAAGCGGTATTCAGCGGTAGATCTGATAGCGCCTCGGAAGCCGAATGCGGATCGTTTGCCTTGAGTTGATGTGCTGCGAGACTTAACGATAGTTTCGGATAGTTCGGATTTTCGACTCGAGCCTTTTTTAATACCGAAATAGCCTGGTCAATGTCGCCCTCGCCAGCTAACTGGTCCGCTTTGTCAATTTCGGCATCGGCCGGATGAGCCACATGCCGATCAATGATTTCTTTAATCTGGGGTTCCGGTAGAACACCCATGAATTCGTCCACCACTTGCCCATGCCGGAAAATTTTGACTGTCGGTAAGCTCCGTATACCGTAAGTGGCTGAAAGCTCTTTTTCAGACTCAGTATCTATTTTGGCGATAAAAAACTTGCCTTGGTATTCGAGCGCCAATTTATCCAGAATCGGCATCAACATTTTGCAAGGATTGCACCAGTCTGCCCAGAAATCGACTAAAACAGGTATCGAATCGGAACGTTGTAAAACTTCTAATGCAAAGTCATCACTCTGAACACTGCCGATGAAAGGGTTTTCGATCATGCCGTTATTTTCTAACAATAGTCGGGCCGAGAACACCCTGATCAGGAAAAAAGATAACCCGACCCGCATTGCGCTGGTGGCTGTTGCACTAGACTATGGCGATTTGCCGTGATCCGAATCTAGTATAAGGAGGGGATATTTAACGTGCGCTTCGACACTTCACCCGCTGGACGCCGTGCTTTTCTTTATTACTCGGCACCGGGGCTTTTTGTTGTCTTGTGGAGTACCGGTTTTATCGGGGCCAAACTGGGTCTTCCTTACGCAGAGCCAGCAACATTCTTGGCTATTCGTTTTGCTTTGGTTTCGGTGATCCTCGGCGCGGCTGTGGTCGTTCTGCGTCCCGCATGGCCGAGGGGTTGGCGGGCCTTTGCACAAATCATGCTGGTCGGTATTCTGGTTCATGGCGTATATCTCGGTGGAATTTTCGCGGGTATTAATCTGGGTGTGTCAGCGGGCGATAGCGCTTTGATTGTCGGGATGCAGCCTATTTTGACCGCAGTATTTATTGGGCCCATGCTTTCCGAGGTTGTCGACCGCAGGCAATGGTCTGGTTTTATATTGGGGACGGCGGGAATCTCCCTGGTGTCGCTGCGTTACCTCAGCAACTTTGATAGCTCGTTCGAGGGTGTATTGCTATGCGTGCTCGCTGTTATAGGAATGAGCATCGGAACGCTTTATCAAAAAAGATTTTGCAAGGATATGAATCTTTTAAGTGGTGCATTTTTACAGTTTGGCGCAGCAACATTAATGATGTCAGTGTTAGCGTTGACGTTTGAAACGACCGAGATTAGTTGGACTGGCGAATTTGTATTTGCACTTGGCTGGCTTGTTTTCGTGTTGTCTCTGGGTGCGATGACACTCTTGTGGCTTCTGGTTAGGGAAAAGGCGGCAACTCAAGTGGCTAGCCTTTTTTTTCTGGTTCCTCCTGCAACCGCACTTGCCGCATGGCCATTATTCGGAGAAACACTTAATTCGAGTTCGATCGCGGGAATGATTCTTGTCGTGGGCGGACTACTCTTGGTAAAGCCGCCAAAAGAAAATAGACAACGAGACTTATCGAGATGAGATTATTTGGATTCAAGAAGGCCATTATCTTGGTGAGTTTGGTATTTGCCGTTTCATTTCCTGTCATGGCCGTGATGCTTGAGGGCTTTGTTGATTTTGATGGGGAACCTGCGGCCTTGGAGAAAATTTTCCCGAATGAACGATGGATTGTTGTAATGATCTGGTCCCACACGTGTCCAATCTGCGCCAGAGAGATGAGCACGCAAGCCGCATTTCATGAGCGACATCGAGAGGGTGATATTGCGGTCTTGGGCATGTCGTTAGATGGTCAGTCAGACATGTTTGAGGCTTGGGCATTTTCGGAGGAGTACAGCGTGTCGTTTCCAAATGTGTTAGCGGAGCCTCAAAGTGTCGCGAAATTTTTTTATGAAACTTCAGGTCGATCATTGAAGGGTACCCCGACCTTTATGATCTTTGGACCCAATCGGGAACTTAAAGCGGTGCAGACAGGACCAGTGGCTCCTGAAGCCATTGAACGCGTTATCGATCAACTTAAAAAAAGCAATTTATAGCATCACGATTTGTGATTGTGACTGGGTAAAGATTAATTTATGACTGACGAATATAAAAAAGGGTTCTGGCTTACGCTGGCTGGCGTAATGGCGTTCACGCCAGACGCGCTTCTGATCCGTTTGACCGCGATTGATACATTTACGTTAGCGTTTGGTCGAGGTGTGCTTGGCGGAACGGTCCTTATTCTCTGTTACCTCATTTTTAGCAAAGATGGGTTTATTTCAGCGTTGCGGCCTCTCGGCTGGTGGGGCGTTTTGTTTGTCTTTGTGCAGGCAGCGTCTTCGATCATCTTTTACGCGGCGTTCGCGTTTACCTCGGCCGCAAATGTGCTGATTATTTTTGCGTGTACCCCGTTGGTTGCCGCGATTTTTTCGCGTGTTCTTTTTGGCGAGCGAATTGCCTTTATTACGAAGATGGCCATTTTAGGGAGTGCGTTAGGGCTCGGGGTGGTCACGTCCGGAAGTCTTGAGAGCGGGCAGTGGGTGGGTGACGGGTTAGCGTTTATTGATGTCATTCTTCTCGGTCTTTTATTCGCAATCATAAGGGGGCGAAAGCAAAGTAATATGGTGCCGGCCACTGCACTCGGCCTTTTGCTGGCGAGTGGCGTTTCGTTTTTCTTCGCTGATTTCCCAGCCATGGCGATGAATCAGTGGATATGGCTTGTGTTGGGAGGCGCCATATTACTGCCCGTTGCAATTTCTCTTCTAACGGTAGGGCCTCGATTCCTTCCGGCAGCTGAGGCAGCCATGCTGACGTTGATGGAATCCGTTTTAGGCCCCCTGTGGGTCTGGATGGTGATTGGCGAGAATCCAGGTTTGCGTTCGGTAATCGGTGGGGCGATAGTTGTCGGGGTTCTCTTTGCCCATTCGGTGGTAAGGTTCAAATCACATGCCTCTGAGGACACCGGTGCAAAATCAATCAAATCATAGTGATGATTTCCGGCGTCCGGTTCGACGCGATACACCAGAAAAAGATGAGATATCAATCATGAAGAAAACAGGCAATCTGGAGATTGACGGCGAGAGATTGTGGGACTCGATTATGGAAATCGCAAAAATTGGTGCGACCCAGAAAGGAGGTTCATGTCGGCTTGCGCTCACTGATCTTGACCGAGAAGCGCGGGATCTTTTTGTGAGCTGGTGCCAAGATGCAGGATGCTCAATTGCGATCGACAAGATGGGTAATATTTTTGCACGCCGGCAAGGGAGTGATCCCGATTTACATCCGGTTGCAGTGGGTAGTCATCTAGATACCCAACCGACTGGCGGGCGTTTTGATGGTGTTTATGGCGTACTGACAGGGTTAGAGGTCATTCGGACCTTGAATGATCACAAGATCGCCACGAGACATCCCATCGAGGCAGTCTGTTGGACCAACGAGGAGGGTAGTCGGTTTGCGCCCGCAATGGTGGCATCTGGGGTGTTTGCCGGGGTCTACGACCTTGAATTCGGTTTATCAAGGCAAGATAAAGACGGGCGGACGATGGGGGAAGAGCTTGCGCGTATTGGCTATGCTGGTGATCAGCCGATGGGGCGACCACTCCATGCCTATCTGGAGGCTCATATCGAGCAAGGACCTATCTTAGTTGAGGAAGAAATTGATATCGGCATTGTCACCGATGCGCAGGGGCAGCGCTGGTATGAGTTGGAGCTAAATGGGACAGAATCGCACGCCGGGCCTACACCGATGGATCGTCGTCAAGACGCCTTATTGGCGGCAGCGCGAGTGGTGACGTTGATAAATGACATTGGGCTTGCGCACGCTCCGTTAGCGTGCGCAACGGTTGGCATGATGCAGGTTTATCCGAACTCGCGGAATGTGATTCCAGGGCGTGTTTTCATGACTATCGATATCCGGCATCCAGACGACGCTGTATTGTCAAAAATGGATAACCTGGTTCGAGGCGGGGTTGCTGACATCACAACCACCGCCAGAATTTCGCACGAAATCAATCAAATTTTTTATTATGCGCCTATTGCCTTTGATTCAAGCTGTGTTCGCGCTGTGACCGAAGCGGCCTCAACGTGTGGGTATAGCGCACGCGAAATCGTTACGGGTGCAGGACATGATGCCTGTTTTGTCGCACATTCCGCCCCTACATCGATGATTTTTATTCCATGCGTTGATGGTATTAGTCATAACGAGGTAGAAGATATTCATCCGGCTTGGTCCACTCAGGGTGCTAACGTGATGCTTCAAGCGGTGCTCAACACAGCAGAAGAATTGGAAGCCTAAAATGCATTTGGCAATTGTCTGGTTAAAACCTTTTTAAGAGAACGATAGATAATGAGTCGCATAGATAGGAACCGCGCGCGAAAAGAGCGTCGCGCGAGTCGCAGTGGGGCGGGTATCTCTCAGATCGGATTTGGTCCGCTCAATAATCGCTATCCTCCAATTAATCCTTTGTCCGAGGAGCAGGTTGAAGAGATTCACAACGCTTCGCTTTGCCTGCTGCGTGACTCCGGAATCGAAGTCATGAGCGCGTCGGTCAGGGCTCAATTTAGCCGCGAAGGTGCTTCTGTTGATGACGATACGGGGATTGTTAAAGTTGATCCCGAAATGATTATTGAGTTGATTTCTCGGGCCCCTCGAGAGATTCGACTCACACCTCGCAATAGTGATCATACGGTAACGCTCGGCGGCTCCCAGGTGAATTTCGGCGCCGTTTCCGGTCCGCCGAATGTGCACGATTGCGTTCAGGGCAGGCGGGCTGGTAATTTTGCTGATTACAAGAAATTAATCAGTCTCGGACAAGCCTTTAATGTCATTAGTGTATTTGGAAATCAGTCGGTAGCGACTACGGATCTTCCAGTGCCGACCCGTCATCTGGATTGTTATGAGGCCAATTTGACTCTGACCGATAAGATCTTTTCTGCGATACCGATTGGAAAAGAGCGCGTCGTTGACGCGGCGCACATGGTCGCAATTGCTCGGGGCATCAGCTTGGACGAACTGCATCGGAGTCCAGGTCTTATCGGAAATATCAATATTAATTCGCCACGAAAGCTAGATGAGGCAATGTCTGATGGGGCGTTGGCGCTTGCTGAGCTCGGTCAGGCGGTTATCGTAACGCCGTTTACACTTTTGGGTGCGATGACGCCAGTCACAATGGCCGCTGCGCTGGTACAGCAAAATGCGGAGGCTTTATTGGGTCTGTCAATGATACAGATGGCGTTTCCGGGAAGCCCTGTGGTCTATGGCGGATTTACGTCTAATGTTGATATGCGATCAGGCGCGCCAACCTTTGGAACGCCAGAAAATGCAAAGGCGAATCTTGCCGGGGGACAGATGGCCCGTCGCTACGGACTGCCGTACCGCACGAGTGCCTGTAATGCGTCAAATTCGGTTGATGTCCAGAGTACCTATGAGACCCAAATGGCACTTTGGGGCGCCGTCATGGGGCACGGTAATCTTGTTTATCATGCCGCGGGCTGGTTAGAGGGTGGCCTTGTCGCATCTTTCGAGAAATTTGTGATTGATGTTGAAGTGATTCAGCATTTGTCCGAAATGCTGAAACCGATTGACACCTCTGTAGACGAGCTTGCGGTTGATGCGATCTCCGGCGTTGAGCCGGGTGGACATTTTTTCGGCGCGGAACACACCATGGAGCGATACGAGTCTGCGTTCTACACGCCGTTTTTAAGTGATTGGCAGAATAATGAAAACTGGCAAGCGGCTGGCGCCAAGGATGCGACCCGTCGGGCAACGGAGATTTGGCAATCAGTTTTGGAGAACTTTGAGCCACCTAAATTTGATGACGATCGACGTGAGGAATTAAGCGAATATGTTCAGCGACGAAAGCGCGAGATTGGAACGAAAGAGATGTGAATGATTTCGTGTTTATTCGAGAATTCTTGGTTACAGTCCTTGTAGCGCTTTCGATAAAGTTGAAAGGACTCTCTCTTTAATCAGGATCTGCGCTTTTTGGTTTGGGTGAAGTCCGTCGGCCTGGAGAAGTTGTGGGTCGCCGAAAATCTCATCAAATACGGACGGGATCAGAATGATATTGAATTCGACCGAGAGTTCGCGATAAATTGAGCGAAACGCATCGCGATAGGTAGAGCCATAGTTTGCCGGAATATCCATTTCAATCAGGGCGATCTCCGCGCCATTAGATAGACCGGCTTGGATCATCGTTGAGAGATTTGACTTGATTGCCAGGGGAGCATGACCGCGAAGGCCGTCGTTGGCCCCTATTTCAATAATGACAAGGCTAGGCTGATACCGCTCAAGGAGGCGGGGTAACGCCTGTTTTGCTCCCGCTGTTGTCTCGCCACTCACAGAAGCGTTGATAAACTTCAGGGTGCTGCCAAAATCCTGCTGTGCTAGATGCACCCAACCCGCATGTTCGGGCATTTGATAGGCAGCGCTCAGCGAGTCTCCCAAGACAAGAATGATCGGTTGATTTCCATTCGCGCCGAAACTGACTATCCATATTCCTAAACCGAGAACACACGATTTGAAAAACGTCATATTAAAGGCCAATAAGCTAGTTCGAGACGTAGAGGGCCCATCTGGAACATTGAGAATACTTGATAACGTCTCGCTCGCGATAGCAAAGGGAAGTTCAATCGCCATAACGGGCCCCTCTGGATCTGGAAAGTCTACCTTAATTTCTTTATTGGCCGGAATGGATCTTCCGTCTCAAGGAGAGGTCTTTATTGGCGACCAAGATCTAAATCTACTCGATGAGGACGGTCGCGCCAGACTAAGAGCAGGAAGAGTAGGGTTCGTATTTCAATCTTTCTATCTCATCGAAACATTAACTGCTATCGAGAATGTGATGCTTCCGTTAGAGCTAGCAGGCGTCTCAAATGCAAAAGAGGTCGCGGGCAATTGGTTGGAGCGCGTTGGCCTTGAAAATCGTGGCGATCATTACCCGCAACAGCTATCCGGGGGCGAACAACAGCGGGTCGCCCTTTCTCGCGCATTTGCAATTGAGCCGGAGTTGCTTTTTGCCGACGAGCCGACGGGTAATCTGGATGATGAATCTTCAGCGCAGGTCACAGAGCTGCTCTTTTCTTTTTGCCACAATCGTGATTCAGCTTTAATTCTGGTGACTCATGATGCGAGTTTGGCGGCCCGATGTGCAAGAAAATTACGACTCGTTAACGGCCGGATAGTGGAAGAATAAAGTGAATTCGACTTTTTTTTACTCGTTGCGCGAGATTCGGCGGGATTGGCGGGCACGCGAGATTGTGGCCTTGGGTATGGCGGTAGCGATATCAGTAGGTGCAGTCACCGCAGTACTGGGTTTTGCGGATCGTGTTGCTAGTGGCTTGGAGAGAAGCGCTGGCGAAGTAATTGCTGCCGATATAAAGCTGGCCAGTCGTGATGAATTCCCGAGCGAATTTTCAGAAAAGGCTCTTGAGTTAGGACTAAAGGTGGCGTACACCGTGTCTTTTCCGACCGTTATCTTTGATGATGGAAGAACGCTGTTAAGTTCTGTTAAAGGGGTCAGTGATCGATATCCTTTGAGGGGCGAGCTTCAAGTGCAGACAGTGCAAAGTGGGGCAAGTGTTGTTACCGCTAATGCGATTCCGGCCCGAGGCGAGTTATGGGTGGATGCGCGGGTGCTCTCGTCGATGGATTTAGCGCTCGGGGATCAATTAAAACTCGGGGAAAAGTCTTTTACATTGGGGGCTGTGTTGACCTATGAGCCAGATCGGGGAGGACAGTTCTTCAGTTTTTCACCGCGACTGATGGCCAACATTACCGATCTTGAAGAAACGGGTCTTCTGGGTCCGTCGAGTCGCGCACGTTATGCCTTGTTGGCTGCAGGCCCTTCGGAGGTGGTGGAGCAGTTCGCCGGCATCATTGATGATTTGCCATCTCCAAAATATACGATCATCGATCTTGAATCCGCTCAGGAGCAAGTCGGGGCAACTGTCACCACGTCAAGGGATTTTATTGGAATGGCAACCCTTGCGACGCTCTTGATTGCAGGGATTTCAATTGCGGTAGCATCAAGACGATATACGGAGCGCCGACGACGCCATGCCGCGTTGCTTCGTTGTTTTGGGGCAACGAGTCGGGACGTATTGTTAATCTATGGCCAGACGTTATTTCTCTTGAGTCTTATCTGGGGTTTTGCCGGGATGCTCGTGGGTTATTTTGTCCAGGAAATAATGTCGATAATTCTGGGTGAATTCTTTACCACCGAATTAGGTGAGATAGACATTAATTCAGGTTTAGTGGGTCTATTGCTGGGCACAATCTTGCTTTTGGGTTTTAGTCTTCCCTCACTCTCACGCCTTACCCGGGTGTCCCCAACAGAGGTGCTTCGTAAAGTTGAGCGGGCGCGGTATCACGGTATCGATAGAGTGTGGCATCTCGTTTCTATCATTATTTTTTTGATACTGGCTTACACGCAGACCCGTTCGATAGAGTTGGTTGGATTAGTTTCGTTTGCTGTCGTTGGCGTGCTTGGCGCGATGATGGGATGTAGTGCTTTTGTGTTGACCGGGTTGAGAAAAATTTCTCGAGGCGTTGGCGTTTCCTGGCGGTTTGGACTCGGTCGGCTTTTTCGGGACAGAATGGCAAGCACCTTTCAAATATCAGCTCTCGGCATCGGTTTGACTGTGCTGATCACTTTATCGCTCATTCGCGTCCAACTATTTGAATCTTGGGAAGCGCGAACTCCAGAGGATGCACCTAACTTTTTTTTCGCTAATATTCAGGATCACGAGAAAAATTCTTTAAAGGATTTTTTTTCGACGCGGGTTAATTTGATCCTGTCTTTCACCCCAATGGCTACCGGTCGACTCGTATCGATTAATGGCGCCATTCCCAGCGTAGATGAGTACCCGGACCCACGGACTGCTTCACGCATTGATGGCAATTTAAATTTTTCATGGTCGGACGATTTGCCACAGGGTAATCGACTTGTCGACGGGGAGTGGTGGGATGCAACGACCACCGAACCGGTCGTTTCGCTAGCGTTGACCTGGGCAGAACCCTTGCGCGTCAAGGTTGGCGATCGGATTGGTGTGAGGGTAGGCACTGAGGAGATTGATGCATTAATCGTCAATATACGAGAGGTTCAGTGGGAGAATTTCAATCCAAATTTCTTCGTGCTCTTCCCGCCGAATGTGTTCGCTAATGCGCCACATACATTCTTGAGTTCAACTCGCCTCGAAGGCGCCAGCCAGGATACGCTCGTATCGCTCAATCAACTTTTCCCAACAATTAATATTATCGATATTGGTGTGATTCTTAAGCAGGTCAGACGTCTCCTGGATCTTGTCGGCCTTACACTTAATCTGGTTTTTGGTTTTACGCTCGCCGCAGGAAGCGTGGCGCTCTACTCGGTGATGCAGTCGGGACATGAGGCGAGGGTGCGAGATGTTGCAATGCTGAAAGTGTTAGGGTGTGATCGCCGGAGGATCATGATGGCCTTGGGCGCAGAGTTTTTAACGATTTCGCTCATCGCAGGTCTAGTAGCGGGTATTTCCGCGTCAGTGATTGGATGGTTATTAGCCGCCCAGATTTTTGATATTCCCTATCAGTTCAGCCCCTTCGTTCTGATTTTTTCAGTGTTTTTGAGTGCTATAATTGTCGCTGCTCTAAGCCTGTCGCACGTTAAACATGCGCTACGAACTGGGCCTAAATATGCCCTTTTATGGATCTAAGAGTCGACCTGCAACCCCTCTTTAATAAATGAAGAATCTTTTCAGCACTCCAATCGGATGGATTGTTTTATCGTTATTTGTTTTTTATTCCGGCTTTGCTTTTGCGGAGGGCGGGGACGGGGATTTCGCGGCCTCAGTCGTTGAGGAAGATGAGGAGGTGGAAGCGCCACCTCCTGCGCCAGCTCCAATAGCCGGAATCGGCGTCGCCGTTTTGGACACCGGCATTCAGTTGAATCCGGCCGTTAATCCCGGGTTATTTGTGCCGGGTAGTGCAAGTTATGTGGGTCAAAATCCTTTTGTCGATCTAGCGAAGCAGGGAACGCATGGTACGGCGGTAGCCCAGATCATTCTTACCCTGACACCCCAAAGTAAGATTTTGTCGCTTCAGACTTCGACCGGATCGAAATCAGTTTCGAGTAGCGCGGTCGAAGCTGCCCTAATGGCCGCTGCAGCAAATCCGAACATCCGAGTGATTAACCATTCCAACGCAGCGCTCGCAGGCGTTTCTGGCGCGGCCATGCTGGCCACCGCGGTTGCCGATCAGGTCGTTGTAATGCAAGCCGGTAATAACTGGGCACCTTATCCCGTTGGAGACGCCCGACATGCTCCCGGTTTGTCCGGGAAAGGGATAATCGTTGGCGGCTTGGGTCCTGAGGATGAGATGCTCGGATTTGGCAACCACGCTGGTGATATGGCCCAGCATTATGTGGTTGCGACGGGATCGTCACAATTTGCAGACTATTGGGGTACGTCGTTCGCCACGCCGCGAGTGAGCGCGTTGGCGGCGGGCCTGCGTTTTCGTTGGCCAGATCTGAGAGCTGAGGAGATTGTTGCGGTTATCAAGCGAACCGCGACCGATATGGGTGCGCCTGGAGTGGATGCCAAATATGGCTGGGGAAAAATTAATCCCACAAGGGCTTATTCGCCCATCGGCCTGGTATATACGCCGTCAACTCCAGGGACAACGAGTCCAGCCGAGACCACCGAAGAAGAGGAGTCGAGCGATGATGACGTTGAGTCAACAGAGGTCTCTTTGCATCGGCTTACCGTTGGAGCACCCCTTTTCAATGCGTTGAAAGAAAGCGGATTTTTTGAGAGCGTTTTGGTTTTTGATCAGTTTAATCGGGATTTTAACTGGAATCTTTCAGCATCACTGAAAGAGCAAGGCGCAATGAATTCAGCTCGTTCATTTTATTCTGATTGGCAGCGTGGGAAGACGCCCGCCTTGATTGGTCAATCATCTGCTCATCAAATCTTTTCATTTACGCCCGCTCAATTTAATAACGATCAGACGACAGATCCTGTATTACTTGTCAGTTCCTTGAATGAGCAAGGACTGCAGAGTCACCTCGGGTTTGGGGTGCTTCCAAAGGCTGAGTCTGACCCCTTCCTTGCGATGTCATTGAAAGGGTTTTTAAATCCGAGCAGCTTCTTGAATAGCAAAATCCGTCTAGGGGACTATGATGCTGATGGCGTACATAGCCTGATCGCTTTTGAAGCGACGCCTGGCGTAGGCTTTGATTTAAGATATTCAGACATAGATGATACGAGTGACAACAATTATCAAGGGTCCCAGATCACGGCGGCCTCGCACGTCAGGTTTGGAGATTTTGGCGCCACTATTGAGGGTGGGTGGTTATCAGAGGGCAAGAGTCTTTTTGGGGGAACCGCAAGCGGCCCATTCGCCGTTGATCATGCCGAGACACGATTCCTCAGATTTTCAGGCTATCGAATGCTTTCAGCTCAAACTGCGTTAGTCGGTTCGGTGACTGGAGGGTATACGGAGGTGAACTCTGAGACTGGCTCATCTTTGACGAATTTTTCTGACTTGGTTTCCAGTGCTTGGATGTTGGGTTTGAGCGGTCGTGAGATTTTTAAAATTGGAGACAGCGTTTCGCTAACAATTGCCCAGCCGCTCAGTATTAACTCCGGGTCTGCTGATGTGGATATTGCCTACGGGATCGATCCAAACAACCGAGTGTTGCGATATCAGGATCGAATTAATTTTGCGACTAGCGGGATTGAGGGATTAGTGGAAGTCGGATATCGGATGCCCTGGACGGATCAATTCGATATTGGCGCTTATCTTTCCCTTCAATCTCAGGTAGTTGGATCCAGTCCCCGGGCGCTCGACCCGCAGTTTCTGTTCGTTGGGCGGTCATCCTTCTAGCATCATTCCCCACTTCGCTTTTTCGGTCGAAAAGCGTCTTTTACGGTTGTTCGATCGATACCCATCTTTCTAGGCGCTGACTATTCGGGAAACCGATCGTTTCTACTAGAATGGCCTTAAGTCACCATGAGGCATTACTGCCATGACGATTGAATCTGAAAAATGCGCCGAGCGGACGCCTCGTCAACACGGGGCGATGGAATATAGTCATGCGCCCGTTGATCTCGATACCGTTCGGCAAGATCGATTATCAGGACTTCGATCATCAATGGCTAAGCACAATGTCGCTGGGCTACTCTTGTTTGATCAAATCAATACCCGGTACGCGACGGATGCGACCAACATGCAAGTGTGGTGCTCGCACTATGAGACGCGATGCGTGTTTATTGCCCAGAACGGTCCAGTCGTGTTGTTTGACTATGCGAATCACCCCCACCTTGCCGACGGTTTGCCGGGAATAGATGAATACCGAGTGATTCCATCTTTTTATTTTTTTTCGGCCGGGCCCAATGGCCCTGATCGGGTAAAGATTTTTGCAGATCAAATAGATGATCTAATGAAAACCCATTGTGGTGATGACCAGGTGCTGGGTGTTGACCGTTTATCGTTTCCAGCCTGTGACGCGCTTCGAGAACGTGGTTTGATTTTGGTTGAAGGCGAAGGCGTGTGCGAAAGGGCGCGCTCGATAAAATCTGCGGGCGAATTGGAGTTAATGCGTGCATCGATGGCAGTCTGTGAGGCGGGATGCCTCTCGATGAAGGCTGCGCTTGAGCCCGGTATTACTGAAAATGCGCTTTGGGCGAAACTCCATGAGACAAATATTCGATTGGGCGGTGAATGGATAGAGACGCGTTTGTTGTCGTCAGGTCCGCGAACCAATCCCTGGTTCAGAGAATGTTCGATGCGACCTATTGAAAGGAATGACCTTGTCAGTTTTGATACAGATCTTATTGGGCCGTACGGATATTGCTCAGATATTTCCCGCTCTTGGTTGTGTGGAGACTACCCTAGTGACGAACAGCGGCGTTTATATTCAGCCGCTTATGAGCAAATTGAGATCAACATTGCGGCGCTTCGGCCCGGCCGAACATTTCATGATGTATCGAGGGATTGTTGGCGTATCCCGGATGAGTACTTATCGCAACGTTATCCGTCGCTTATGCATGGAGTGGGTCTTGCGGATGAGTATCCCAGCATTAAGCACGAGGCAGATCTGAATACCCGAGGTTATGAAGGAATGGTGGAACCCGGCATGGTGCTTTGTGTAGAGTCATTCATTGGGTCGGTCGGGGGGCGTGAAGGTGTGAAACTTGAGGAGCAGGTTATTATCACGGAGACGGGCACAGAGCGAATGTCTTCCCTCGATTTTGAAATTGACTGGCTTTAACATCTCGACGACGGTTGCTTAATGAAGATCACTATTGATTGCTTGCAATACTGTAACTGGTCACGCGATATTTTTGAGCAGATGCGTGAGGGGGGTCTGGATGCGGTTCATGTCACGATTGCGTATCACGAAGATTTTCGTCAGACGGTTGATCGAATCTCGCAATGGAATCGTTTGTTTGATCAGTACAGCGATCTGATCCAGCCGGGCCGGACGGCGGAAGATGTTTTGCGTGCACATGAAGCAGATAAAACCGCTATCTTTTATGGGTTCCAGAATTGTTCTCCGATCGAGTCGGATATTGATCTCGTTGAGATCTGCCATCAGCTCGGGGCTCGATTTATGCAGCTTTCCTATAATAATCAGTCGTTATTGGCGACTGGATGTTACGAGGCAGATGATCCAGGCATCACTCGAATGGGAAAGCAGATTATCGCGGAAATGAATCGAGTGGGATTGGTCGTTGATATGAGCCACTCTGCAGAGCGGTCGACGTTGGAAGCGATAGAGTGCTCCGCACGACCTATTGCCATTACTCATGCGAATCCATCGCGTTGGCATCCTGCCTTGCGCAATAAATCCGATTCAGTCCTTCGCGCATTGTCGGATTCCGGCGGCATGATCGGATTTTCGCTTTATCCTCATCATCTAGCCGAAGGGAGCGCGTGCACATTGGACAGTTTCTGTCAGATGATTGCAGATACTGCCGAGGACATGGGAATTGATCATATCGGGATTGGCTCAGACCTTTGTCAGGACCAACCCGATAGCGTGGTCGAGTGGATGAGAAATGGCCGTTGGACCCGTGAGAAGGATTTCGGTGAGGGATCCAAGGCATCCCCTGGTTTTCCCGGTCAACCCGCTTGGTTTAAAGATAACCGAGACTTCCCGTCGCTCAGAGCAGGATTGAAGAAAGTCGGCCTTGATGACACCGCGGTCAACGCAGTCATGGGAGATAACTGGCTGCGCTTTTTTGAGAAGTCATTTGGCCCCGAGCAGCCGTAGGAGAGAATAGCAAGATTATGAACCTTGACATTGATGTGCTGACCAAAAGGGGAGCAGTGGGTAACGGTCTTTTTTCGAACACCGTACCGTTGCGACCGCCAGAAATGGTGTGCCGGATGGATCGGATGGGAGCTGCGTTTCCCACTCGATTGAGTTTTATGCGGCTTCTGCTCAGGCGAATGAAAGAAGAGATGTGGCAGATTCAGAGAGTGCGTTTTGATCTGGATGCCTCGGGTTATGGTCGCGCGGTTTATGAGGTGCATACGCCTGATCGTCAATATTCCCTGGCGGCTTTTGCCAATCCGCTCGCTGACCACCAGCGTACCGACCGTGTGATCGCGTCCGCATGGGACGCCGCATTTGTTCTGTTTGACGGGAAGCCAACAGAAGGTGATCTGGAACGCCTTGCGGATAATGCACCGCATCAAGAAGCAGGACGCTTTGAGGCAACCGATTTAGTTATTTCTCGAGCGAACCGGAGTATGCGGTTGTTCGAATATGTTTGTAGTTGCTTAGCGGATGGTGATCAACCCGACGCCGATAAACTTCTAGAGGTTGGATACCTGATGCGAACCACGGCGGTTTATGGAAATGGCAAGTTTGGCATCAGCGATCGCTCCAGAATTAATTGGCGTGAAGAGGCTAAAAATTCGTTTCAGATCGAGATGTTAACGGTCTATTTGATCCGTCTTTTCACTGTTGATCAGTTGGATCATATCGCGGAATGTCGAGCCCCCGGCAAGGCGGTCAGGCTAATGCCTGAACTCAAACGCGCGCTAGGTATTGGTAACGCAACGGGTCTTGGGATGGCGCCCTTTGTTGTGAGCCACCCTGAGTTATTTCACGAATGGTTTAACGCTCGGGAAACCGCGCTTGCAAGAGTACGGGCGCTCGACTCCGTATCGCAAGCAGGTATTGATCGTGCTGCAGCGCTTGCGCAGCGCGTTCTTGGTCATCTCGAGCAATGGCATTCCGGTGATTTGGAGTATCAATCAAGGAATCACCGACTCGGGGAGAATGTTAAGACTCTCCTGAACTGGCTGTCTAATAGTTCATCGTCCGATCGTTGTGGGCGTTTTTGGGATGATCTGGTTCGCAGGAGTGAAACAGAGTTTGGCATTGATGCCCAAGAGTTGCTTGTTGCTTTACTTATCGAAACATACCCTGAATGTGTAGAGGATCTTGAAAAGTCTTTTCATTCATGTGAGACACGACAAATTAATGTTGCGATGACGGTAGGAGACTTTCGAGAACAGTTTGATAAGCAGTATGCTTGGGTCGATCAGTATGACTTCTCTAGAGACGCAGAAAATGCACATTTCTGGTATGTCTCTGAAAATAAACTTGAGCCCCGTTTTGGTCGTCGACGTGAGGAGCCAGGAGCGGATAAGGAAATGCCCGTGGCGATTGCTCGAGATATGTCCGCATTGAAAGCCGGCTTGGCGGCATTCGATCAGTCTGTGAGTCTTGCAGAGTTTCTAATTGCACATCCCGAATTCAGACATTTGGTGCGACGGGCTCAATCTCTTTCTGATTTACCTTACGGGGAGATCCAGGACAATTTGATCGCCGAGGGCACTTCGCCACTCGACATCCTGCGATTCAAGCTTGCGAATTTTGGAGCCGCTAAGTTTGATCCAAAATCAGCTCTTTGGACCCGAATTACGATGTTTCAAGGCGCGCCGTTACCGGAAGAGTTGGATGGAGATTTAACGGATGACTGGTGGCTTCCCACGCTGCCTTGATTGCGGTAATGCGGCAATCAGCGACCGAGTTCAGAACGCTTCTAACGAAGGCGGGAAGAGGGGTTGGGCTCTCCCCGGGACTAAGTGAAGATCTGGCGCGAACGTCGGTCTGGCTCCAGGCCTGTGGCTTTGCTGGCGGCGAAGCGGCGTTAGACGCAATTAAAGGTTTGGCCAGTAAAGATTCTGATCCAGGATTTATTTCTCTATCGAATCGGGCGATAAACTTATCGAGTTCGCGGGGGAACTTATCGAGCGCTTATATTGGTGTCCAACTTGCAGACGCTGTTCAATTGGGCTGGCCTTCCAAAGGCGAGCCGTTTTTTTTTCGTGGTCTGGATAGTCCGACACTCTCGGCGGCCGCCCTCGCGCTTTCGTGTCGCGATCTTGATATTGAATCTGAAGTATCTGCGAGCACATCAGATCTTTATTTTTTAAGCCGGCCCAAAAAAAATGAAATTCTGGTTTGTGCTGGCCAGCAAATACAGCCCGATGATGAAATAGGGCTTCATAGTTTGACAGTAAGTTCGATCGATCCGGGTGGTGCGTTTTCAGGAGGGGAAATCCTGCTGGATCGGGAGTCAGAAGAGCAATATCTGCGAGAGGTTGATGGGGTGGGGTTGTCTGTTAGTCGCAGTATCATCGAGAAGTTGCAGCAGTTTGCGTCCTTATTGTTGGTGTCGGAGACCGAGCAATCCCTGAAATTTGGCGCTGGAGCAGGGCTCGTCGACTCTGACTAGCGGTATGACGAATCGGTGGTGGAAACTAGCAGGTGTCTGGTTTCTCTACATGAGTTTTGGTTTGTCAATGGCAAGTCTGGCGCCACTTGTCGAAGAGGTTGAAAGTAGTCTTCGATTTTCGCACGCGGCGATGGGCAGCATTATGGCGGCGTGGCAGTTTATTTATCTTTTTGCCGCAATCCCAGCCGGTCTTCTTCTTGATCGAATCGGGGCAAAGTGGGGCCTCGCGGCCGGGGCTCTGGTGATCGGTGTCTCGGGAATGTTTCGCGGGGTTGCGGATAGTTATGTTGAGTTACTGCTGGCCGTTTCGTTGTTTGGCCTTGGGGGCCCCTTGATCTCTGCAGGTGCTCCGAAAGTTGTCAGTGAAAACTTCACGGGATCCCAAAGGGGATTCGCGATGGGGATCTATATTTCAGGCCCGGGCGTGGGCGCGATGATTGCACTTCTGGCGACTCAACCCATTTTATTGCCCATGATGGACGGTAACTGGCAACGACTACTTCAGTTGTGGGGCTTGACTAGCCTTGCTGCGGGTGGTTTTTGGTTGTGGGTGGCGAGGCATGAACAGCGGCATCGGTCCGAATCGAGATTTGTTCGGGAGGTTTTTGCGAATCTCAAAAGCCTGCTTCGTATCCCTGCAGTTCAGCTGATTTTGGTGATGAGTATCGCCGTATTTGGGATCAACCACGGTATGGGAAACTGGTTAGTGGAAATCCTTAAACAGTTGGGATTAACCGCTGAGCAGGCAAGCTTATGGGCAGCAGTGCCGGTTGGTGTTGGGATTTTGAGCGCGCTAACCTTGCCTCGCCTAGCGACCGGTCGAAGACGGTTTCATATTCTTATCGTTCTTTTTTCAGCATCAGTTGTTGGAAGCACACTTTTGTTATTTCAACCAACCGGTTTAATTTTATTAATGACTCTTGTGTTTGAAGGAATCGCCGCCGGATCAATGATGACTGTGCTGTTACTAACACTGGTGGAGGTGCCGGAAGTAGGCGAGCGACGAGCGGGGACTGCAGGTGGATTTTTCTTTGCAGCTGCCGAAATTGGAGGGGTGGGCGGACCGGTCCTATTGGGCAGCCTCTTTGCACTTAACGGCAACTTTGATTTGAGCCTCGCGGCATTGGCATTACTGGGTGTCTTTTTAATCGCAGCGGTTTTCCCATTACGGAGATGGTTAAAGCCGATGTAAGGTCCAGGCGCTGCTGTCTGCCGAGCGGTTCAAGCGGGTCTTTTTCTTCTCTTTCCGCGTTGAGGGCGCCTTTATCTTTTTGCGCGCTTTGCGGTCATAAACCAGGTTAAATCAGTCCGATTTGCCCCAACCCGACCACTTTGCAATACTCATGAGCAGATGCACCTGATGTGGGAGGCGGATTATGAGAACACTGGATCAGATTCTTGAGATTAAGGGTTACGAAGTCCTGACAGCCCGTCCCGGTGCGACGGTCTTTGAAGGTCTCAGTCTGTTAGCAGAGCATGAGGTGGGGGCCTTGGTGGTCGTGGATGTTGACCAGCCAGTCGGCCTCTTCAGCGAACGGGACTACGCACGCAAGGTGATTCTCAAGGGTCTTTCGTCCCGAAATATTCTGGTGCGGGACATCATGGCGAGCCCGGTGATTAGCGTCGCGGCGACGCTGACCGTTGATAAGGCTCTCGGCATCATGACCGACCGCCGCATCCGTCACCTTCCCGTACTTGATGGACAGGGGCAAATCACCGGGATTGTCTCGATCGGCGATCTTGTTAAGGACATCATCGCCGAGCAACAATTTACGATCGAGCAGTTGCAGCACTATATCTACAGCTAGGGTCTGAGACCGATCAGGGGACTCAGGCGACGGGGGAAGGCCGGTGTCCAGGAGCATCCGGGCGCGGTATCGGTCTCTAGACCCAGAACTGAAACAGAATGCCGGAGGTCACCGCACCGGCGATGCCCAGTGCGAGATAGGTGCTGAACACGGGCCAGCGGACCAGCGACCAGACAGCTGCCATCGCTGGGACGGAACTGATGGCGCCAGCGACAAGAAATGCCATTGCGGCACCCGAACTCATGCCTTGTTCGATTAACCCTGCGACCAGAGTCGGCGCAGCGTAACCGTTGAGGTAAGCGGGTGCGCCGACGAGGGCGCCTACAACGATGGCGCCAAGTCCGTCCCCCCCGACGATACTGCCGATCAGCTCAGCGGGAACGTAACGGATCAGTAGCGCCTCAAGCAGATAAGCGAGGCTCAGCCATTTCAACAAAAAAAGTCCGTTGGCGATTGCTTCAGTTCGGAAGGTTCCGCGCCGCTCAGTTTCATCCCAAAATGTCCAATGCACCTCTCCGGAGAAAGGTTTACCGCAGCAGCTCGAACAGCCCCCGCCTTCGCGGTCGCGCAGTACATCCTGAAAAAGACGTCGGCGACCAAGTGCAGCAGTCACGAATCCGCCGGCCAGACCCACTCCCACAGCTGCGATGGTTTTGGCGATCGCATAGTTCCAACCAAGTGCACCTGCCGTAATCAGCAGTGCGGGTGGATCGATAAGCGGAGAAGAAAGCCAGAAAGCCATGACCGGCGCGAGCGGCACCCCCACTGCGAGCAGTCCTGCGATGAAGGGAATCACCTCGCACGAACAAAAGGGTGCCAGGCCGCCGACAAAAGCCGCCAGAAAAATCATAGAAGCCTGCCTTCCGACAAAAGCGCGTGCGACAAGATTCTCGGCACCGGTCGCTTTGAGCAGGGCGATCAGAAAGACGGCTATCGCGATAATCGGGGCTGTCCCATATAGTGCCTTGAAGGCAGAGGACATGATGCTGCCGACGTGCTCGGGATCGAGTGCAAGAACAAGCAGCGGGATGAGTACCACCAGCGTCCAGGGGGTATACAGCCATCTCCGGACGTCAACGAGATTGGCGATCCCCCGCGATAACACTTCGGTCATCTGCCTCTCCTGCCTTCGATGCGGCTTCCCGATGCTTGGCGTTTAGGCCTGACTTCCACACAGCATTCGCGAAGGAGATACGCCGACAGCGCTTCGATTTCCTTGAAAACAACGCGGTTGACGACGGTGCGCCCTTGTCTGTCCTGTTCGACCAGTTTGGCCGCTTCAAGTGAGCGCAAGTGATGGGCGAGAGTTGATGCCGGGATGTCCAGGTGTTCCTGAATTTCTCCGACCGAAAGCCCTTCGTGTCCAGCCCGCACTAGCGCCTTCACCACGGCGAGCCGTGGTTCAGAGCCCACAGCCGCAAATCGTTCTGCTGCCTCGCGAAGTTTTAGCATTGATCTTGATCCAATAAAACTATATAACTAGATTTGTAGTTATTATAATCAACGGCCCATCAGAGTCAACTGACGCCTTGATGGAACTGATTGGCTGCTACCAGTATTTTTCGATGTCGATTTGCCCGACCTGACGTGGCTGATGGGATGACTGTGCTGTTACTAACACGGGTGGAGGTGCCGGAAGTAGGCGAGCGACGAGCGGGGACTGCAGGTGGATTTTTCTTTGCAGCTGCCGAAATTGGAGGGGTGGGCGGACCGGTCCTATTGGGCAGCCTCTTTGCACTTAACGGCAACTTTGATTTGAGCCTCGCGGCATTGGCATTACTGGGTGTCTTTTTAATCGCAGCGGTTTTCCCATTACGGAGATGGTTAAAGCCGATGTAAGGCTCGTCATCACGGGATTCGCGAGACACTTTAAATTAGAGCGGGATAGATTCTCTTCGGCGTGAAATAAAATGCTGCGAACAGATTCACGGTAAATTCATCCTCGCTCGTTACTATCCTTTTATGAATAATGTAATTCTAGAACGCGTGGGCATGTTGTTCATAGTGTCCGGAATAGGGTATGTGGTTTTAGGGTTGGTGGGAGCGGTGCCTCTGGAATTATCAGGCACCGGTCTCACGAACATTAGAACCCCGTCGGGCGTTGCGGTGGTTGGATGTTTAATTGCCGCATTTTCTACAAAAGACAGGTAAAGGAGTTCGAATGTTCAAGCGATCTGACTTTTTTTTGTTGTTAGGCGTGATGCTTTCCTTTTTTGTATCGGGTTATTTGTGGTTTAGCGGGCAACAGATGGAGGGGCTCTTCACAGCGATATGGGTGCCGGCCATTTTGGGTTTTGGCATCTACTTTAAGCTCATGATGATCTGGGGGAAACTCAATGACTGATCAAGTTTTATTCCTGACAGGAGTAGTCGTTTTTTCCCTGATGGGCTTGGCACTGATCTTGACGATCAAAGAATTTTCCGACATGAAGCGGAAGAAAGGAAATTAGGCAACATCGAGATAGAGCGCTGCTCTTTTTGATTTAGGCAACGCTATCATAGATTTACCAGCGATGTAATGCGCTATCTGCGCTATTTGGAAAGAAGATAATTAGTTGATCGTTCAGGAATCGAGCAATATTGATTTCTGGGCTCTTATCTTAGACTGGCGCTCCCTAGGGGAATCGAACCCCTGTTTCCGGCGTGAGAGGCCAGCGTCCTAACCGCTAGACGAAGGGAGCATTTATCGGGTGCGGATGCTACCATAGCGGGACACAATTTTTCCACTTGGTCGACGTCCTCGCATTGGTTCAGGGGCCGTCCACCGGTTTAAAGCCCCGAGTACCATTAGTCTGAA
>ENA-OREN01001081-OREN01001081.1-marine-metagenome-genome-assembly--contig:-NODE-1081-length-33889-cov-5.258281_pt1 | contig 33889 bp, 22 predicted proteins | sample MGYA00248624_ERZ508555 | MGnify/ENA primary metagenome ERZ508555 (study PRJEB26222, sample SAMN06267773) | marine metagenome | isolation source: Saanich Inlet, British Columbia, Canada | place...
GGACTAGCCAATGGTGCTTTGTCTGCTAACTCATCACCGCTACTAACGTAGTCTGCTAGGATTCTTGCTCTACTCATTCTGGATTCCTTTCTGCTTCTTGTTCAGCTTGGTAAGTTGTCCATGCAGTCTTAACTTCATCAGTCCAAAGTTCTTCTGCTTTGTCCTTAATCTCTTGATGTTCGTCCTCTGCAAGGGTCATATCACAAGTAAGCACTCTCCGATGGTAGCCACCTGTGTCTGTAAGCTCACGAATCTGGAGATGCTTGTAGTCTGTAACTACTTCTATTTTATTTAATTTCATAATTAGATTATAGATATTTTCAAAAAATCGTTTACGGTGTTTTATATGTAGCTTGAATTCTTAAATAAACAGCAGTTGTCCCAACCATTGCCCAATCAGCAGAATTTCCACCATGATCTAATGTGTTTCCATATAATGTTGTCCCTGAAACTACCATTGCTGGTACAGCACCATCTGGGAAAGTGAGTTTATTACAAAGACATATATCTGCCGCAGAAACATTAAGAGAATTATTGTTTGCAAATGGTAATCCAGTAACTTGAATTTGTCCTGACGCTCCTGAAGTATTTACATTGTCGAATGCACAAGTAATATGAACTAACTTTCCAACTTTTACATATTCTGCATCAGTAAGCAGAACTGGAGTTGTAGCCCTTCCACCTTGGCCTCGCAGTTCTGCAGTAAAAGTCCCTTCCTCATAATCAATTTCAGTTGTGCCGATGACACCAGACTTGCTTCCTGCTCCTCCAATTATTCCACTCATGGTTTCTCCTATGTCCAGTCTTGATATATGTAGTTAAGATATATATCAATATCAGCATGAGACGCATCAAACAATAATTGGTCATTATCTAATAAAACCAACTTATCTGAAAATATATATGTTCCCTTTGATGGCAGTACTGCATCAAACAAAATTGACACTTGAGAGGGGGAACCCGAATTGTTAATATCAATTTTGAAGGTTTTTACATCAGTATCTCTATTACATATAATTATATTCAATATAGTTATGATAACTTCTGCAGGAACATCAACTGTACCAGAGGTGTTTCCAGCAGAAGTTTGTTCTGATGCCCAATCTATTTTTGTCTCTGTTGTGGATTGATTATCTATAGAATTTCGTTTAAGGACTTCACTCCCACCTCCGTCTGTTGGTATAGCCATAATTTTCTCCTAATATCCTAATGTAAGTGCTTGATGTGTTGAACTTTGCATGAATGCTCCTTTTTGTTTAATCTTTGAATTTGTGTCAGTCTCAAGACCACCATTGGCTGTTATAAGACCTGTTGCTGTTGTAGTAGTACCACTGATAGTTAAATCACCAGTAACAGTCAAATTATCAGCAATAGTCGTTTCAGAAGTTGTGTGGCCTATTGTAACTGCTATTCCAGAAGTTTCTGTTGCAATTTTAAGAACACCAACTGCATTAGTAATATAAGAATTTGAACCATCATGATATAAAGTCAAATCTTGAGAATCCCCAATCTTTAATGGAGTAGAATCCGTTAATAATACCGAATCGGCAGACTCATCCCACAACATATAACTACCACTTGTTGCACCAAAGAACTTCACATCGTGACCTGTGTCATCTACACCCACTGTTACTGCAGCATCAATTTGAGTTACACCATCTATGTCAACAGCATCAAGGTTTGTTGTACCTACAAGAGTAGTAGTTCCTGTAACGATTAAACTATCAGCACTTTCATCCCAAAGAAGAGACTTACCAGATGTTGCACCAAAGAACTTCACATCGTGACCTGTGTCATCTACACCTACTGTAAATGTACCAGTTGCAGTTGTAGCTCCAACAAGTGCTTGTGCTTCGGCTTCTCCCGAAATAGTAATTGTTCCTTTTGCCATTCTTTTTCCCTATATTACTGGTGCTGAATGAACAACACCAGTTATATTATTATTATGTGTTACTTACTTATTAAGCAACGTCATCTAAAAGTGCTGCAACAATACAATCAGCTGTTCCTGTGGATGTAATTGCATGAACCGCAGCTACTGTTGTAAGTGAAAGTCTTGCATACCAACTTTCACCAGGCCCAACATAGATATTTCCTGTAGCGGCTGCAGCAGTTCCAGCAGCAATATTAATATAAACAGATGTAGTCGCATGAGTGTTCTGTATGAATAGAAACTTAACTGTATCCGCAGTATGAACTGCTGTAGGTGCTGTATCATCATCAACTGCTGTATAGTCTAAAAAACTACCAGCAATTAAATCAGTTGAAGCGGCACTTACAGAAGTGAATTTGTAATACCATTTCTCGGTTGAATCGGCAGGAGTAACGGTCATTGCTCCTGAGATAGTTTTAGCAATCTCGTCTGGTAATACGGTAAATGTTCCTGAGACTGTTGCAGCATCGGCCATTTGATTTCTCCTAAAGTTTATAAAAAATTCTAATTATTATTATTTATATTTAATTACTTATTGCACTAGCTTTAAAACCAGCGACTATTGAATATCCTGCACGATTTGCCAAGTAAACATACCAACCACTCGCATCAGCTGTTATTCCTATACCGACATTCCCATCCGTCATATCAGAAGCTGCGGAATAACCGTTTTCATCTAACACTTCAAAGGTACTAGCAATATTTCCAGCATCAGCGATAGTATGAAGATAACAATCCGCTGGAACTGCTTTTTCTGCACGAACAAAGAAGTTTGCTATTCGATAAGCGTCATTCGTAGCGGTTACGTGCCTCACTGAAACTTGTAACTGAAATGTTGCAGTAGTGCTGTTGGTCAAATCCGAACTTGATAACAACAGATTGTGTGTATCATCTGTAATCGTTATACCTGTTCGTTGTACTTCTCCATCAGCTGCTGTAACATAAGAACCAAAATGTCTTATTGCAATTTGATGACCTGTGGCAATATTTACTGTTTTATCAAGTGTAATCTGTTGCTGATCTCTGTAATAATCGGTGTCTTCAACTAACAACATTCCGTTGAGATAAACCATTGCATGATTTACAACAGTCAGATTTGGAACACTCAAACTAAAAACTACATCGTAAGTTACATCAGCATCCGAATCGTTAGCAAATGCAAGAACATTTCCATCAATATCTGTAAGAACAACATTACCCGAATCTGTTACAGTTAAAACTTTATATCTTCCTGCTGTAATGGTAGTTCCAGTTGTGGCGGTAGCAGAGATAACATTAATCACATTTCCAACTACTAATCCGTGAGAAGCTTTAACAAGTGTATCCGTCGCTGTTGTGAAATCTCCGTCTGTTACTCTTGCTGTTGCGTGTAAAGTTGTTTCTGCTGCTATTACTGCATGGTCAACTTCTTGCATTGTTTGAGGTAAAGTTGGATTCTGAAACGCATAAGAAACAACTTCTATAATGTCAGTAGCGGCAACAGCTGTATTAAAAGTTATTGTATTCGTTCCAGAAAGAACATAATCTCCCCCATTACCAGACGTTCCTTCTCTGAGCATTGCTCCGTTGAGATACACAAAACATGCTTGTGGGTCAAATGCTTCTGACGGATTCAGAACAGTGCTACTTGATGTAGTAACAGATCCCAAATGTGTACTTCGACGCAAATGTTGTTTTGCGTGGTCTAGACCCCTAAATCCCGATATGTATTTAATTCCCATTTACCCTATCCTATGTAATTAAGCATCGAAAAGAACTGATAATATTGCGTCAGCACCAGAAGCAGTATCCGACACGACTGATATATCATCGTTACCCACCAAAACTATTTTTCCTTGAACGATTTCTACAGCATCCCCTGCAGGAATGGTGAGTGTTTTAGCTAAATGTGTCGTTTTACTACCAGCTTGTTGATAATGAACTACATCTACAGTAATTGAAGTTGTTAGTATGTTTGAAATCATCAAACCAACCATTATTACTGCTTTACCAGAAGTCAATCCTTGTATTCCACCACCAAACGAACCAGAACTTTGACTTACAAGATAGTATGCCGTAGTTCCTATGGCTTGTGCTGTATGATTTTTAAATTGTGTTGCCATTTTTTTAGTCTCTTTATGTAATTAAGTGTGTCTAATAACTATTTATCCCAATGCAATTGCGATAGCAGTAGCAAATGTTTCGGTTGACATATTCTCATATGTTGTTCCAGTTGTCACCGCTTCAATTTTTGAATTAGTGGAGTTATATCTAACTGCTCCTGTTGTAGCAGCAGGAACTGTTGCTGTTGCTGAAGAAGCGGGTTTCTGTGCGGTAGTTCCTTTTGGGAGTACAAGTTGTCCTGTATCATTTATGAAAAGTGAATCTGATGTTTTCCAATAATTATCCGTATTATCCCATTTAAAAGAATGAATTTCTGTGGAGCCTGGGAGATATATTCCTGCATCATCTATAAGTGCATCTGTTTGCGGCCCAGAAAATGACATGGTTCGTGTTCCTGCTTGTGTATCAATCGTTCCCGAAAGAGTAAAAACAGAAGAATTTGCAGCTGAAGCAACTGTATAAAGTGATTCTGCTGTAACCCCATTATTCCCTGACCCTGTAACTGCTATAAAAATAACATCAGATGTACTCAATCCATGAGCAGCACCAGATATAGTAGTAAAGGTTGGAGCAGATGCGTGTGAATCAAATGTTACTGGTATAGTTCCACCATCTTTAACTCCAAGAACCAATGTCTTGTCTCTTACTAATGTGGTTGCTGTATTAATTTCAGTAGTTGATCCAGAAACAGAAAGATTTCCAGTAACTACAAAATCTCCCGATATTGTTAAATCATTTCCTATTGTAGCGTCACCTGCTTGTGTAACACTAAAAACATCAGCAGAAGAGTTTGCAACTTGGAAAATCTTAGTACCAGCTGCAGTAGCATCACTTCTCAAATGAAGAGTTGGTCCGGTAGCAGCACCATCACTAACGAATGAAACTAAGTTACCCGAATGTGTAGAACTACTGTTAATAAAAAGTCCTGTACCTGTTGTCAGTGCATCCACCGACATATTGATACCTATTCCAGTTGTTAAACTATCAGCAGTAATATCAATAACTCTTCCAGCACCAGCTATTGTTCCAGTAGAAGACAAATCAACCATTTTACCAGTAGTCAACCCATCCATTGACATTTGCAATCCAGTTCCAGTTGTTGCTGAATCGGCAGTAATATCAAGAATTCTTCCATTACCAGTAATTGTTCCTGTGGAAGTCAAATCCATCATCTTACCAGTAGTCAACCCATCCATTGTCATGAAAATACCAGTTCCAGTTGTTGCTGAATCAGCGGTAAAATTCAATCCCTTTCCTGTCAAAACACCAGAAGCAGTCAATTCAAGCATTGTTCCAGATGTTGCTGCGGAATCTATTTTTGCGGTATTCTGTGTTGTATGTTGTGAATCTATTTCAAATGCATATGCTCCATCTGTATCATTTGAAAGAATAAACAAACCTCTACCAGAAGTCATTGCAAGTTTCAATCCAGTAGTATCACCAGAGGTTGTTACATCACCAGATTGGGTAATTGTTGCGAGGCTTCTTGTACCAGTAGTAGTGGATGATGAAGAAATATCTAAAATACCACCAGTAGTCAATGCATCCATCGACATAAACAAACCAGTACCAGTAGTTGCAGAATCAGCAGTAATATTTACTCCCTTTCCTGTCAAAACACCAGAAGCAGTCAATTCGAGCATTGTTCCACTTGTTGCAGCAGAATCAATCTTTGCGGTATTCTGTGTTGTATGTCCTCCATCTATTTCAAAAGAATATCCACCATCAGTAAGAGTAGAATCAACGAAAATACCTCTACCAGAATCAGATGTTATAGCAAGTGCGGTAGTTCCAGTAGCACCAGTATTATCATTGGTTATACTCGCAAGACTTCTTGTTCCAGTTGATGATGAATCGGATAAAATATTAAATGCTGAACCAGTAGTCAAACTAGCTGCGGTTATATTAAATGAGTTCTTTGTTGTGTGAGAAGAAGTAATATCTAATGAAGCATTTGAAGTTCCAGCTGTTGATGTAATTTTAACACCATAACCCTCATCCGCCAAAACATTAAGAACTGTTGAACCAGTAGCAGAAGCGTGTTCTTGTCTAAAATCAACAACGTTTCTCGTTCCAGTAGAAGCACCAGTTGATTCGACTCTGAGAGCAGAACCAGTTGTCAATGCAGAACCAGTAACATCAATAACTGTTCCAGTTGTCATTATAGAATCGATTATTACAGCATTTGCTGTTGTGTGTTCTGAATCAATCTCTAATGAAGGTAAACCAGCTGCAAGATTTGAGTCAACAAATATACCTCTACCACCATCTGACTGAATCGAAAGTGCGGTAGTTCCAACTGCTGCAGCGGCATCATTAGTAATTTGAACTAATTTTCTTGCGGTAGTATCTGTTGATGTCGATGAAACAGTAAGTGGTGTTCCAGTAGTAAGAGAGTTGTTTATAATAGTAGCAGTGTTTCCTGCACCAGCAGCAGAAGTTATTGAAAATATATTTGAAGTAAGAGCAGAAGCTGCAGTAATTGTCTGTTGTGAATTATAAATGTGTGCAAAATGTTTTGCTGTAGAACCAAGCATCGACCCTGTGGATGTAACATCAGCGCCTGTTCCAGAAGAAGAAACGTTTGTAGTTGGAATTACATTAGTTGAAAGAGTAGCATTCACAGATACAATATCGCCAGACGAACTACCTATAATTGTATTTCCAGAAACGGTCATATCTGTGGAAACAGTCAAATCAGCCGCAAACTTTGAACTGAGAGTTGCGTATAATCCACCAGTTGTGAGAATTGATGCTTTCGATCCATCTGCCGAAGCAGCTAATCCAGAAGTCACACTCAGTGCTGTTGTCGTTGTATCATGCGTGACCGAAACAGTATTCAAAGTGGCCGCATTAGCAATATAACTTGAATCGTCATCACGAAAAACTATTGTATTAGCAGTGATTGCGTTTGTTGCTTGATTGAGAGTGGTATTTACTTCGTTGGTACGAATTCTCCAAGTATCAAACGTATCCGTTACTGCTACATTACTTCTATTTACGCCTGCCATTTGTTATCTCTTTCGATGTGGTCTTGTAGTAGTTGTCTAATTTCAGCAATTTCATCACGAAGCGATAGACATTGTTGTATCTGTTCCTTCATAATATTTATATCATTTAATTTATTATGTATTTCCATTTTCTTACGATATTCTTCTCTGTTGGCCATAAGACCCACTCTATCATTTGATAATAGAGCGTTATTGTTTAAATCTCTTACTATACCTAATTTATCAGTTTTTGCTAACATATTAGAAATCCAGTGCTATTGCTTTCATGTCTTTAACTTTTGGTATTACGGTACTCGATGAAGAAGCTAAAACAATTTTTATCGAAAATGTTTTAAACTTATCATATGTTTGACCACTAGACGTATAAGTGATAGCACCATCAACAGATTTATAAGAATACTGATTGATGATACTTTCATTTGCCGAAATTAAATTCGCATCTGTTTCTTGTGTCATCAAAACGTATGGTTTATCTTCAAAATCGCCTGGGTCTTCAGCATTCCAAACTCTGTAATAAACCTTTATTTCAGTATCTTTTGGTTTATAAGCATTTAGAATAACTCTTATATCCTGAGCATCAAATCCATCTTCTAGGTTTACTCTTCGTGTAATGTATCTTGTTTTAGCATTACCACCCGAAGCACTTAATTCACTCTGAACAGTTGCGGTTGCATGATCCGAACCACTTGATGCATTGGATAATGTTAGAGTTGGTGTTTCGTAATATCCAGTACCACCACTAGTAACAGTTATTGCAGTAACAACATTCGCAGAAACAGTTACGGATGCTGTAGCAGTTGTTCCAGATGTTGGAGCAGAAAAAGTTGCAGTAGCACCAGAAGCGGGATATCCAGCACCTCCGTTTGTGATAACAATATCAGAGTTTGCGAGTGAACCTAAGTTTACTTGGTTTTCTACTGTGATAAGATTGATTCTCGACAAGTCGATGGCAGGAGAAACCTTTGTGTCAGTAGTTGACATAGTAGCACGCAAATAATAGTTATTAGCAGCATATGAATTCAAACCAGTTGTACTTACTGCAGCGGCTGTCTTTTTCTGTGTAGCGAGTGTTATATTTTTGTTTGCCGAAAAACTGGTGTATGTAGCATCTATCTGTGCAGTTCTATTAGCAGCAGATGCAACAGTTTTCGATTCATCGATACCCCTGAAGGAATATTCGATAGAAGTGTTAGAGAACGTCAACTCACTAGTTGATAGTTTAAACACATCGTAATTGATTCCAGAAGTGTTACCAGACAAAGGTGTTGCATTACTTGACAGATACACCGAGTGTGAACCTGTATTGAATTCACATCTGTTGACTCTGAACATTAATTGCTTTTCAACATTTGGTTGCCAGACAGAAGAGTTCTGTGGTTGATAAAATGATGAAACAAATGGTTGTTGTGATACTTTAGTGTCTGTTGTATTCTTAACTGATTCTCCCAAATTAGCAACATGAACTTTGTATGAGTCAGAAGGTGAAGTCAGAACAATAGCATATTCATCTGGATACAAGTAAACTGGTGACTCAAATGTGAATCTTGTGAATGTTGTCGCAGTCGCTACACTTGGTGCTGATGAATTAGCATTTGCATCTGATGCATCTACGATTACTTCTGAAAAAGGAATAATCTGAGAAGAACTAGGAACTTCGTTGATTACTGGCCTCAATTGAAGTGTAACTGGTAATGTTGCATCCACAGCAGAAAAGAATATGTCTACACTACTTGCATATATTCCGTTTTCATTTTCACTCTTGTCAACTATAAATGTCTGTGAAAGAGGATTTATCCAGTTAGTTGATGTGGAAACACGATTGATTGTATCCTGAGTTACGTTCTTTTCTTTTACGTTTTCTCGTTTAGATTCCATCGGTCTTGTTGACGATATTCTACCAGTACGAGATTCCAGTAATCCTTGAACTCTAAAGATTTTTTCAGCAACCGATTCAGTGCTTGCAACAGTATCGGTTGAACTATCTGTCAATCGAAAAAGTTTTTCTCCAACTCTAAATGTATCTGCGGGAACAACGAATTCACCAGAAACCACACCATTTCTATCAGCTTGTAGCGTGGTAGAATATGTTGGATTATTTGCTGCTACCGCTGTAACAGCACCGTTTGCTTTAGCAGAACCAGTTCCAGTGAAAAGTTCACCAGCAGCAAATCCACCAGATGCGGTCACAGTAACAGAAGTTGTTCCTGAACTAATGTATGTTCCACTACTTGCACCAACTACAGAAGTTGTTGTTGTTCCAAAATTACCCGAAATACTATTTACTGTTATTGTTGATGCGGTTGCATTTACTGATTGTAACGTTGCTGTCGCGGTAGCAGTTGAATTTGAGAACGTAATCGATTCGCCTATAACAGCATCTGGATCGACAAGATGAGTATTGGCAGACAACGTAACTGTTTGAATGATATCACCAATTATTACACTTGATGAGTTTTGATAAAGAGCAACTCCTGTTGCTCCACTACCACCAGTTACAATTTGTTTATCTCCACCTGTTCCAAAAACACCAGAATTTGCAGAAGTTGTAACTGCAGTATATGTTAGAACATATCCTTGTTTTGTGTTCGCACTTACTAACGTGTTATCAAAGTAAGGATAAAATGTACCGTTTGGTTTTACTCCTTTTGCAACAAATTGTATTGTTTGTTGACGAATATAAGGAACAATAGTGATACTAACTGTTCTATTTCCTACAGCTCTTTTTATTGTCTCAGGTGGTGTAGATGAAATTATACCAGTTCGTGTTTTGTTTTTACTTGTGACGTTTGTGTCTCTCGAAACAGTATTTGATGTTGTTCCTGTTTTACGACTCTTGATCAAATTGTCGTTGTTTACCTGAACACCACTCCAAGTGAAACTCCAATCATCCCATTGTTTATCAAATCCGTTGTTGTTTCCCTGAACCCAATGGTCATTCAAACCCTCAAGATTGATAAGAACAGTTGGACGCCCAGTTTCACTAAACCAAACATCACTTGCTGGAGAAAGTGACAACTGCCCATTATACTGAGTTGTTGAAAATGGATTGATTGTTTCGGTATTACTTGCAAGTGGTTGAACAACAAGATTTGCAGAACTATAAGCAAGTGTAATCAAATCTCCTGTCTTTGCTGTATTTGCACTTGAACCAGTTCCATCATGGTCAAACCTAAAAGAGTCAGCACTAAATGATGGCCTCAATTCCTTCAACTCAAAATCAATAGATGCTTTGAAATCTTCATTAGCAACATCACCGATATTATGACCATTAAAAGAATCAACCATTATACCATTTTTGAATCTCTCTGTTCCACTAGCAGAATCTTTGATTGAAAGATCATTCGCTTCTTTTTCTAATAGTGTCAATGCTGTGTAGTATTCTAATTGGTCTACTCTTTTTTCGATTTTGCCAATGTCTCTCATTGTGAATCGGCGGTTGTCAATATATTGAGTGTCGCAATCAGAAGCATTGAAAGTATATGCTGGAATATCCAGATTGTAAAGAGTCATCGCATCTTCATCATCTGCTGGTAAAATTGGGTCTTCTGAGGAAATACCAGTTATTACTTTGAAAGATCTGTCTTTTGTCAAAGAAAGTTTGTCTTTTCTAGGTAAGTAATAAACAACGTTTGCTGTTATACTCACATCTGCATCTGGTAAATCGTCATTTTGAAGAAGAACACCTGCACCAGAAGCTCCATTTGCAACACCTTTGGTTGGGCGAAAATCGATACAATCTCTCAGTTGTTTTGTTACACCAGTTGAAGGACTTGTGAAAGAAGGTATGTCAGCATAATCATCACTATACGATTCAACTGAAAAGTAAGAGTTAGCAGCGGAATGAGAATAATAATCGAAAGTGATGAGAACGTTATTTGCTGGTGGTGTTTGTCCCGCTTTCAACGTAATCGAACCATGATCGTAAAAGTTGTCTTTTTGACCATTATTGAAAGAAAACCTTGAAGTGATGTTATTAACGTGTGCAGTATTTCCTTGAGCAGTTGATACAATTGCAAACTGAGTAGCAGCATCACTTCCAGCGGCTGCAGCCTCGATTACATTTGTTACTTGTATAGTATCCGAAACTCCAAGAGTTTGTGTTCCCGAAAAAGAAGCAACTACAGCATGACCATTTGCTAATCTAGCGTCATGTTGTGCATCAGTTCCAGCAGTATCAAGAAGAACAGTACCATGAGTAATACCCGAAGCAGCTGAGATAGAAGTTGCGTTTACTCTTGATTTTGTTTTTGGAGATTTAGCAGCATAATCACAAGTAGCATAAACTAAACCAGATAATGTTCCTCCGCCAAAAGTAACACCATCTCGTTTTGGTGTTATTGTTACTTGGTTGGTAGAAGCAGTACAAGCAACTGTTACATTGATGATTTCTCCAGAAGCAATAGCAACGGAAGCTCCTGTTCCTGTAGCGGTTACACTTGTTCCGTCAGTAGCAGCAACTAAAATATAGTTTGCTTGCGGTGATACTAACTCTGTTCCTGCACCCGATAGTCCTTCTGTTTCAAAAGTTGAACCAGTTGGAGAAGTAAGAGTAGCACCAGTAGAAGAACTGAAATCAAATGAAACAGCAAGTTTTTCTTTTCTTTGATATGTTATTCCCTGTGCAGTAAAAGTTGTTCCACTCTGAGAACCTATACCTTTTATGTTATCGAACCCTACAGGAAAAACCAATGAGTTTAAGTGAGTATCAAATAGTTGTGTGTTACTTGTTGCATCTCCTGTATTAACTTTACTCGTAAGGTCAACATCCATTCCTGGCGTATTCGCGAGTCCATAAGTGGAGTTTGCTATTGCAATGGACTCCGCTTCTCTCATAGAAGATGTGATTGTTACTTGATTAGCAGTATCAGCACTAGTTGAAAACGAGAGATTTAATAATGCTCCCAATCCGTGTTCGTTTATAACAAAATCACCGGCATCTTCCCCTGTTCCTGCAGTAGTTCCTGTACCTCCACTACCATTGAGGATTAGAAACTCTGTATCAACTGAAGATTGTGTAGCATCTTCCAGTGCAATTTTTGTATTAGCAAAACTAACAACTTCTCTTGTTTCTGACCCTAGTGTAATCTTCGCACCAGCATAAGCAGCATCTTTAGTAGAAGATTTTGCTTCTTCAAGAAGAATAGAAGTTTCGCCAGAAGTATAAGAATATCCAACATTTGCTGTTAATGAACTCAATGCAGTATCAAAAATATACATATCGAAAATTGCAGTGTTACTGGTAGATACATTCGTAAATGTACCAGAGTCATAATCGATTTGCCGTATTCTCGTAGTTCCTATTTTTGTGGAGTTATAAGTATTTGCGGATGTGCTTACAATATTCGACAACTGAACACTATGAACGTCAAAAGTTGTTGCGATAGCTTCTGGATCAAAGTTTGATTCAGTTGAATTACCAGCATTGAAGTTTGTAACCTTTACGTTATTTCCAAAGTTTGGATTGATAGGAAATGTTGTCTGAGTAAATACTTCTCTTCCCTTTTTGACATCAACATATTCGGAAGAAATACTTTCATATTCATAACCCTTGACGTATGCTTTACCTGGCTCTAGTGCAGCAGAAACACGATAGTTATTGTGTATTACTTGAGATGTTCCATCACCCAATGCATTAGAAACAACCATCGAAGTTGCGTTGGTTATTGAAGAAACGTTTGCTGTCGCGGTTGAATCAGAAGAAAGATATATGTTATCTCCCACTACAAAATCATTTTCAAAATCCGTGAGAACACCAGTAATAGTAGTATCAGCTGAAGCTTCGGTAACTCCTGTTGCTCCTTGATGATCTATAACTTGAATAGGAAATGGTTTGATTGTATAGTCACCCGACTCATCGTATGTTCTTCTTGCGAGTGTTTTCTCAATCTCACCATAAACCGGATATTTTACATTCTTTGTGGGTGTTCCGCTAGAAACTCTCATCAACTCAATAAAGTTGGAATCAGCATTAGCGACAACTGGGTCTGTTGAAGTTGTTCCTTTCTTAGCAAGAACTAATTCAATCTTGAAACGAGTAGCGCCAGGAGCATTTGCATTTGTTGTTCCAGAAGCTGAATCAAGAAGTGTAGTATCTGTATCACTATCAACAATTGATTCAGTTGTGGTTAATCCAATTCTATATGTTGGTGTGTTACTATATTTCTCAAGAACTAACGTTTGTGCGAGACAAAGAACAAAGAATCCATTTACAAAATATACCCCGCGATTAATACTAACTACCGAAGCACCACCAGTATGACTTGTAGAAGCAACTGTGGCTGTTGTGCTAATCGAACCTTCTAGATAAATCGTTGACCCAGCTGAAAATGCAGTTCCAGATATAAACTTGACAATCAAAGTTGGTGCATCAGAACCAACCGAGTTGATTGCTGATATGACTTGAGCTCTTGTTGTTCCAGCACCGACAGTCACACTAGTATCGGAAAGTATTCCAGACGCGAAAGTAGTTGCCGTGTCATCAGTTGATAATTTCACATAAGATACTTCTGTATCTAAAGTAACTTCTCCCCCTAGAACTTTACTACCATCCTTGAAGATGTGGTCACCCAAACGAGATGACTGCTTTTGTAAAATTGTCTGTAATTGGGTAAGTTCTCTTCCTTGAACGGCATAGCCTGGGCGAAAAAGAACTCTTAGAAACTGTTTATCCTCATCGTAATCGTCATAATAAGGAGTAACGTTAAAATCTGTAGTAACATTTGCCATTTATTTTTTAAATCCGTATTATTTTATATTTTTTGTAATGGTTCAATTTGCCCGAAGCAATTATTTGTAACAAAAATAAAACTTTACAATCACTCAGAACTCGATGATAAGCTTTATATCTTCCGTCTGATCAGCTGCACGAGCAACAGGAGCACGATTTTCAATATAGATTATTTTACCAGAACCGATTTGCATCGCACCGTTTGCTACATTTGTTAATACAGCATTACCGCCAGTATAAGTAATATTAGCTTTTGCGGTAGACACTCCTGTAAAACTACTTGCAACGTTTGAAGTTGTACACTGAAAAGAACCTGGCTTTCCGTCATACCCCGCACTTGTATTAGCACCATTAGTAATATTCACAACTGTCATTGTACTTGCTGAAGCATTTACATCAATAATGTATCCTGTTGCACCATTTGCACCAACGGTTGATTGACTTACTGTAATATCACCAGCAATTGCAGCTGTATTAGCAGTAAATGTAAATGTCTTCGCTTGAGTAACAGCAGCATCCGTAATTCTTGTGTAACCCGCGTCTGCATTGGGGTCAGTCAACAAACCAATTTTACGGAAATCGTTTGATGTTGTAAATTTTCCCGACTCATCCTGTGTGAGTTTTGTGTTTATCATTATGAAATATCCACCCAATTCTGCTACTGGATCATACCCATGTCCACCTTTTGGCGGAAGAACCGTTGTAACAGCTGCACCAGTTCCTGCACCAGTTCCTTGTTGTTCTACTGTCAAGGTTGCTGTCGTATAACTGTTACCACTACTTACTACTGTTACACCACCTACTGAGTTAGCAGCAGAAGCATTAGCAGTTAGTATAACTTCAGCGCCATGACCATCACCATTTATTTTTGCAAATGGAGCGACATTAGCGGTTACTGTTCCAGATAACGCGGGAACAGTTGCATCCAAAGTAAGTGTAGCATTAGGAGATGAAAAACTCATATCCGTAATTTTTCTCACATAAGAAGAACCACTAAAAGTAAAATAAATTGAAGAGTTATTATAAAGGTCTGCTGTTTGTAGGGTTGAACTAGCAAGTGTAAGTGTAACACTTTCGCTGGAGTTTGTTATCACTCTATTATTTTCAAAGTGATAACTACCACCATCAGTATCGACAACAAAAACATCCAAAGCACCATTGACTGTATTGAATTCGATTGTAGCTTGGTCTGAACCATCATTTTTTGCTCCACTAGTACCCAATCCTCCAGCACTTCCTGTATTTCCATATGCGTTAGCATCTCGGAGTTGTTTTACAGGAATATAACTTGATGTTACAAACTTCAAAGCATCAGAAGCGGAAATGGAATACATATACTTCCAAATATAACCATCAGAAAGAGCAGCAGGTGCTCCAGCATCAGTAGCTACTGCAGTTGGTTCGACTGTTGATACTTGCGGATAATTTACACTACTTATTTCTATTTCTGCGTTGTAAAGACACTTGTAAACATTAAAGCTGGTATTCATTACATACATCGGATACAAACTTGCGGAGGTTGTTCCAGTTCCCGATGTATTTGCTAATGTCTGCGAAGTTCGTGTGGATAAAAGTTCACTCAAAACTTCTGTATCTTTAAACATCGAATAATGTCTACCAGAAGTCCAGTTGTGTCTAGTGATAACATGACTTACATCTGCAGAACCAACTTTTTTAGCAGCAATCATATCCTGCCAATGAGAATATGCTGTATTTGATGTTGAGTCAGAAGATGGACTTGTATTTGTACTTGGGTCTGGAATTGTTGTATCGTCAAAAGACCCCGACCACGAATCAGATTTTCCTATGAAAAGATATGCGTTTGTTGACAAAGCCGTAGAAACAGCAGTATTGGAAGTTGCTGTCCCTCCAACTAAGGCTCCCTCATCAAACATTTCAAAAAATTGTCGTGAGTTATGAATTCTAAAATTCTGTGTTACTAGTGCAGGCACGGCTTGTTCTCCTTGATAATTCTATGTTCTGATATATTTATACCGAAACTCTCTGGTCTATTCGATGTCTGTGAAAAAGGAATCCATTGTTATTTTCGTGTGGAACACCTTTATAAGTAAATGGTTTTTCTAAATGTATTATTTGTTTTGTACTGTCTGAATTGTTGACTTGAACAATCGAATCTTCTGTCATTATTTTTTCACCAGCATTCGATGTCCCATCTGTACTGTCTAGAACAATATTATCAGTAACATCATCTTCATCTGCTATATAGTTAGCTCCAATTTTTCCAAACTCCGAATCGGTAATAATAATCTCATCGTCATTAGCAGTTGTATTAATATCGATTTTCCCTATATTAGCAAGAAGTTTCCCCATATTTGATACAGTTCCACTATAAGTTCCATCAGTTGCAGGTAAACTATCTTCAAGTAATATCGCTTCTCCAGCATTTGCTGTTCCATCTGTGCTGTCTAAAATAATCTGACTTTCAACCTCCAAGAATCTAGGTCTTGTCACCAAAGTATCTCCAACGGCAAATGTGCTATCAGTAAAATCAGCAGGAGCAGTAAACTCATATTCGTGTATTTGATAACCCCCGAATTCTCCAATATATTCATTTCTCATCAAACCACTAAATGGATCAATTCCACTTGATATTTCTTTATTGGATCGAAATATTTTTCCATTAGTTGTAATTGTTTCGTTTGACATATCAAAATCTATATTGACTCTATCATCTGGTAATCCCGATTCACTTAAAGTAAATTCCAATCCATTTTCAGTTGTAAACAATCCAAAATTAGACCGAATACCAACATATAACCACGAACTCTCCGATATCCCATCTTCCTGTAACAAAAATTCACCATCTTCTAGTATGAAATTTGATTCGTGTTCGATATCCGTAACTCTGAAACGTGTACCATTTATATCTTCGAGATTATTACCAATAAATTCATCCAAATAAATTTCATCGTTTTCGTGGAAAAAATGTGGTTCGGTTGTTGTTACTTTGGTTCTAGCCTCTTCCACAAGAGTATAATCGCCATCGGTTCCACTATATGCAGCAGATGTTGTAGGAACACCGTTTTCTTGCAGCAATGCACCATCATCATAATAACTCTCTAGATAAAGATATTTTTCTGTGGTAATAAGGTCTACATCTTTGACAGACATAAGAGAGAAAAATTCAGCAGGATTTCCAGAAGTTTGTAAAAGTAGATTTAGAAGTTCGACCACACTCTCAATAGATTCTGTTTCTATTCTGAGTCTGCCAAAGTTTGAATGTTCTCCTACACCGTAATCAACAGAAGAAACAGGAATATCATCTTCTAGTAATATTGTTCCTTCTAGTGAATCTTCCAATTTCATAGCAGGAACACCCAATGTCATTTGTATTTCAGTAGGTGTTACTTTGAATTCTACTTCTTGGTTCAATACTGTTTCCACTTGAATCTTAGCATTATCAAGCATAAGAGTAAGAAACTGCTGTTCCATATCTCGATATATTGCTTTACCATCGTCATCAACTGAATTGATATCATTACTTCCTCTATCAAACATTTGTGAGTTTAATAGAGTTACAATTGCAACCTCACCGAATAATTTAAATCCAGCTGGGTGAAGGAGTTTCAGTACATCTTCTTGCCATACGTTTATCGAATCTGTTGTTTGTAAAACGTAAGAATAATCTTGATAGTAATCATTGTCTTGAATTTTCTTTCTAGAACTTGGTTGACCCGATTCATCAGTAAATACACCTACTTTAGTCTTTGTTGGTGTAATTACAGGAGTCAATGTTGCTGCAGTAGATTGAACTGGTGCTGTCACAGAAGGATTAGTAAGATATCCATGACCATATTCACTAATAGTAACACCAGTTACAGTTCCACCCAATGTTCCAATAGTAACCGAAGCATTGTTTCCGAGAAAACCACCATTTACGGAGTCTACTTCACCTCTACCTTCGTAATAAGAATTTTGTAAACTCACAGTTGGTATTGATTCATAACCACTACCATGTGAAGTGATGGCAATAGTATTAACTGTTCCAAATGTTTGCGATTCGATTGTCATCGCACTCTTCATAGGAGTGTTAGCATTTGAAATAAGAGTTACTGCTCCAGATGTTGTACCTGTTCCAGAAGTAGTGATGGTAAAAACAGATGAGTTAGCTACTGTTGTAGGAGTGAAAACACCCTCAGTACCATCTGCAGTATTGGCATCACCAGAAGTAAAATCAAGAGTAATAGACAAACCAGATATAGTAGAATTTAAAGCGGTTCCACCATCTACATCAATATTGATATCTTCGCTGTTTATTCTACCTTCACCCGAAACAGATTCACTGTATAGGGGAGAGGTTGTAGGAACACCATCGTCTTGTAAGAGTTCCCCCTCAGTTGAGACAGTTCCACTATAAGTTCCAGAAGTAGTAGGAATCTGATCTTCAATCAATATTTGACCTATTCCATTTGGATTGACGAGATTTACCGTATTTCCACTTGAAAATGTTCCAAGAGTAGAATGACCGAAAACTGTTTTAGTTTCGCTGGCATATCGAATGACCGTGAATTTTTTTGTTGCAGAACCAAAAGTTGAGTTGTCTGTAAGCATATCATCTGCTACAGGGTCAGAACTAAATGCATTATTGATAGTAAAAAATTGATAAGCATTATGACCAGCAGCAACCGTGTTTGTTACAGTTGTGCCAGTTCTAGAATACGTTCCGCTCAAAGAAATCAATCCAGCAGATTCAGTAGTATAATTAGCAGCATCGAAATCGACATCCTCCGAAGGATTCGTGAGTGTAGAATCAAAAACTACTACACTTGTAGCACCAGTAATTGCTTCCCTATTTGAATCAAACAAATAAAGAAAATCTCCGTTTACTATTGCTCCGAGCGCACTATTTTCATTTGACCTATCATACACTCTCATTTCCGAATCATCAATAGAAATAATTTCAGCAACTTTTGTTGCGTCACCAAAAACCGCGGCATTTGATACGAGATAACCTACAACAACTGTGACTCCAAAAGGTGCTACTTCTGTTACTCCTGTTATATTAAATGTTACTGTCTCGACCGCCTCATACAATTTTGTAGTAAGGAGTTCAACTTGATATGTATCTTTGACTGTTGCAACTACTGCTTCTGCTGTAACCTCAACGTTAGTGTCAGTATTATCGAATGTAAATGCATCGTCTAACTGAAAACCATTACCACCAGAAGTTATGGGCATCAATGTTACTTGGTCACCAGTAGTAGCTGTAACTGTCGCGACTGCGCCGAAACCAACAAGATCAGCACCATCCTCATTATTCATGATTCCTTCAGCTGAAGAATCTGTAGTATAAGCACTTCTTGTTTCTGGTAATCCATCTTCTTGTAATAGAAACCCCTGAAATCCAGCGCCTCCCGTCAAATCTTCCAATTCCAAATGAGTAGTATCAGAAACTATAGTTATCGAATCATCTATATCATAACCAGTTCCACCATCGGTAATTTCAATATCCGTTAGCATACCTAAAATGGTTGCTGATAGAGTACTTCCAGAAACTAATGTTGCTGTAAAAGTTTCTCCGACAGTAAAAACACCCGATTCATTTGTCAGCACTAATTCTATGAGAGTAATAGTTCCAAGTTTTCTTGTGGTAACATTTGAAACAAAAGCTGTAGCACCGGAAGTCAATCCTGTAATCGTAAGACCGTTAAAGTTCAAATAATCTGCATCATAGTCTAATTGTAATACAGTATCTTGAGCCCAAATACCATTAGAAACTTTAAGTAAATCTGTTTTAGGATAATAAAAATCAAGACTTTCTTGAGCATACAGTGCACGGAAAAGTGTCTGAAAGGATTTTTCACTTCCCTTTGACCTATAAAATTCTTTTAGATGTTTTATGAAATATTTTAAATCTACACTAGCATCATCTCTAACGTTTGGATATAGTTCTTTTTTGAAAGATTTCAACAAACCAGCTGAAGTTTCATCGGAGTTGATTAGGTCTTTGAATGTCTTTGTAGCATTGAGTGGTTTTCTACTAATACTTGTGATTGTTCCACGTGCAGTGGAAGTACTTCCAAGAATTACTTCATCTACTACAAAATTCAAATCATTGGTGGGTTCTAAAAATACCTTATTAATACCAGTAAATGCACCTTTCGCTTTAGCCGTTGCAGTAGCACCAGATGTTTGTCCTGTAACTGTTTCTCCTACCGTAAATGCATTCGCAGAAGTACGAGCAATTTCTTCAGTTAGTACATTCTCATCAGCATTTGCCGTTCCATCTGTACTATCAAGCAACAAAAATCCATCTATAGATTCTTCTAACTTTATCGCTGCCAATTGGTCTACAGTATATCCACTATAATACACACAAAGAGTTTCCATAAATTCATAGTAATATTCCATGAACTTTTGATATAGTGGAAAATCTTCACCTATAAAGGCCGGCAGTTGATTCTGTACCTGAGATACTGCTTTTGCTGTTACTTTTGCTGACATAAGTTAATACGTTGTTGATGATCCAGTTGTTGTTCCAGTAGTGGTAGACGCTGTTGTATCAGTAGACGATGATGTTCCAGTACTCTGATCGTCTTGCATAGTAATCGTTATGTTCGTATTCGCAATTTCAAAAATTTGTTCTCTAATTGGAGTCAAATCGTTCTGTGACGGAGTAATAGTAAAATCCAAAGTGGAACCCACAAAAGAATCTGGTTTAAAGGAACTAATTGAAATATTTCCATTTGCATATGATACTGTTCCTGCGGTATTAGAAAGAAGAATTTTATCCGCACCAGAGAGATAAAATATTCTCAACGTTCCGTTTAGATCATCCATGAAACAAGATGTATAGGATGTTCCTGCTGCATCGGTAAATGCAAATTCAGAAGAAGAAACGGCACCCTCGTAAGTTGCAGACGGATTAAATATTGCATTATTAAAACTTATAGTATAAGCATTATTTGCTGTTATAGATGGTTCCAATCCCTTTTTAGCGGTAAGAGTAGTCAAGTTACTAATGACTGATGTTTCCGAATCGTCTATCAAAGTCGAAAGAGTTGAATAACGAAAAGATGCTCCAAACTTGAGTAGATTATTTGTTTTATAATCTTGAATAGTGTCAATAACCAATTCCGCTACAGCACCAGAAGAAAGAGATGTCAATCGCGAATCGTATTTCACTGTTGTAGTGAAAATCAAATCGATGATGTCAGGATCAACAACTTCTGGTGTTACCGAAACCATATTATAACTTGATACTGCTGCTTTAATCGATCCAATCTGTGATGTGGAAAGAGATGTTGCACCAGTTGGTTTTGCTGAAATGAAAACCTTTCCGTATGCTGGAGTAGCATTATCTTGACCACCCCAAACAGAAACACTATCCAAACCAGATACATTTCCTTCTACAATTTTCTTGTAATCATCTGTTGTTACAGCACGATTCTGTGTTTCGTATGTTTTCGGTGCATTGAATTTGATACTTTCAATTGTTTCTTTGTCTGATCCACCAGAAGATACATTTGATGTTATTACTGAGACAGTTGAATATCCTCCGACAGTTCCAGATGCAGAGAAAGTATTCGCTCCATTTACCTCATCTCCTTCTGTAATCAATGCTTCAAGAAGAACTATATTTCCAGTAACAGGTTTTCTTCCCAGCACACCATCACCAAATTCAACTCTAAATTGACCATCGGTACTTTCACTGATAAAGTAAATATTAGATGTAGAATTTATTGTTGTTATATCGGTTGCTTGTGAATAAGCTGATGTATTAGTGTCACTCGCAGATTCTTGTATCGTAACTGTTAGAGTGTCTGTATCAGTATTAGCATTTGGTAATAGAAATTTCTGGTCAGTATTTGCTGTATTAGCAGTATATCTGAACGTCAATGGAATACCTTGTGTCAATTCAACACCAGATGCAACATATGCACCATCATTAGCAACAACCGTTGAAGAACCAGAAGTGCAAAAGACATAAGAGGTTCCATTTACAGTTGAGGTAAATTGTGTAAACTTGTCAATTGTAATAGTTGCTGGTGAATCAGTTGGTGTGACCGAAATCTGAACGTTTGCTTTCGCACCAGTTGAAGATTGTGGTGTATATCCTAACATAGATGCTTTAGATACTACCGAATCCCTCAATTGAGCGGAATCTAAAAATGATTCACTCGCAAGCATATTGACATAGTATGCGTTATAATAAGTGTTGTATGCTAATATGTCTAACATGACAGAGATTGCTGAACCCCCAAAATCATGATCTGAAAATTCTGACTGAGAACCAAAATAATCCTTTAGATTGTTCTTAATTGAATCAAAATCAAGTTCTGCAATATTAAGTTTTTGTATTTCTGCCATGTGTATCTCTTATGGTCTAGTAAAGACGGTTTCTAATTTTTGTGGTTGTGATTCTGATGACACATTAAACACCACGCTCACTACATAACGATTCTGTTCTTCTTGTGCTTCTACTTCAACACCGATTACTTGAGCTCTTGGTTCGTGTCTTGCTACAGCTTCTAACACTTCAGATTTAATTCTTTCGACTGTAATCGGATTCATCTGTTCAAACAATAGTGCCGTGATGTTTGATCCGAATTCTGGTTGAAATAATCTCTCATTGAAGTTTGTTTTCAAAATTGAAACAATAGCTCCCTTGACAGCATCGCCGCCAGATTTCTTTCCCATGTCTCCGCTCATGGGGTTGGCGAACATACTGAACGCCAGATCTTTATAAGTTCTCGTTTCTATAGACATATTACCTTTATTTATTAGAATTAATCACCACTTATTAATGACAACAATGGATCAATAGCAGCAGCTCCACCCATCATCATAAAACCAACCGAATAATCTAAACTATTCGGCGGACCGTTTGTCGCATTAGCAAGTGCATCCTTAATAGCGTTGTTTCCACCAGATGTTGATGGAATTGAAAGAGAATAAACACCAGCACTGGGCAATCCTGTCGTGAATATTTTTAATATTGATTGAATGGATTTGTTCAATTCTTCCAATTCTTCAATCTTCGTTTCCAAATATTTTAATAGGTTGTTTATTGATTCAATTGCATCTGCCGCGAAAGATCTCATACCATCAGTAAATATTTGAATTTGAGCAAAAAATCTTTTCAGGTCTTCTAAAAGGTCTTCCAACTTTACTGCTTTGAAATTGGGTGGTGGCGCTTGTTTTTTCGTCACTTCTTTGGATTTAACAATTTTCCCTTGTACTGAATTTTTAGTTTGAAATCCAGTTCCGCCCGGTCCAACACTACCATGAGTCTCTAAAACACTTTCTGTTCCAGTTATTGTCAATAGCACATTACCCGATTCTCGTTTGACTTTTGAGACCGACGCAGCTTCTGATTCGGTCAAATTGTTAATAAGTTTATATCCGTTTTTTGCAGCTTCGTTGATAACTTCCATCGAATTTTGATCAATATGTTTGCCCTCATTTTTAAAATATGCTACTTTTTGTAACAACGCGCCAGCTCCAAAATTATCAAAATCATATTTGTCAATTCTAGACAAACAACTGATCGTAAGATTTTGTCGAACATAAGGAGCTCCACTATTTGCGTCATCTTCATCAGTAGTTGTGGTTACTTTGGAAACATATCCAAATGCTTTATCGGTGGATGTAGTTTCACCCTCAACAGGAGTCTCTTTACTCGGACCTATGACCAAATCCCCTATTTTAAACTCACCAGTTGTGTTATAATAATATTTTGAAGCATCTGTTGCGTGTTCATTCCATTGTGCTTGGGATATTAATTGCCTCAAAATTTTTCTATCTTCTGAACTACCCCTTACTGTGCAAACATCTTGAACTTCAATTTCAGAATCATAAGATTCGGTATCATTTAGATTATCCAGCACTTCTTTTAATCCTTCACCCAATCCCTTAATTCCTTTAGTAAAAAGACCATTATCACCTCCAAAAAAACCAACGAATAAATCCAATACTTCTTTCAAACTTGCCGCATTTTTTGTCAAATCCGAAAATCCAATGACAACTATAATAGCTGCAACATCAGCACTATCCGAAAATTGTGGTCTTCTTTCATCTAATTTATCATCCATCGCAGCAACCATTTGAGCAATAACTTGGCTTGGTGTAAACTTTGTCAATCCCATCACATCATCTCTCAATGCCAACGCGTCGTCATCTTTCCCCTTTTTCACTTTATCCAGAGCTTCACTTTTTCCTATAGGAACATTATATGAACTTCTATCGAATACTCCATTGAGAGCAGTAATTTCGTTTTTTTCTAAAGCTTTGTTAAACTCAGTCAACAACCCTGCAGTCGCTGCGGCTGCATAGTTAGCGGATAATGTGATGGGAGACATCGCAAGCAATACGGGATTTCCTTCAGCATCTGAGGGCAACACTTCATTTCCAGTAGGAGTTACTTCCAAAACATAAAATCCAGTTCCTTTCAAATCATTCACAAAATTATCAATTTCATCTGCTATTATAACAAGAGCTAACAGTTGTGGATTTGTTGCTGCTAAAAGTAAAATTTTACCTAATTGAAAAGCTATCTTGACAAATTGAAGATTAGCATTAAGTAACGCCGAACCCTTCGCAGCATCTCCAGCTATTCTTGTAAGTGTATCATTTTGACCAAGAGTAACCTGAGCCCATTCGTAATCAGCCATTGCGTTCCTTTAATTTTTCCTCAAGATTCTTTTTTCCTTCTTTTAGAACTTCAATAGATTGATTGTTAAATTTCAACAATAACTCAAGATATTCTTTCATCTTAGGTTCTTTTTTTCCTTCGCCCCATTTTCCCCATTCGGGCGGTTTATTGGTTGTATTCATAATATTCTGACCTTTTGGTTTTAATGTTTTCATATAACGAATCAATATCCTCTATTGCTGATAGTATTTTTGCATATATTTTTATTTTCTTTCCTGCAAGAAAATTGCAATGAGCATAGATTGTGTTTGCATATCCCGAACCACTATTAAAAGTTGTTCCCGCAAATCCTCCAGCTGTAGTACCGTGACCAGTTGATTTTGTTCCAGTTCCACCATCTGCAATACTTGCACTTTTTCCGTTCAGATACCCAATACGATTACTAATCTCTGTAATTCTTAATGTAAGTGCAGTTTGAAATGTTCCAATCCCCGATAACCACGCATTATAGGTTGTTCGATTATAAGTATGACTAGCTCCTGTACCAGAAGCAAAATACGCAGTATTAAATGCAGAAATTAAAGTTTGGTGATATGAATTAGCAGATGAGACTAAATCACTCATTGTAGCAGTATTAGCATCAAAAGTAACATCAGTTGAAATATTCGGACTAGATGGTTCATTTGGATCACGATACCCTGCACCATAAGTGGCATCATTTCCTGTTTGAAGAGTTGTAACCATCGAATGAAAAGTAACAGTATTTGCATCATTCAACATTGCTTGAACCGTATTAAAAGTATAATTTGTAACGGCAGTAGGCCCACTTCGTGATACTGTATAAATCGTTGCTGGACTTTGTGAACCTCCGAGTGACACAGCAGCTACTGTATCGGTTGTTGTTGTAACTGTTACTCTCATAGCTGCACCAGAACCGGCTACAGATGTTACTGCCCATGCATGTGTTCCAACATAAGTGCTTGAACGTAAACCAGAAGTTGTATATGAAGTATATGTAGCAGGAGCTCCTGAACTATTGGTATAACTAATGCCCGCAGTTATGCCTGGCGGAGTAGTAGCATGTGGTAGGGTAGAGCTAGTAGTGTACGCACTTTGAGGAATTACATTTGTGTGAGTATAAACCTTTCCGCTTTCATTTTCGATTTTATCAATCAATACACCAAATCCGTCACTTGATTTTGAGTATCCATCATAGGTTGCGGCATGCCCTGTAGTTACGGAAGTTAGCACTGGTTTATTAAAAAGTTGACCCTGACCAGTTGAGACCGCAGCACCTACAGGAGCAGCAAATGGAGAAGTTGAATATGTCCACTTGAGGTCATTTTGAATAACGTATCGAAATTGTTGTGGCGCAGCTGTTGTGCCTGGGTCTACTCCACCAGTATCTATTTGAGCATAATAACCAGCATAAATGTCATTCGCGTTCAACCCTCCCGGCTGTGTTCCTGTAAAACCGTCAGAAGTATTAGCAACTGGTTTGTGTGTTGCACCAACAGCTGGGAAAAATGGATTTGAATTCACAGAGGGATAAACTGCTCCCGAAGTTCCCACTTTCTTACCACTTGATCTATTGGAAGAAATAGCAGAAAGAATAATATCATCGCTTGCAGTCGGATAACCATAAGTTGAGTTTGCTGTAGCAACATCATTATACGGCCCCAAATGAGCGTTGAACTCATCCTTATCTAAAGTAGTACATTCTTCTGGATTATATGCTGTTGTAACCACAGAACCATCGGTATTGATATGAGTACTATTTGTTGCTACACCAGAAGAGTTACCAAGAGGTTTCCAATCATAATTAATATCCAATCCCTCTGGAGCAATAATCACATTCGCAAAATTACTATATTGTTCTAGTGTAGTTGTTGTTCCGTGAACTTGACTCTCATAAGTTTTGAGAGGATACGCGAAATATATTCCTGGCAGATTAGTGGTGATTAAATCGTTCCAACCTCCAGAAGTATCACTAGAAGTAGCCAGTGCGATGTCGAGAACTACTTTAGGAGCAACGAAACTATTTCCTGTACCAGAACTAGAAACTAATTGATTGATTTTAACAGGTTTGAACTCATCTAACCAAAATATTCCAACATTAGCTGTTGATTCAATACCTAAAGGATTAGTTGATGCATCATAGTTCCACGTTCCACTTGTTGAGGTGGTGTAGTATGTTTTGACTTCTGAAGTTTTTGTTTGATACCAAGAACCAGTTATCGTTCTACTGTTGATTGTTCCCGAACCACCAGATGTGCTAGTAATTGTATTTCCTATCTGAAATCCTGCACTTAAATTAGAAGATTGGAAAACAAGATTAGCAGAAGCATTGACTGTTCTTATATTCACAGAAGCGGAAGCGTTACTTGATTGACCGAATACAATATTTTTTGTCAACGAAAATATTCCAGTAGGTGTGACTGATATCGAGTTTGTAGTAGAAAAAGTTATTGTGTTTGTAGTTACTTCCTTTACAACAAAAGTATCATTGAACTCACCAAACGCATCATCAGCACCTTTTAGAATTATTCTCTGTCCGGCAGTTACACCGTGTCCAACAGAAGTTATGGTTACAATATCACCACTTCTTACAGGACTAGAATCCAAAGAAAATGTATTAGAAACAGAAAAACCCAAACTCAAATCGTTATTTGCAGCAGTATTAAATGTGTTCCCACTCAACGTAAGAGTGACTTGAGTGTTCGATACAAGAGAAGAAAAAATATCTGCTGTGGTTGAAGTATCAGTTATCGTTTCACCATTGTTGAAGGTTCCCTTTATACTTGCCATCTCAAGAACAACTGAAGCTGTATTCGTAAACGATTTAACTGTCGATGTCTCTCCGTCAAAATCTGTCAGAGTATCGTTTGTAGAAAAAGAACCAGATGTGTTTGTTAAGAGAATAGTAACAGAAGTATTTCCTTCATATTTGTTTTCTGCTATATCTAAATCTCCACCTGCATTACCACCAGATGTATTTGCGACTGTGAAGAAATCGTGTCGAACATCTGCATTTGCAGTAGGGTTTGTTGCTGTACCCGAATAAGTTTCACCATTTATAGTATTTGCAGGAACAAAAGGTTCAGCAATAGTTGGTGTAGTATAAGGTGCTGTGTTTTCATCCACAGAAATCAACTCACCATTTGCACGACCAGCAGTCAGAAAGTATTTTGAGAAATCGGTAAAGTAAGATACAGCAACACCATCTTCATTTGTGATTGATGTGTTTGCGTTTGATGTAGTTGATAATGATAGCTGACCTCCGTCTTCACTCAAATTGTGGAGAACGACATATCCAAAAGTTGTTTTGTTACTATAACTAGAATCTTCAAATTTTGGATATGATAAGTCCCCTATTGCATTGTGAGTTGCAGTTCCAGCTGCCCTCGTTGCAGCTGACCCATCATCTATATCAAAACTTAAAACATCCCCCACAGATGCACCTTGTAACAATGCTCTTTGTTTCGCAAGATTGGTACATACTTCGTGTAAAGAATCTGTATTGGAATGAGAAGTATTCGCTGCTCCTCTCAAAAAAGGAACAAAGTCTGCTTTCATTAAATCCGCAAGTTGAACTTCGTTAAGAACGTCAATCCTAGCAAATACTATACTAGCAGGAGCTTCCGCTATTCGTTCAAGTATTTCTTGTTTCTTTTGTGATACATCCATATTATATTTTTATCCTATTGGGCCCGAAAATGGTATTGGTGGTGCGCCTGGAATTACTCCAATAACTGTTGCTGATGCTGTATAAGTATTTAACGCAGTTGCAAACTTGGTTGCAAACAAAGTAGCGGAAGGGCTTGGTGAAGAAAGTAAATCTGTCAAATCTGATATTAACCCCGATAACCCCGATGCTGTTATTATTGAGTTCTGAAAAAGAGAAATATAAGTTTGTAAACACGAATCGAACGCTTTTGCCATTTTCTGAGCAGTCATCGCCCCAGCAGGACTTGTTGCTGAAAGTATATCCGTCAAATCTGAACCAAGAGCAATGCTACCAGGCATTGCAATAGTTGGCCCCGCTCCCGCATTAATTCCTGGCTGAACATATGTCATATAAGCTTTAGCTGTCTTCAATGCAACAAGAGGTGGTGCAGGATTTCCAGCTGGCCCCTTTTCAAAAATTGATATTAACTCTGCTTGTAATGTTGGCATTAGTAATGGCATAATTTTACGCTGCTAAAAATACTTTCTTTGATACGGTAGAAATAAGTTGACCCGCAAATTCTGGTGAAAGTGGTCCTGTCGGCCCATTCGGACTTGGATGTGTATGTTTTGAAAATAATTTTAAAAATGTTGTTCCTAACACTGCTGGTTCTGTTGCACCTGTTCCTCCGAGTGCAATTACAGCACCGTCAACTATAGTAGGACCTGAAGAAGCTCCAACAATTGTTGAAGTAGAACCTATAAGAGTTGCTATTAGAGCCGCTGTTTGTGTTATATTAGATGTTGATGTCACTGTTATTCCTGTTGGTCCAGTAACAGAAGTGACAAGAATATCTCCAAGTGGTAACATTTTTACAGAAGAGTTCAATCCAAACAGACCGACATTCAAATCTATTCCAGCAGTAGTTGGAATCAAACCAGTTGATTCTAACGAAATTATACCATTCAGTGCAGTAATCTTTTTCGCGAACACATTTCCAAAAATATAATCTTTGTTGACAATTGACTCTTCTGAATTTCCAGCAATTATTTGTTGAAGTGCGCCACCAGAAGTAAGTTTCAGTGCTCCTACACCAGTACTCAACGACATCGACCCTGAACTTACATTATATGCTCCACCTACATCCAATCCGAAATTTCCTCTTATCTTATCTTCAGCAGAATCATCTTCACGAATAACCTTTCTTCCCCCTCTAAGAATCAAAGTATCTTTTGCATCCAATATTATATTTTTACCACCAATATATGTATTTAATGTATTAGAATCTATGACTACATCACCAGTTTCAGAAGTTATACTTATATCTTTTCCAGATTTTAGAGTTAATCTTCCGCCAAGATTTAACGTATAATCAGTAGTTATAGATTTTTTTTCTTCGCCTGATATAATAGATTCATAGTTACCAGTTACTATATTATATCGATGTGCGTTTGTTCTATCTACTCTCATTCCTGCTGGGTGGAACTCTGTAAAGGTTCCAGACCGATGATACCAGTGCAATCTTTCTTTGCCGGGCGTGTCATCGTGTTCTATTAAATGACCGCTTTCAGATTCATAAACATGATTATACGGATATTGTGCAGAATAAGCAGAATTTGGTTGAGAGATTGTTTTTGTAATCTGAACTTGTCTCAATAAATTATAGTCATCTGATTTCAAATAGTCATTAATTCCAACTTTTGGTAATCCCGAAACGGTATCCGTAACCGATTGACCTTTAGGTATTAAGGCATCAGATGGTGCAAATGACGGTACAACAATATCCAGTTCCTTTGTGTTACTATTTTTACTTGAAATAATACCAATAGTCGCAGCAGATGCAGAAGAATCAGCACTACCACGAGCATACTTTGAAGTTGTTGGTTTGTTTGTTTCTCTAGGATAAAGAGAACCACCCGATAATGCTTTTCGTTCCGTATCAGTATAAGAAGTAACTAACGCTTCACCACCGGATATTGTTTTAATGTCTTTTGGTGGAAAGGGAAAAGCATCAAGAGTTTCGCCAGGCACACCCTTGATACCTTTTCCTGTTTCATCTTGGCCTTGTCTATCTGCAGAAGGAACATCCAATCTCGGATCATTAAATCCTGTTCCTTGTTTAGCAAAATTCTCAGGAATGCCAGGAATTGTTCCCATTATTACTGGTTCTTGTGCAAGTTCTCCATCTCGATAGAAACCCATCACCCACGTTCCCTCGACAGGGCCAACTGGAGCATGACCAACGTTAGTTTGACTTGCGGAAGTAACCGGCATCAATACTTGAGCCCAAGGCAAACTTGCAGTAGGAAGTTCCGCTTTATCTTCTGTGTGCCAACCTAAAATTCTAACTTTACATCTTCCAAGATATAACGGATCTTGGCGGTCTTCGACAACTCCGTGCCACCAGATAAATCCATCTTTTCCTTGAAAATAATTAGTTTGCATTATCTATTCCTTTATCCTGTTCCATCTGTGCTTAATTCTGCTTCTTGACCTGGCAATCTTTTTGCGAACGAATTTTTAATCAGTTCAATGTCAGTTTGGTATCCTTGACTATCTATTATGTGTCTCACCTTAGAAACAATATAATATCCACTATAAAGTTGATGACCAACAGGAAGAGAACTTATATTAGGATCATCGTCTGGAATCGTTGTTGGTATTTCAAAACGAACCAAATCTCCAACGTGTCTAGATGAATTACCTGGCACCGAAAAATTAACAACGATACTTCCAAATTCTTGTATTTGTGCTTGTCTCTGTAACAACCAATCTTCTACTCTATTTGACCTTGCTGCTTGGTCTTTGAATGTTTTTAAACTTACTCCAATAGATGTTTCATTGGGAGCAAGTGCAGGTGGGCCACTGGTTCCGCCAGGAGCATTAAATACTTCGTGATCTCTGGTTGTGGTTGCAAGTTTGATAACTGTATCGTTTGAACCAATTAAATCAGATTTTGAACTAATCAATTTATTTTGTTTGAAATCGGAAGCACTTATGTCTGTTGCAATAAAATCATGAAACCTTCTGTTTGTGTCATCTACTTGACTATCAGCTTCAGTTGTTACTTCTGTAACTCCTGTCAGTTCATCTTTTTCTTCTTTTTCTTTGACTGTTGAATGATGATAATCATATTTAACCTTATCATATTTCATTCTAAGTGGGTCATAAGTAATCAACGTAGAACCAAACATCCCTTGTTTTAAGTTCTCTAAAGTTTTGAAGTTACTCATCACTTCAAATTTATCTACGCCAAAATAATTAATTGCCAAGTTCGTATTTTCTAACAATTTTGGTGTGTATTGGTACAACGGAATATTTTCTTGACTTTTCTGTTTGCCAATCATAGTTTCTATTGATTCGTAGAAAAATCCTGTTCCGAGTTTTTCGTAAAACACGAACAATGAACCCAGTGCTCTAGGAGTTGGATTTGCCGAAGCATTAGTTTGATCTTGTGGTGTAATATCATCCGATAGAGAACGAGATGCACAAAAGTTTATCGCTTGTAAAGGCGACCAATTAGGAACAATTATATTTTGTGGAGTTGAGGTTTCTTCAACATAAATATTTTTCCTATAATCACTTTTTATGTTTTTATTTATTTTTTGTAAAATATCTTTTACAATAAAGGAATATTTCTGGCCACTGTACCCTTTACTTACTTTTATCTTGGAACTATACACATATTCTTCACTCACAAAAAATAATTGATAACTTTTAGCTCTATTTTGTAATAGAGTTTCTTTGCAATCATAAATTTTAAATCTTTGTCTCACTGTTTCTTCAGCGACAGTTCTTGAATCTCTATTAGTACTTTCGGCAGTTGTTTGTGTACCTTGACCGCCAGGAGTAAAAAATGATATAATCAATGTTTCATCACCAATCAACGGAATCAACTCGGCCAATCCCTGAGTATCCAACATGGTCAATGTTCCTTTTAACACATTAGAAAAAAGATCTTCAAAGATATTTAATTCTACCAATCTACCAGCTTGATTTATTTCAATTCCAACATCAGCAGACGGAGAATGTATAGAACATTCTAATAAATTAAACTCTCCTTCTGATGAAGGAAGATCATAAGCTGCAGCACTTGAAGGATTAGATAACGCCTTGTCTATTTGTGTTTCTGCCATATTATTATTTCAATGAACTTTTTACTTGATAGTCTATGTCTTGAACGAAAGCTGGATTGATTAACCGTATTTCTCTTTTAGCATCATTCAGTTCAACTTCATAGTCGTAATCGGTTAATGTTGATCTGTCAGCCGTATCAAGCTCATCATATGTTGTCACATCAACAGCAAACTTAACTTCTGGAATTCTTTCGGATGTTCCTGTTCTTGCAACTTCTGCACGGATAATTTGATAATAATTCTTGACACCAGATAACGCAATAGTTACACTACCATACTTATTGATGATAAACTTCTCAAATATTTGTGAACTAAGTGGCCAGTCAAAGTTTGGGTCTTGGATATCATTTATCAACATTATCAAATAAGCATATCCTATGTTTCCATATTCAGCATGCGAGATAATATCAGGCCGTTCTCCTTCTTTGACAAAGTAAGGATAGTAATTGGATATATCTTCAAGAACGGATGGTTTGAACTTAACACGTTTCATTATGTTAGTCACACTAAGGAAACTGTCTTTCCCTGTTCCGTTTATATCATAACCAACTCTTGGTAAATTTCTAAAATAGTTTGCCATTTGTTAAAACCTTTAAAGCATCATTTGTGATTGATTTCCACGTGCATTAGCTAAGTTGTCTGATATTCTTGTTTCTTCGGCTGCTAATGCTTGATTTTGTAGAACAGCACCAGATAAATCCAAATCTTGACCATCTGCATTATCTGGACTAATCTGAAATGCGATTTCTTTAAATGTCAAAGTTAAATCTATTGCTACCGGAGAACCATCTTGGTGAAATCCTACTGTTCCTTGTGGATCATAGTTTACTTCCATATTTGTAATCACTGATTTACCAATTGAAAATAGGTAGGTATTTTGATTTCCCTTTCCCCCACCTGTTTTTCCACCCTTCATAAATTTAATTGTATGATGTCTTGGTGACTTGAAATAAGGGTCTCGGAGACTTCTAGTACCAGCAGCTCCAAGAACACTTGAAGACATTCTAGGTAATGTTCCTCGTTTAAATTCTTCTATGATTGCCTTTACTGTGGTTGTTTCTGCCTGATTTCTTGGAAAAAATTTAAATGCAAAAGAATGTTGTCTAAATTCATTTGGTCCTCCGTATACTAATGCCATATAGTTATTTGGAGAATTTCCACTAGCAGAAACAAATCCTGTTTTATCCAAAGTAGATGCAAACATTTTCGATGCAAAATCTTCTGCTACGCCTGCCGCTTCTCCACCAGCAGATATTAATGCTGCAGCTGCAGCTGGAGTAAATTCAAACTTCGATAACTTATCAAATAAATTACCACCTGCGGCACCACTTGCGGCTTTTAAAGCTGCGCCTTCTTTTGGTTCATAGTTTCCAGTAAAAGATGTTTTCAATGAACCAGTGGGTATATATAATCCAATAGAAGATAGTTTTGTAGCTCCAGTGGTTATTGCATTTTTCGATTCATAAGAATCAATCATCATGTAATGTTGACCGGCCGCGACTTCACTCCCCAATGTTGGTGGGAAATTTGCTAAAAATTGTGTTGGCATCATGACTCCTAGATATTGATATGAGAAAACGTTACAAGGGAAAATTTAAAATACTGAACCCTAAAAAGTATATGGGAAACCCTACTAACATTATTTATAGAAGTTTAATGGAACTCCGTTTCATGAGACAATGTGACCGAAATGACAA
>ENA-OREN01001084-OREN01001084.1-marine-metagenome-genome-assembly--contig:-NODE-1084-length-33823-cov-3.985776_pt1 | contig 33823 bp, 30 predicted proteins | sample MGYA00248624_ERZ508555 | MGnify/ENA primary metagenome ERZ508555 (study PRJEB26222, sample SAMN06267773) | marine metagenome | isolation source: Saanich Inlet, British Columbia, Canada | place...
TTCTGCCGGTGAGCAAGACCGAAGCCCTGGCCATGCTCGATGAATTGCGTTCGAAAGCTTTGTTCGGTGAGTTTCGTGGCCAGCCGGCGCGCGACCGGGACGCCGCCGCCGCCGCCATCGTGGCCTTGTCGGACATATACCTCGACCACCGAGACACGCTGGATGATTTGGAAATCAATCCCTTGATGGTGTTGCGCGAAGGTGACGGTGTCAGCGCCGTCGATATTCGCGCCGTGTGGAAACAAAAAGGAGCGCCGTAGGTAGCCATGGACTTTCAATTGCCCGAGGAGCTTTCGCTTCTAAAAGACAATGTCCGCAAGTTCGTCGATGCGGAGCTGATCCCCATCGAGCGGGATGTGTGCGACGGCCACAAAATAAAGCCAGAGATGCGCACTATGCTGGAGGAAAAGGCCCAGGCCTTGGGGTTATGGCTCTTTGATGTTCCGGTGGAGCATGGTGGACAGGGACTGGGGCTGCTGGCCAAGGCTGTTGTCTGGACGGAACTGGCGCGCACCATTGCGCTGCCGACCCGCGCCGCCAGCATTTTCGGACCACTGGTCAGCCCGATCCTGTTTCACCTGAACGATCAACAAAAAGAGCACTATCTCTATCCGGTAATCCGGGGCGAAAAGGTTTCTTGTTTTGTGCAGACCGAACCCGACGCCGGCGGCGATCCCGGCGCCATGCGGACAACGGCGGTGCGCCACGGCGATGAATACGTCATCAATGGAACCAAGCGCTTTATCACCAATGCCGACGCTTCGGATTTTGCCCAGGTTTTTGCCGCTACCGACCGGGAAAAGGGCTCACGCGGCGGCATATCGGCCTTTCTTGTGGACATGGATACGCCCGGCATAAAATTGCTCCGCCAGCAGGAAACCATGATGGACGACCGCCCTTGGGAGATCGCCTTTGACGATGTGCGGGTTCCCGCCGAAAATTTAATCGGCGAAGAAGGCGAAGGCTTCAAACACGCTCAGAACTGGATCAGCGAAGGCCGTGTGCGCCACGGCGCACGCGGCATCGGCGTTATCGAACGCTGCCTGGAATTGGGCGCATCCTACGCCAAGCAACGGGTAACATTTGGCCAGCCTCTGGCCGACCGCCAGGCGGTCCAATGGATGCTGGTCGATATGTATACCGAGTTGCATCAATTGCGATTGATGGTCCATCAGGCCGCCTGGAAGGCTGACCAGGGCGGCGATATCCGCTATGAGTCTTATATGTGCAAGTATTTCGGCGACACCAAATCGTTTGAGGCCGCCGACCGTTGCATGCAGATACATGGCGGCTTGGGCCTGACCACCGATCTGCCGATCGAGAAAATGTGGCGTGACCAAAGAAGCTTTATCATCACCGAAGGGCCGACCGAAATTCTCAAAATGGCGCTCGCCCGCCAGGTCCTTCGGGAGTATGGCTGAGCAGGGAAATTTTTATAAGCGGAGGAATATATAATGGGAAAATATGAATACGAAGACATCAGCGTTGATATTCGCGGCGGCATTGCCTGGACGGCGTTGAACCGGCCCGAAAAAAAGAATGCCATGAGCCCGGACCTCCACTACGAAATGGACGACGCCCTTGGCCGGCTTGAAACCGATCCGGATGCCAAGGTAATTGTGATCATGGGCGCCGGCGGTAATTTCAGCGCTGGCCAGGATCTGAAAAAATTTTTCCGCGAACAGGAAGACGATCTTTACGAGCGAAAGCGCTCGCAGCGCGCCGCCAACAGTTGGCGCTGGGACCGGCTGTTAAATTACGACAAACCGTCGATCGCCATGGTTGAAGGCTATTGCGTCGGCGGCGCCTTCATGCAGCTCCTCGGCACCGACTTTGCCCTGGCCGCCAGCAACGCGACTTTTTCGTTGTCGGAGATCAACTGGGGCATCTTGCCGGGCGCGCTGGTATCCAAGGTTGTCGCCGATGCCGTCCTGCCGCGCCACGCACTCTATTATGCTTGTCTCGGAGAAGCCTTTGACGGCGACGAAGCGGCGCGCATCGGCTTGGTTAATTTCTCCTACCCCGAGGCAGAGCTGGAAAAACAAACCATCGATCTGGCCGAAAGGCTGATGAAAAAAAGCCCGGCGGTATTGCGCGCGACGAAGCAGGCAATCCGCAAGGTTCGGACAATGGATTTCGATCAGTCTTATGATTACCTGGCCGAGAAGAGCCGTGCTATTCGCGTCATCGATTCTCAAGATTCGTACAATCGTGGCCTTGATCAATTCATCAAGGATAAAAGCTATAAGCCCACCTTTGAGCCCTTCGCCCTTAAAGATGATGACAAGGACTGATTAATGACAGGCGTGAGAGATCTCCGTTCTTTTCTGGCCGAATGCGATGCTTCGGTCTGGCGCCCCAATGGCGCCTTCGCCGTGGAACACGAAATCACCGCCTTGCAGCATGCCAGCGACCGGGCCGGGCGTTATCCGGTGATCCTCATAGAACAGCCGCAAATGCCCGATGGCGGCATTTCCGAAATACCGGTGCTTTGCAATATGACGGCGAGCCGGGCGCTGACGGCGCAAATGATCGGGGTGGATGATCACCGCCTTGCCGGGCCCGAGCTTTATCAGCGCATATCAAACCCGATCCCGCCGGTCACGGTGGCGGGCAATGACGCCCCGGTGCAGGATCTGGTGTTCGAGGGCGAAGCCTGTGATCTCGAAAAATTGCCGGCCCTGAAGCAGCATATTCTCGATCCGGGCCGATACCTGACGGCAGCCCATGCGACGACTTACGATCCCGATACCGGCATCGACAATTCGGCGATCCAGCGCTGCTGGATCAAGGGCGCAAGGAAGATGTCTTATTATACGGTGCCATCGTCGCACAACGCCCGGAACATGCGGAAGTTCTGGCAAAATGGCGAAGACTGTCCCATCGCCTTCTGGATCGGCCATCATCCTGCGGTCTCCGTCGGCTCGCAGGGGAAGATGGACTATCCCGAAAGCCATTGGGCTACCGCCGGCGCCTTTCTCGGCGAGCCATTACGGCTGGTTGCGTCGCGCACCCATGGCGACAAAATCATGGTGCCGGCAGAGGCCGAGATTGTGATCGAGGGCTGGATACCTAGGGATCAGATTGAGCTGGACGGCCCGTTCGGAGAATTTCACGGCTATACCGGCCCGCAGACACTGGCGCCTTATTGCAATGTCACCGCCATCACCATGCGCAAAGACGCCATTTACCATGATTACGGCAGCGGTCTTACGGATATGATTGTCCCCGATAATATGATGATGGAAGGCAAGTTGTTTGGCATGGTGCGCTCGGTCACGCCGACCATCTCCAAAATTCATGTACCGGTGAGCGGGCGGCGCTTTCATGCGTATCTGCAATTGACCAATCCCATGGGCGGCGAGGCGCGGGATGCCTTGGCGGCGGTCCTTGCGTATCGGCGGTTGAAGATGGCCATCGTGGTTGACGATGATATCGATATTTTCGATGAGCGCGAAATGAATTGGGCCTTATCGACACGCGTGCAATGGGAGCGCGACAGCTTTCAGTTGTCCGGCCTTTCGGGCTCGATGATCGATCCGTCCCTGCCGTCCGGCGCGCGCACGGTGTCGAAGATCGGCATCGACGCAACCTTGCCCCAATCAGAATTTCCGGGCGCGCCGAAACCGACTTTGCCGCGCCTCGAAGTGCCAAAAGACGCAACCCGGAAAGCGCTATCGGCTATTTCGGGTGCGAACAATTCGGAGTGGCCTGAATTATGAGTAAGGCAAACAAGCAAAATACCGCCAACGTCAAATATCTCGGTGTTGGTCATTGGCGGGAAAAGCGGGGCACCGTCAATTGGGTTTCCTGCGCCGCCTGTGGTGATTGGTTCCACGTGGAAGCCCGCCTGACCGTCGAAGCCGAGGCCGGCCGTGCCCACTTTCAGTGCCCCCACTGCCAGCATGAGTTTGAATTTGCCGATGCCAGGGAACTGGTTCTGGTGCCGTCTTCATAATATTCTCAAACCCGCAACGGAGGCGGAATTTTGGCACATCGTAATTTTCGAGAATTCATCGCCGTCGCCTAGCAACAGGGATTGTTGCGGCGCGTCCACAAGACGGTGGACCGAAGTTGGGAGCCGGCTTCGATGATCAAATGGGCGTTCCAGGCGCTTTCCAACGAGGACCGTTTCGGACTTCTGTTTGAGAATGTGGACGGCTCAAGCCTGCCGCTTTGCACCGGCCTGCTTGGCGCCTCCAGGCAGGCTTATGCGCTGGCGCTCGGTATCGAGCCCGACGATATCAACAGGTGCTGGGAAAATGCACTACTCAATCCGATCAAGCCCATTTCCGTTGATACCGCCCCTTGCCAGGAGATTGTTCAGACCGGCGAGGACGTCCGGCTGGGCGAGCTGCCGGTACCGACCTGGACGCCGGGCAAGGATCTCGGCCCGTATCTGACGACCACGGTCATGACCATGGAGCATGGGACCGGCAATCAGAACACCGGCGTTTACCGCACCTACGTGCGCGACGAGAACCATGTGGTGGTCAACTTGCGCCCGAACCGCCATGGCCATGACCAGTGCGCCACCTGGTGGGCCGAAGGCAAGGCCGCGCCCATCGCCTGGGTGATCGGCGCCGAACCGGCGTTCCAGTTGGCCTCGGTGGCTGCCCTTCCGGCCGGCGCCCAGGAGATGGAGATTGCCGGCGGCCTCAAGGGAGCGCCCGTTGAGTTGGTCAAATGTCTCGGCAGCGACATCATGGTGCCGGCTAACGCCGAAATAATTATCGAGGGTGAAATTCAGCCTGGCGAGTTGGACGCGGAAGGGCCGTTCGGAGAAAACATCGGCTTTATGATGGCCGAAGGGCAGAAGGCCGTTGCCCTCGTCACCGCCGTCACAAAGCGCAAAGACGCTATCTATTACGGCATCACCAGTCAGATGCCGCCGAGTGAAAGCACGGTATTACAGAGCACCGCCAATGCGGCGCTGGTCTTCAAGCGCCTGCGCCACGACCTTGGCGAGACCGCCATCCACGATCTTTATGTTGACCTGACCTTTGGCGGTCAGATGGCGCATGCCATTGTTTCCATGACACCAGCTCACCCCGGCCATGGCATGAAGATCGGGCGCATGATGGCCGAGATCAGCTCGTTCAAACGCATCACCGTGGTCGATGAAGATATCGACATCCGAGATCCGGTGCATATGGATTGGGTGCTCAACACCCGTTACAACCCGGCCGTCGATACGGTTATCGTCGAGAACGTCTTCATGCGCGGCGCCCTTGATCCTTCGGTGCCGAGAATTGACGGGGTGAAGATGGGCAGTAAACTGGTTATCGACGCCACGCGCCGGTACGACGAAGCCGATTTTTCCATGCCGCCCAGGGAGACAATGATGAAGGCGCTGGATTCGTGGAATGAAGAAGGATTACCAGAATTCACGGTACCAAAACGTGCCCAGCTTCGCATCGATAAATCTTAACGAGCGTCTGATTTTGCACCGAGTTGCATACGAAGAAAGTGAGCAATTGATAAATTGACGATTCCAAATTAGGATGTACCATCCCAACTACAGAATTTTTATCAGTTCCAAAAACCATAAATTACTCTCAACCAAGGAGATTTTAAATGTACAGGAAGGTATTAATAGCCGCAGCCGGTTTGGCGCTGCTTCAAACCGGCAGTGCGTCCGCTGCCGGCGGTGACATAAAGATCGGCACGTTTGTGCCCGCAAAAAGCGTTGGCGTTAGCCGTGTGATCAAACCGTGGATGGCAAAGGTCAAAGCCGATCTCGGAGACGATGTCAGCATGAAAGGTTTTTGGGGCGGCTCCCTAGGTAAATCCCCTTTCAAGCAGTATGAAATCGTCAAGAATGGCGTTGCCGATATGACCTGGGTGTTGCCGGGATATACGCCGGGCCAGTTCCCCGAGATGCAAGTTATCGGACTTCCGTTTTTGTTGGAGAATGCGAATGAGGCTTCGCTCACCATTCAACGCCTGCATGATGCAGGCATGGCGACCGGTTTTGGCCAGGTTCATCTGATCGGCGCCTGGTCGGCCCAACCCAATAGTCTGTTCTTGCGCGAACCAATTAAGTCCATGGGCGATCTGAAGAAACGTAAACTCAGCGCATCGGGCGCGGTTGGCGGCAGATTTATTACGGCCATTGGCGGCATCGCCCAAACGGTTAGCGCGCCAAAAATGACCATCATGCTTAACCGCAGGACCATCGACGGCTCGATTCAGGGTTGGACTGGCATGCGCACCTTCAAGGCGATGAACCTGGTTAAACAGGCGGTCGAAATTCCCCTTGGCGCCTCGCCGTTCTTGCTGCTGATGAACAAAAAGCGGTGGGACGGATTATCGGCCAAGGCGAAAGCGTCCTTCTCCAAACATGGCGGCGAGACTATCGCGCGGGCCGGTGGCCAAGCTTACAAAGCGGCTTCCGACAAAATTATTGGATCCAATCCACAGGCGCAAAAAATTGATAAGTTTGTGCCCAACAAAGCCGAGCTGGATAAGGTTATTGCTCTCTCCAAGGCGACCGTTCACAAGTGGTGGATCGAGAAAACGAAAAACGGGCAGGCGGTCTATGACAAAGCCCTCTCGATCATCGCTGATGTCAGAAAAGGCAGTTGATTGATAACATAAAATACTGTCTTTAAAATGGACGAATTTACCCTCAAAAGCAGGCGGCTAAGCGGATATTTACGCGTAGTCGCCTGCATTGGTTTTACCGGTCTGGTGATCCTATCTTTGCTGACCATGGTCGATGGCGTTTCCCGATGGCTGTCGCTGCCACGCATACCGGGATTTTTGGATATCAGCGAAGTTGTCTACGCCATTGTCATCACCTCCTGCTTTCCCGCGCTTCTGATCCGCGATCACAACGTCACTATCAGATTTCTCGGCAAAGCTGTCGGTGGCCGAACCAACTATTGGCTGGAATTCTTCGGCAATGTTCTGACACTGGCGTTCTTTACCATCCTTGTCTGGCAGTTCTATTTGCTGACATTGGATTTGCAGGCAAATAACCGGGTTTCGCCGACTTTGGAATTCCCCATCGCGCCTTGGTGGTGGATTACGTCCATCATCATGACCATAACCGTTCCGGTTCAAGTTCTGGTTGTCTTTGACAGCCTGTACAGCGCCATATTCGGCGTTGCCAGCCGGTTACCCAAAGACGAAGCGGAAGGCGTCTGATATGGATCCCATATTATTAGGCGCCATCGGTCTCGGCGGGATGTTCTTGCTCATTATTCTTCATGTGCCGATCGGTATCGCCATGGGCGTGACCGGCGTCGTTTCCGTCGGATTTCTGATTGGTTGGGGACCGGCACTGTCCATTGTCGGCACCGAACCTTCGGCGGCCATCGGCAACGAAGGCCTGGCGGTTGTCGCCTTGTTTCTTTTGATGGGCGCCTTCGCCACCGAGGCCGGCGTATCGGCCGATATGTACCGGCTGGCCTACGCTGTCGTTGGTCATTTCAGGGGCGGCCTGGCGATGGCGACAATTGGCGGCTGTGCAGGCTTCGGCGCCATTTGCGGCTCATCGATCGCGACGACGGCAACCATGGCAAAAATAGCCCTGCCGGAAATGCTGGAGCGAAATTATCAACAGACATTGGCGAGCGGCAGTATTGCCGCCGGCGGCACGCTTGGCATGCTGGTGCCGCCATCGGTGGTGATGATCATCTACGGCATTTTGACCGAAGAGAGCATCATTGCGCTGTTCGCCGCGGCCATTGTCCCGGGCATCATTGCGACCGTTCTTTACGTGATTACGATCGGCATTTACGTACGCCTATTCCCGGAATCTGGCCCGGCGGGAGATCAGGTCCCCTGGTGGGATAAGTTGGTTATTTTGAAACAATCTTGGCGGTTCCTGCTGATCGCCGTTGTCGTTTCCGGCGGCATCTATTCGGGTATCTTCACCATCACCGAAGCGGCTTCCGTGGGCGCCAGTCTGGCATTTATCTTTGCCATATTTAACGGCATGAAGATGAAGGGTTTTCTCGAATGCCTGACCACCACGGCGTCCAATACCGGGATGATTTTTGTGATCATCATGGGCGCTTCGATATTTAGCTATTTCATTTCCCTATCCGGTTTACCCGATGCTTCGGTGCAATTCATCAAAGGCCTGAACGCCTCGAACTTTGTCGTATTGCTCATGCTGATGATTATGTACCTCATTCTGGGCAGCATATTTGACACCGTTGCCGCTATGGTCATCACCCTGCCGTTCGTGTTTCCGGTCATCATCGATATGGGATATGACCCGGTGTGGTGGGGCGTGGTCAACGTCATGATCATGGAAATCGGTATGATCACGCCGCCTATCGGGATAAATGTGTTCGTCCTCAACGGCATGGCGAAGAATCTGGGTTTGAAGACCATCTATGCCGGGATAATCCCGTTCTTCATGACCGATTTGATCCGCTTGTCGATCGTTCTGGCATTCCCGGTCACGGCGCTTTGGCTGCCGACAGTTTGGAATCTGATGTAACGCCAGCCAAGGTATTGGTGGGGAAATATTATGTCCGATCGATCCGTCGATACAGGCACCGTTGCGGACGCGTACCTCGCGCTACTGGCTGACCGCGGCGTCGACTACTTCTTCGCCAATGCGGGTACCGATTTTACGCCCCTGATCGAGGCATTCGCCAAAGCAGCCGCCTTAAATTTGCCGGCACCCAAACCCATTGCCGTGCCCCACGAGAATGTCGCCATGGCCCTGGCGATGGGCTACACCATGGTCACTGGCAGGCCGCAAATGGTCATGGTGCACACCAATGTCGGCACCGCCAATGCACTTTGCCAAATGCTGAATACCAACCGCCTCAACCTGCCGGTGCTGGTGGCGGCTGGGCGCACGCCATTCGCCGAAGACGCAACCAAGGGCGGGCGCAGCATCGATATTCACTGGACCCAGGAAATGTTCGATCAAGCCGGTATGGTGCGCGAAGCGGTCAAGTGGGACTATGAATTGCGCGATGCCGGCCAGTTGGAGGCCGTCGTCGACCGGGCGCTCAATATTGCCAACGCAATGCCAAAGGGGCCGGTCTATCTGACCTTGCCGCGCGAAGTGCTGGCGCGCGAAGTATCCAACTTCACCTACGGCGCGTTTGCGCAACATTCCGATGCGACGGCTCCCTTTCCCGATTTGAACGCCATCGATGAACTGGCGGAAGTTATAGCGGCGGCTAAAAATCCGATGATTGTTACCAGCCAGTTGGGAAATGTTCCGGATGCGGTTGACGCCGTTTCCGATTTGGCCGCTCGGTTTGCAATTCCGGTGACCCAGTACCGACCGCGAACCATGAACCTGCCATCGGCGCATCCAATGCATGCGGGGTTCAATCCGGCGCCTTGGATAGCCGGCGCCGATGTTATTATCGCCGTCGAATGCGAAGTGCCATGGATTCCTCGCCTGAAGAAACCGAATGACGATTGCAAGATCGCCCATATTGCCGCCGATCCGCTTTATTCCGGTGCGCCGCACCGAGGCTTCCGCGCCGATTTCGCCATAACCGGCGCCGCCGATAAATCCATGCAGGCGCTGACCCAGGCGTTGGAGGCGCGGCTAGGCGATGGCGACGCTGGCGTGGCCGAGCGGCGCGGGCGCATTGAGGCCGAGCTTGGCCAGCAAAGCCAAGAGCGGACCGCGCGACTTCGCGATATGTCCATGATCCAGCCCGCCGATCCGGCCTGGATCAGCCATTGCCTGAACGAGGTGATCGGCGGTGATGCGGTGGTCATGCGCGAAGCGCAGCTTGATCTCAATTATCTGGAACGCTCCGAGCCGCGTACCATGTTCGGCGGCGCCAGTGGCCTTGGCTGGGGCCTCGGCGGTGCTGTCGGCGCCAAGCTGGCCGAACCGGAGCGGCTGGTGGTGGCCGCCGAAGGCGACGGCGCCTACATGTTTGGCAACCCTGTTTCCGCTCATTTTGTCGCCGCCGCCCATGATTTGCCGTTTCTGACGGTGATATTCAACAATGAACGCTGGGATGCGGTGAGCCAGGCAACCCGGGCCATGTATCCCGAAGGCTATGCGGCCAAAAGCAATTCGGAGCCGTTGTCGTCGCTAAAACCATCGCCCAATTTCGAGCAAGTGGTGACCGCCAGTGATGGCTATGGCGCGCGCGTTGAGGATCCGGCCGAAATTCCCCGCGCCCTTGAAACCGCCATCAAAGAAGTGACTGTCAATAAACGCCAGGCTGTGCTGAACGTCATCAGCGCTTAACGCGCCGCCATTCAGCCGCCCAGCCCGTAAACCCGTTCCACATTGTGGCGCAACAGTTTCGCCAGCACTGCCGGCTTAAACCCGTGGCCGGCAATATCGCGCATCGCCCGGGCGAAATCGATGACCGGAAAATCGGTGCCGAAAATAACTTTGTCCTGGCCATAGGAATTTATGTATTGGACGACCGATTGGGGCCAGTGCTTGGGCGCATGGGCGTCGCACCCCATATAGACATTGGCGTGCTTCCAAGCCATGGCGATCATCTCGTCGTGCCAGGGAATGCCAATATGAATACCGATCAGTTTCAGTTCGGGGAAATCGCAGGCGACCGCATCCAGGGTAATCGGTTGGCCGACACTGCGCATGGGGCTGGCTTTGGAGTAAACCAACGACTGGCCGACCTGCATTTGGATCGGCACGCCTAGCTCGGCGCATTTAGCATAAAACGGATAATATTTGGCGTGGTCGGGCGCTAATTCGAACCAGTGGGGATAGACATGGGCGCCGATAAAGCCCAGTTCGGTAACCGCGTGTTCCAGCTGGCGCACCCCATCCATGCCTTCAAAGGGATCGATGCCGGCGAGGCCGTAAAACCGGTCCGGGTGCGCTTGTACCGCGTCCGCGACCACCTGATAGGGCAGATGGTAGGCGGCGGGCAAGCCTTGGCGGCCGATCTTGGGGGCGACCAAAAAGGCTTTTTCGATACCGGCCTCGTCCATGCGTTGCAGCATGTCTTCGAGGCTGATGCCGTTGAATGTGCCCTCATCGATCCCCAGCTTTTCCACATAGAATTCGCGCCGGTCGGGCGGGCGATGGCTGAGGGCCTCTGCCGTTTGAATATTGACAACGGCGTCGATGGCGGCGACTGGAAATTTGGTATTTGGCATGGTTTGAATTGGCCTTGCATAATCCGGGAGCTAGCCCGTACCCTGCCATTACTCCGGCTGGCGGGCAAGAAGACCTCGCCGGAATCACGAAATGCGCCAGGCTTTTGGGGGAAATAATTGCTAAGCAATAAGAATATGGCCCTCGCCTTGGAGGAAAATGCGCGCCGGCGCGGCGGTCATCCCGCCATTATCGAGGGCGAGCGCACGATAACCTACCGGGAGCTGGATGATCATGTGCGCCGAATCGCCGGCCATCTTGGTGATCAAGGCGTCGGGGAGGGCGATATCGTCGGCGTCTGCCTTCGCGATTGTGCTGATCATTTGATGATCCTCTATGCGGTGGCCCGCCTGGGCGCGGTTATATTGCCCCTCGATTGGCGCTGGACGGAACCTGAAAAATTAAATGTCGCCCAATTTTTCGGGGTTGCATTGGTGATTGCCGAGCCGGCGGCCAGCCTGGCCGGCGTTCCCTCTATCGAAATGGATGCGGCCTGGCAGGCGGCAATCGCGGCCCGCCGGCCCGATAGCCCTTGTGCAGAAGGAGGCGCGCGCCCGGTTGTGCTGTCGCTGTCTTCGGGCACCACCGGGCGGCCCAAGGGGCCGGCCTTGAGCCACGATCAATTCATCGCCCGGTTCGTAATGCAGTGGGTTACCTTGGGCTTCAACCAGCATGACCGGTATCTCAGTGCGACTCCGCTATATTTTGGCGGTGGCCGCTCCTTCACCATGGGTAGCCTGTTCAGCGGCGGCACGGTGATTATGTTCCCACCGCCTTATGAGCCCACGGAATTGATCGAGGCGGCGCGAAAGTTCGAGGCAACGACGTTGCTCCTTGTGCCGACCTTGCTGCGCCAGTTGTTGGCATTGCCGGGCGCCGGGGCGCCCTTGCTGGGCGGGTTAAGCCGGCTCATGTCCACCGGCGCCATTTTGCATCCCGATGAGCGCCAGGCGGTCATGAACCGGCTCAATCCCAATTTTATCAATTATTACGGCTCGACCGAAGGCGGCGGCACTTCGGTATTGCTGCCCGGCCATACGGGCGAGGGCGCTGCATCGGTGGGCGAGCCCATCTACCAGACAGAAATTCAGATCGTCGATAGCGATGGCACGGAACTGCCGGCGGGCGAGGCCGGGCTGATCCGTTATCGCGGCCCCGCCGTTGCCGATGGTTTCTACAATGATCCCGAAGCCAGCCTTGAGGCTTTCCAGGGCGGCTGGTTCTATCCCGGTGATATTGGCCGGTTGGGCGACGACGGCCTGCTGTACCTGGTTGGCCGCGCCAAGGACGTCATAATCCGGAGCGGCGTCAACATCTACCCGGCGGAGATCGAGCAGATACTGCTTGCCCATCCCGCCGTTGGCGATGCGGTGGCGCTACCCTGGCCAAACCTGGAGCGGGGTGAGGACGTGGCCGCTTTTGTCGTCGCCAGGGAACCGGTCGAGGAGGCTGTTTTGCTGGACCATTGCCGGGCCGCGCTGGCTTCTTATAAAGTACCACGCGGGATTTTCTTCATCGACGAGATGCCCAAATCCGCCTTGGGAAAAATCATCAAGGCCGATCTCGCGGCGCGTCTGACAAGCGCCGGCTGACTGGCAAAAGGGGTCAAGGAATGGAATTCAGGAAATTTCTGGCGGCGGCGGACCAGGGCGGCGATCTTCATAGGGTCTCCGCCAACGTGAGCTGCCGGGATATCCCTGCCCGCATCCAGGCCGAGGAAAATGGCCGCAACCGGGCGGTAGTATTCGAAAATATCGACGACTATCCGGGCGCCGTGGTCGGCAACGCCTTCGGCTCGACGGAGCGGATCAATCGCTCCGTCGATGCGGCGAACACGGAGGCATTTTTTACCGGCATCGACGCCGCTATCGCCGCGCCCAAAGCCCTTGATCTGTCCGCCGGGGGCGAGAGCGATTATGTGGTTACTGCCGATCCAAATTTGATCGATCATCTGCCGCCGATTATTCACAGCGAACATGATTCAACGCCTTATATAACCTCCGGCGTAGTCCTCGCCCGCCACCCCGAAACCGGGCGTCATCATCTGTGTTTCGTCCGGCTGTCGGTTCAGGACGGCAACCAGGTTCTTTTCAATCCGCGCACCTTTCGCATCAAGGAAATCGCCGATAAGACCGTTGCCGAGGGCAAGCCGCTGGAAATCGCGGTGTTGATCGGCGGGCCGGCGGAGGCCGCGCTGCTCGGCGGCCTCAGCATTCCAGACGCGGTGGATGAGCTGCAATTTCTGCAAGCCTGGGGCGGCGATGACATGAAGTTTTATGATCGCGATCTGCCGGTACCCGCCGGTACCGAGATGATCCTGTTTGCCACCGTAAATCCGGGCGACAAGCCCGAAGGCCCATTTGGCGACATGCGTGGATTTTATATCACCAACCCCAATCCGGTCTGCACCGTGAACGAGATGTGGCAGCGCCGCGATATTCATTATCCGTCCGTATTGGGCGGCAAGTCGCACGAGCATATCGGTCTGGTATCATTGAAGGCCCATCACGATCTGCAGCACCTCAAAGCGAGAACCCCTGGCTTCATCGATTTCAAGCTGCCCCAATTCGGCGCCGCCCAGTTGGGCCTGATCACGGTCAGCGAAGATGTCGCCAAGGACACCCTGATACGCGAATTGCAGAAGATATCCCTGGTCGAGATGTTCGTATTGTTGAACGAAGACACCGACGCGGACAACTCCGAGGACGTGCTGTGGTCCCTGGCCCAGCGGGCCAATCAGGCGGGTGATTTCAACTTCCATCCGGGCGATCCAGGGACCGGCATCACCAAACGCACGGTGATCGATGCGACCGCGCCCGACTTGTCCGATTGGCGAAGCCGGCGCGTTCATATCTATAAATGATAACCGCCGGTTTGCGGTCAGCTGGCTTCTTCCGGGGTCTGGCCTTCGTCCGAGACGGCTAGATTGACTTTGTAATTGTAGCGGTCCGGGCGATAAAGATCGGCCAGGTACTCGACCGGATTGCCATCCTGGTCAAATATGATCTTGTTGACGCTTAAGAGCGGGCTGCCGATATCAACGCCAAGCAGGGGCGCCACCGTCGGGTCGGCCAAAACCGCGTTCACCGAATGCTGGGCGCGGGTCAGTTTTATGCCCTGGCGCTCGACCAACTGAAACAACGGTGTTTTGTTTAAATTTTCCCGGGAATAATTGTTGCCGATCGCCTCGGGCACATAGGAGACGATGTAGGAAAATGGCTTGCCCTTGTAGCTTCTAACCCGCACAGCCATTTGCACGATATCGCCTGTGTTGCAGTTCAGGTGGATGGCGATATGGGAAGGGGCATTGATATAGGAAAACTCCAGCACTTCGGCCTCGGTCTGAAGTCCCATTTGATACATGCTTTCGATCAAATCATCGGACGGAATTTCTAACGGCGCATCCGGTAGTTGATCCCGCACCCGGGTGCCCTTGCCGCGCTCGCGAACCACGTAGTTGGCGCCGGCCAGTTCATTGAGCGCGCGTTTTGCCGTTATCCGGGAAACATCGTACAACCCCATGATCTGTTTCTCGTTTGGCACCAGGGAGCTTGGCGGGTAGGTGTTGTCGAGTATCTTGCCGCGCAATATCAAGAATATCTGATGATAAAGCGGTGTCTTGGAATCGCGCAGCACCATCAATATCTGCTCATATTCCCGGTCGCGATTTTTTGTTTTTGCGTTCATTTGCGGTTCTTGCTTCAATAGCTCAGGCTTTGCCTTTACGGGAATTCGTATGGGTTCTGAAAATCATGGTATGCTTCTATACCATTACGAATTGAAATTCAAATAATACCAATGAAAGTACGTGTAATTGATAACACTTTACAACAGTTTATATGATCTATAGTTATATCATTATGCGATAGAAATAGGGGCGGTGGATATGAATCTGGCACAAGATTGTTTGGAAAAAGCGGCGCTCAGAATACCCAATCGGCCAGCCATAATTGACTTTGAGACGGCGGCGACCATCACCTATTCGGAGCTGAATGGGAAAGTGAACGCCATCGCCAATGCACTGATTTCCATGGGCATCGAAAAGGGCGACCGGGTTGCCGTCTATCTGCCCAACATTCCGCAATATGTGATGGCGGTCCTGGCGATCATGAAAGTGGGCGCGGTCTACGTTCCCTTCAACATCATGAACAAGCGGCTGGAAATCGAATATGGCGCCAATCATTGCGGCGCCAGGGTGCTGTTCGGCGCGACCGAACAAACATTGGAAAACGTCATCCCCATCTGGGACCAACTGACCGGCCTCGAAAAGATCGTTCTGGTCGAAGACGTGCCGGCGGATTTGAAAAGCGAGCGTATTCTGGATTTCGATGATTTGCTTGCCGCGGGCAGCGATGAATTCACTTGCCTCGAAATGGATCCGGATGATGCGGTCTCGATCCTCTATACATCTGGCACCACGGGCCGGCCCAAAGGCGCCGTCGCAACGCACCGGAACTGGTATGAGCTGACCATGATCAGCGCTTATCAAGTGGTGCCCATGACCGACGAAGATAAGGTTGTCTGCGGCTATCCATTTTTCCATGTGGCGCTGGTGATCGCCGTCCTGCCGACGCTGTTTGTCGGCGCCGCCGTGATCACCATCCGGCGCTTCACGCCTGAGGTTGCACTAACCGCGATTACCAAGCTCGGCGCATCCCACTTTATGGGCGCGCCGACCATGTGGACCTACCTGATCGACGAATATGACAATAATCAGGGCAAATATGATCTTTCGTCTCTGTGGCAGGGCCAGTCGGCGGGCGCGGCGCTGCCGGCGGAAACTTGCAAGCGCATTGAAGAAACCTTCGGCGTCGGCATCGTTGAATGCTATGGCGCCACCGAATGTTCTTCGACGGTTACCCATTCTCGCTTTGGCCATCCGACCCCCGGTTCCGCCGGCTGGCCGACGCCCGAATGGGAAATTAAAATCATCGATGATGACGGCAACGCACTGCCCAATGGCGAGATTGGCGAGCTGTGCTGCAAAGGCCCCGGCGTGATCAAGGAATATTGGAACGATCCGGAAATGTCCGCCGCACGGTTAGTCGACGGCTGGTGGCATTCGGGCGACATGGCTTATATGGAAAATGGCGGTGCGACCGACGGCCAGCTTTATATCGTCGACCGCAAAGACGACATGGTGATCTGCGGCGGCTACAACATCTATCCGCTGGAGGTGGAAAATTACATCACCCAGCACGAAAACGTGCTGCAAGCCATCGTCGTCGGCATCTCGGACGCGGTAAAGGGCCAGGTCCCCAAAGCGTTCATTGTCTTGGAGAAGGGCGAGAGCGCGACGGCCGATGAGTTGGAAGCCTATTGCCGCGACTGCATGGCCGCCTACAAAGTGCCGCGCTCCTTCGAATTCGTGACGCTTGCGGATTTGCCGCAGACGGCATCGGGCAAGGTGCTCAAGCGTGAAATACGCAGATTGGAAGAAGAAAAACTGAACGCCTGATTTGGTGCCCAACTAGGAAGATTTATGCATTTACCCGATTTTCAGTATCTGGCGCCCAAAGATCCGGCCGAACTGGCGGCAATGCTGGCCGAACATGGCGATGCGGCCCGCATTCTTTCGGGCGGCACCGATCTATTGGTACAGATGAAGAGCCCTGGCTTGAGGCCGGATTACCTAATCGATATTACCGGTCTTGAAGAGCTTTCAAACATCAAATTCGATGATGGCGCGGGTCTGGTTATCGGCGGTGCGGCCAAACTTGAAGCCGTGATGGATACGCCGGTGGTTAAAGAAAAATATCACGGCCTGTGGCAATCCATAGAGACCATCGGCGCGCGTCAGATCCGCACAATGGGCAGTCTTGGCGGCAATCTGTGCAACGCCTCGCCGGCCGCCGATACGCCGCCAGCATTGGTGGCCTTCGGTGCCGAGGTGACTATCGGCAACGCCGAAGGCGACCGTTCAATTCTTCTCGAAGATTTTATCTTGGGCAACCGCCAAACCGCTTTGGCCACTGGTGAATATCTCAAGACCATCACGTTGCCGGCGCCGCCGGAAAATTCGGCCAGCGCCTATCATCATTTCCGGGTGCGCGGCGGCATGGAGATCGCCATGGCGGCGGTGGCGGTATATCTGGAGTTGGATGCCAAAGCTCAGACCATCAGTGATGCAAAAATCGTGCTTGGTGTCGTTGGGCCGGCGCCGATCCGGGCCACCGGGGCCGAGCAAATGCTGATTGGCCAGAAACCGGACGAGGCGTTGCTGCAAAAAGCCGCTCAAAGCTGCGCCGATCAATCGAGGCCCATCGATGACTACCGCGCCTCGGCGGAATACCGGAGGGAAATCCTGAAAGTACTGTTCGAGCGGGCTTTTGATGACGCCTTCACCAATGCCGCCCGCTAGGAGATATGCAATATGAAACGCGTAGTACAATTGGATATCAACGGAAGCCCCTATGACGTCATGGTGGCGCCCAATGAAACCCTGGCCGACGTGGTGCGCCGCAAGCTCGGCATGACCGGTACCAAGCTTGGCTGCGAGCAGGGCGATTGCGGCGCCTGCACGGTGCTGATTGACGGCAAATCGCACCTCTCGTGCCTGACCCTGGCGGTGGCGAGCGAGGGCAAAGAGATTACGACGATTGAAGGCTTGGAAAGCGATGGCCAGCTTGATCCGGTCCAGCAGGCGGTGCTTGAGAAGCATGGTGTTCAATGCGGCATCTGCACACCCGGCGTGATCATGTCGGCCAAGGGCCTCTTGAACGACAATCCAAAGCCCAGCCACGATGAAGTGGTCGTAGGCCTGTCGGGCAACCTTTGCCGGTGCACCGGGTACGAAAAAATATTCGATGCCATAAACGCCGTCGCCAATGGTGAATATGACGATGTGCGGCCCACCGAAGCGGGAGGTGAATAATAATGGATCAGGACAGCGTACATACCAGGGAACAGGTGAGAGAATTCGACATCGTCGGTAAAAGCGTGCCCCGGGTCGAAGGCTTCGACAAGGTTACCGGCCGCGCCGAGTTTACCGATGACATCGATCTGCACGGGCTCCTCTACGCGAAAGTTTATTGCAGCCCGGTGGCCCATGGAAAAATTACCAAAGTCGATATCAGCAAAGCAGAAAAGCATCCCGGCGTAGTCGCGGTCATTACCGGCCAGGAATGCACGACACCTTATTCGGTCAACAATTTAATGCCGACTGAGACCGCCCTCGCCGTGGATAAAGTGGTATATTTCGGCGAAGGCATTGCCGCCGTCGCCGCCATCAGCGAACAGATCGCCGCCGAGGCGCTGGAACTGATCGAGGTGGAAATCGACGAATTGGTACCCATCGTCACTGCCCCCGAAGCCGAGCAATCGAGCGACAACCTGATCCACGATTTTGCCAAGAACAACACCAACCATACCGCCAACCAGCATTTCGGCGACGTCGATGACGCCCTGGCCAAGTCGGACGTGGTGGTTGAGGAAAGCTTTTATACGTCGATGGTCAATGGCGCCTTCCTGGAGCCCCAATCGGTGGTTGCCGACTACGATCCGGGCAAGGCGAAAATAACGGTCTATAACTGCAATCAACTGCCGCATATGCTGCAACACACCATCTCCAAAACCATTGGCATGCCCGTCGATGATATTCGTGTCATCATTCCCAACGTCGGCGGCGGCTTTGGCGGCAAGTCGGAAGCGACGCCATCGGTGCTGACCGCCTGTATCCTAAGCCGCAAAATCGGCCGCCCGGTAAAACTGACCTATGGCCGCGACGAGGTTTTCTACCAGAACAAGGGCCGCCACGCGTGCCATCTGGAATTAAAGCTGGGTTTCAACAAGGACGGCACGATACAAGCCCTCGATCTGAACGTATTGCTCGATGGTGGTGCCCATAGTGGCTGGGGTTTTGTGGTGCTGTGGTTCATCGCGGCCTTGACCCATCTGCCCTACAAGGTGCGCAACATTCGCTACGACGGCCGGCGGGTCTACACCAACAAGCCGACGCCGGGCGCGCAACGGAGTTTCGGCGGCGTGCAGGCACGAACAGCCGTTGAAAGTTGCTTCGACATGGCCGCCGAGGAGCTGGGGATCAATCCTTATGAGCTGCGCATGATCAACGCCGTCGAAACCGGCTACAAATGCCCCTCGGTTGTCGAAGTGCGTCATGCCGAGTTCAAGAAATGCCTATCGACGGTTGCCGAGCGCTCGGACTTTGCGGCCAAATACCGCCAACTACCCCATGGCCGCGGCATCGGCATGGCGGCGGGGCATTACAGTTCGGGCGGCGCCTTTCTGCTCTACAACTCATCGCGCGCCCATTCGACGGCCAATATCCGCGTCGATACCGAAGCCGGCGCCACGGTCTTTTGCGGCGTTACCGATATCGGTCAGGGCTCGACCACGGTTATGAGCCAGATCGCCGCCGAAGTGTTTGCTATCCCGATGCGAAAGGTGAACTTCGTATGCGCCGATACGCTTTTGGCGCCCATGGATAACGGCACCATGGACAGCCGGGCGACCTACGGCGCCGGCCACGCGGTGAAGAACGCGGCGCTTGATGCCAAACATAAAATCCTTGAAGTCGCCGCCGCCCATCTCGGCGTGCGCATGGAGCATCTGCAATGCCGGGGCGAGATTATCTCCTCCATCTATGACGACAACCGCTTCTTGAATTTTTGGGATGCGGTGCGGATACACCAGGATATTAAGGGCACCGTATTCGGCACCGGCGATTACACGCCGCCCCAGCCGCGGGGCGATTATGAGGGAAAGATCATCGGCCCGTCGCCGGCATTTGGCTTTACCGCCCAGGTCGCCGAGGTCGATGTGGATCTCCGGACCGGCCAGGTCAAAGTGCTCAAATACTGGGAGGCCACCGATTGCGGCAAGGCGGTTAATCCAGCCAGCGTCGAGGGCCAGGTGGAAGGCGGCATCGCCATGGGCCTTGGCCAAGCCCTAATCGAAGAAATCGTTGTCGACCGTAAAGGGAGGGTGCTCAATCCCAACCTTCACGATTACAAAATACCCACCACCATGGATATGCCGGAGATGGATACAGTCATCGTCGATGCTTATGATCCGACGTCGGCCTTTGGCGGCAAGGAGGTGGGCGAAGCGCCGACCGGCCCGGTTTGCGCGGCAGTCATGAATGCGGTTTATGATGCCGTCGGGGTGCGCCTGACCGAAACCCCGATCACGCCGGAAAAAGTCTTCCGGGCCATGCGCGGCCAGCATTCGAGGGGGCTCGAGATGGAGACGACGACCATCGGTTTCGCCAACGCCAATGTCCGGGCCGTATGAGCCGGGCGCGACGCAACCCCTTATAAGAGAAGCTGCCCTTCCCATGGGAAAATTCACTCAAGAGCATTTTGAGCGGCTCATCAATCCCCGCTCCATCGTCATTGCCGGCGCCTCGGACAAGACCGGTCCAGGCTCTTACAATCTCATGGAAAACCTGATCAAGGAGGGGACCCGGAAGGATATTTATCCGGTCAATATCCGCGTCGATGAGGTCTTGGGAAGGAAGGCCTATAAGCGGGTGCGCGATATTCCGGGCAGTGCGGATCTGGCCATCGTTATGGTGCCCCGGGATGCGGTGGCCGAAGCCGTCGCCGACTGCGCCGAAAAAGACATCAAGGTGGTTCTCATTGTGTCTCAAGGTTTCGCCGATGCCGACGCGGCCGGCCATGCATTGCAGGATAAATTGCTCGGCATCGTCAAAGATACGGACACCGCGATCATCGGTCCCAACACCATCGGCGTTGCCAATTCCTTCGATTATTTCCACACCTCCTTCCAGAAGTTCGATTTGTACAAAAGGCCCAATGCCCTGGTTTGCCAGTCGGGCATGTTTATCCTGGCCTCGGCCGATTTCACCGACGGGCTCGGCCTCGGCATCGATATCGGCAATGGCGCCGAAGTTTCGTTTAATGAGCTGTTACCGTATCTGGGCGCCGATAGCCGGATCGAAGTTATCAATTTGCATATGGAGGGTGTGGCGAACGGCGGCGAGTTCGTCCGCATTGCCTCTGAAATTAGCCCAAAAAAACCTATCGTCGCCTTTAAGGTCGGTGCCAGCGAAGAGGGGGCCAAGGCCGCCGCCTCTCATTCGGGTGCCCTCGCTAGCGAAGATCATATCGTCGATGCTGCATTCCATAAGGCCGGCATCATTCGGGCGAATGATTTGCAAGAGATGACCGATCTCAACAAAGTGCTGCTGAGCTACCCCGGTATGGGCGGCAAGCGCATCGCCGTGATCTCCATCTCCGGCGGCGGCGGTATCGCGGCGGTCGATGCAATTGGCGCTGCGGGGCTCGAGATTGCCGATCCATCAAAACCGGTGCTGGATAAAATCCAGTCGTTCAATCCGCCCTGGCTCGAAGCCAGCAATCCGGTGGATAGCTGGATGGCGGTTCTGAAAAAGGGTCTTGCCGAAGCCAATGTTGAAATATTGCGATTGTTGCTTGGCGATGACGCCGTCGATGGCGCCGTTGTCTTGTTGAATGCCTATCGGACGACGGGGTATGAATCATTGGCCGAATGGGTCGATGGTATCTCCGGCGCGCAGCGGGATTTTCCGAATAAGCCGGTGGTGCTGTGGGCGTTCGGCAAGAACCAGCATGAGGTCATCGAAAAGGCCGAGGCGGGCGGCATGCTCGCCGGCTTTACCTCACCGGACCGTGCCGCCAAGGCCCTGGCCGGGCTCTATGATTATCACCATAACATCAAAGGCCGGGTTCCTGACCAGGTCCTGGAATTACCCAATATTGACCGCGCCGCCGCTGGCCAGATCATGGAAAGTGCGCGTACCGAAAACCGGGGCGCGCTGGGCACCGAAGCACTGGCTTTGCTCGCTGCCTATGGGATCGAAACTGCCGCCTCTCGGCTGGTGACGAGTAGGGATCAATTGGCCGAGGCGGCGGCCGAGATGGGCTATCCGTGCGTGATGAAAATCGCCAGCGCTCAAATCCTCCACAAAACCGATATTGGCGGCGTGCTCTTGAATATCGGAGACGAGGAAAACCTCTTAAGTGGCTATGATGCGATGATGGCCAAGGTTAAGTCTAGGGCCCCGGCGGCGGTGATCGACGGTGTCCATCTTCAGGCTCAACTGGGCGCGGGCATTGAGACCATCATCGGCGCGGCGCGCAATGCGAGCTTCGGCCCGGTGATGGTATTTGGCCTCGGTGGCATTTTCACCGAAGTTCTGAACGATGCCGCCTTCGCTCTGGCGCCGGTATCGTTCGCCGACGCTCTTGGCATGATAAACCGGCTAAAGGCCGTCCAATTGCTTGAGGGCGCGCGCGGCGCCGAGCCGGTGGATAAGGAAAAGCTGGCGGATGCCATTGTCCGCGCCTCAATGCTGATGATGGATTTTCCCGAGATTACCGAGCTGGACATCAATCCATTTTCCATCAGCGGCAATACTGGCGCTGCCCTCGATGCAAGCGCTTCTCTTGATTGGGGACCATGATGAAATCCTGGCGCTTCCACGAGTTCGGCCATATCAGCAACCTCAAGATGGAGGAGGTGGCGATCCCCGTTCCCGCCCAAGATGAAGTGCTGATCAAGATGCAATATGCCGGCGTCAATCCGGCCGATAAGTTCTTGATTATGGGCCTCTATCCGGGGGCATCGGAGCCGCCATACGCCGTCGGGCGGGATGGCTGCGGCACCGTGGTCGAAGCCGGCAGGGACAGCAAATACAAAGAAGGCGATCAGGTTATCACGCCGAGCGCGCCGGTTGGCATCAACCGGGAAGGGACGCTGGCGGAATATCTGACTTTGCCTGATGATCAAGTCTATATGCTGCCCCATTGGTGGACACCCATGGAGGGCGCCGCCGGGACCAAGGTGTTCCTGACCTGCTGGCAGGCTTTGTCGAATGCGGCCAATCTACGGGCCGAAGAAACCGTTATCGTTTCCGGCGCATCCGGTGGCATCGGGCTTGCTGGTCTGGCGCTGGCCAAGGCGATGGGCGCCAAGACCATTGCGCTTAGCCGGGGCACGGCAAAGCTGGAGAAATTGTTGCAGCTGGGGGCCGATCATGCCCTCGATATTGGCGATCCTGATCTTATTCCAAAAATTCGGGCCCTCGGCGGCGCCGATGTTATTCTCGATGTTGTCGGCGGCGACTTCCTCGCCAAATGCATCGAGATGGCGAACCCTTATGGCCGCATCGGCGTCATCGGCGCCCTTGGCGGCATAAAATGCGAGATCGATCCCGTTCCGATCATATTCAAGCGCTTGCAAATCAACGGCATGCAGGTGAGCCTGTATGAGGCGGCGGAATCGCAAGCCGCCATGAACGCGCTCCTAAAAGTGCTGGAGCCGGGCAAGGTCAAAATCCTGATCGACAAGGTGTTTCCGTTTGATCAGGTCCAAGAAGCGTTTGAGCATATGCGGGGAGGCCCAATGGGCAAGGTTATCGTGGGGCCGATCGGTGAATAAAGTATGACGCGGACAATTCAACAAGGCCAGGTGGACTTTTCCGTCAATTACAAAGTCCAGACCACCTGGGGGCTGCAAGAGGCAATCACCTTTGCTCTCGAAGGCCTCGGCGCGAGCCTGTTTTTCCTGGCGCTGCTTGGTGATCATCTGGCCGCCATGGTGGCCGGAATTGTGATCCTCATGGCTTCGGGCATTCTGTTGATCCTGCATCTGGGAAACCCGAAAAATATGATTTATGTCCTGGCCAATATCCGCCATTCCTGGATGAGCCGGGGCGCCGCCCTGATCCCTCTGTTCATCGTGGCAGGGGCTATCTTTATCGGTGCCGAATTGGTTCACGGCTTAAAGCCGGCGGGACCGGCACTAATCACCCTGTTTCTGTTGCTGAGCATGTTTGTTGCGCTGAAATCGGGGCTGGTCATGACCACCTTCCCGGCCATCGCTTTTTGGAATGGCGGGCTGTTGCCGGTGGTCTTCGCCCTCAGCGGCCTCGCTTCGGGGGCAGCGCTATTTGCGGTCTTTGACGGTGAGGCCCAGGCGAAATTCTATTGGGCATTGCCGGTACTGTTTGCGGCGCTTTTGATCACAACCCTCATTTACCTCGCGACCATCAAGAATGCCGGCCGATCAGCCAAGGTCTCAGTAGATTTGATCGGAGAGCGGTATCCCGGTTTGTTCTACGGCGCCGCATTATTGCTTGGCATGGTCCTGCCCCTCGGGCTTGGGATTTACTTGGCGCTTGTTCCTTCGGCTGCGTCGGTGGCGCTGTTTGTCATCATGGCGGCGGCGCGCCTCGCCGGCGATATTGTCCTTCGCCATGTAATCTTGAAAGTCGGTGTGTTCGACAAGGTACGTTAACGAATATTTGGAAGCGGATAGCTTGAAATGTATTCAGATAAAATTGAAAAGAACGGCGATACCTTAACCAGCACCCCGACCGTGTGCCTCGGCTGCTACAATTGTTGCGGCGTCAAGGTGCAGACCGCCGGTGGCAAGGTCGTCGATGTCATCGGCGATAAGGAAGCCGTCAATTCGCACGGCTATATTTGCGCAAAGGGCCGGGCCCGCTTCCTTGATTTGTATGATCCCTCCCGCGTGCTGTACCCAATGAAGCGCGGCAATCCGGAAAAGGGCATCGGCGTCGATCCGGAGTGGGAGCGCATCAGCTGGGACGAAGCGCTGGATACCATCACCGCCAGGCTGGCCCAAGTGCGCGAGAACGACCCCCGCGGTCTGGTAATTTCTCACTTCGATCTGCCCGGTTACGGAATCAGCAAAAATTTCGGCGCCGCCTTCGGCACCACCAATTTCCACTGGAACCGGGCTGATTATTGTGGCGCCGCGCCCCACTGGGCGCATCTGATGACCAACGCATCGTTCAATGGCGAAATCGATTTCGAAGAATGCCGATACGTGATCCTCTGGGGTACCCAGCTTGGACATTTGGCGGAAACCATCCCATTGCACTCTGCCGGTGAAATGGCGGCGGCCCGGCGCAAGGGCCAAAAATTGGTGGTCATCGACCCGTTTTGCACCAACCCTGCCGCCAAGGCCGATCAGTGGATACCCATCAAGCCCGGCACCGATGGCGCCATGGCGCTGGCCATGCTCAATATCATGGTCAACGAGTTTGGCACCTATGATGCTGAATTCCTGATCAAGCGAACCAATGGCATCTATCTGGTGCAGCCCGACGGGCATTACCTCCGCCACGCGGATAGCAAAAAGCCGATGGTTTGGGATCAAGGGGCGGCGGTGGCCAAACCCTTCGATGCCGATGATATCTCTGATCCGGCGCTGGAAGGTATTTTTGAAATCGATGGCGTCCAATGCCAAACCGCCTTCAACGCCTTCAAAGAACATTTAAAACAATTTGATGCCGAGGCCGCCGAAAAGATCACCACGGTTCCGGCCCAGATTATGCGCGATCTCACCCGCGAATTCACCGAAGCGGCCCGCATTGGCTCCACTATCGAAGTGGATGGACATCAATTGCCCTACCGGCCGGCGGCGATCCATTTCAAGCGCGGCTCGGGTGCCCATAAGGGCGGCGCTCTCGGCAGCTTCGCCATTCATCTTTTGAATATAATGGTCGGCAATCTGGATGTGCCGGGGGGCCAGCGCGGCGTCAATCCCATCGGGCCGTTCTGGGCGCCGGACACGGACAAAGACGGCATGATCGTCGTCGCCCAGCATATCGCAAAATACAACAAACCCTATCCGCCCCAGACTCCAAAGATGCCCGAAACCCTTGATCTGCATGAATTGCTGCCGGCCTCGATCTTTACCCGCGGCCTTTATCCCATGGGGATCGATAATCCGGAAAAATTCGGCATCGATTACAAGCCGGAAATCCTGCTGATCGGGCGCACCAATCCGATGATGAACAGCCACAATGCGGAGGCCATGGGCGAAACTCTGAAGAAGTTCGATCTCCAGGTCTCGTTCGCGACCTTTATCGATGAGACGGCCGAGTTTGCCGATATCCTTTTGCCCGACGCCCACGATTTCGAACGTTGGGACTTGTTCCCGGCCAATGATCCATACGCCTTCATCGCGCCGGGACCGGGCCAATGGTATTGGCATATGCGCCAGCCATCCCTCGAAGGGCCTGGCGAGACCCGCGCCTGGACCGAGGTTTATATGGACCTCGCCGAACGGCTAGGCATCTTGGAAGAGTTCAACAATCTCGGTGCTTCCAATTGGGGAATATCGGACGCGCACCGGCTCGATCCAACGAAGCGCCACACGGTCAAGGATATTGCCGAGCGCCAGGCCAAGACCCTGATCGGTGATGACTTCACCTTCGAAGACGTTGCGCGCACCTCATGCCTGATCAGTCGCGACAAGACCATCGAAGAAGCCTACCCCGGCGCCTTTGTCGAGGGCCGGGTGCCCATCTATCTGGAGCATCTGATCGATGCCGGCGCCGCTTTAAAGCCAATCATCGACGAGCTCGGCATCGAATGGGATTTTCGCCCCTATACGCCTCTGGTTCGCCATATTCAATGTGACGAATTTCACCATGAAGAAGGCGATGAATATGATTTGCTGATCGTCAATTTCAAAGTGCCGTTTCAAACTCAAAGTATCTCGCAGCAGAACATTTGGCTCGACGAAGTTTCCCGGGCCAATCCCTATACCTATAACGTCATGATGCATCCGAGCGCGGCGGCGCGCAAAGGACTTGAGGACGGCGAGCGGGTGTTGGTTGAATCCCATCACGGCAAGGACGAGGGAACGCTGAAAGTGACCGAAATTGTGCATCCGGAATGCCTCGGCATTCCGGCGACGCTCGGCCATTGGGCACGCAATCTCCATGTGGCGGCGAAAAAGGGGACCTCTTTCAATACGCTGCTGCCGCCGCCCAACGTCAAGCGGATCGATACGTTAAGCGGGCAGGTCGATACCTGTGTCCGGGTCCGGGTTACGAAGCTGAATTAACGGGGTGATGCGATGTCAAAATATGGAATGATCGTTGATCTGCAAAAATGCATCGGCTGCAACGCCTGCACCATCGCCTGCAAGGTCGAACACAATACGCCCAACGACATCCACTACACGCAAGTTCTGGAATACGAATACGGCGAATTTCCCAATGCGGGGCGGACCTTTCTGCCAGCCCTCTGTAGCCACTGCGAAAACCCGCCTTGCGTTCCGGTCTGCCCAACCAGGGCCAGCTATACGCGCGATGACGGTATTGTGCTGATCGATCATGACCGCTGCATCGGCTGCGGTGCGTGTATCCTTGCCTGCCCCTACGATCAGCGCAGCCGCGTTGAGGACGAACGAACCGTCTTCCATGACGGCGAAACGGTCTTCGAAAACAATGCCAATGCCGCGCCGCCCAAGGGCGTCGCCGTCAAATGCGACTTCTGTTACCACCGGATTGATCAGGGCGGCGTCCCCGCCTGCGTCGAGACCTGCCCCACCGATGCCCGTATTTTCGGCGAATGGGATGGCGGGGCCAAGCCACTACGTAAGATGGCGGCCCAATACAATGCCAAGGGCTTGCTGCCGGAAAAAGGCACCGAACCCAACGTTCTATATATGGATTGATACGCATACCCGGTTGCCGGCCAACGAAGCGGTAAGGAACAGGTTAAGGCAGTTGCATGCCTCCGCAACCAACTAAGTCGCAGATTTGATTAACGTTGATACTTGTGTACGAAATAGTTGGTATCGAGCCCCCGCAACCAAAATTTTCTTTGTAAATCAAAGAGTTAAGTAATCAGAAAACCGTCCCTCTGGGGCGGTTTTTTGCGTTGTGCACTAAAAATGCACTAAAGGTGGAGCGAAGCTATTATAATTAAAGAGAAAATTGGTTTCATGAAATTCGTATGCTCGTATTGTCGGTTCCCCATGGCGGATTCTATATGGGGTATTTATTGAAATCATCCACAGGACCAATTCCTTGGTTTTCCAGCCTGTTCATCCACCTCTTGCCAATGAACTCCCAGCGTCAATTTTATTTCCCAATGGTGTTTGCCAATTTTGTCAGTACTTCTAGAGCTTCAACATGGCCCTGTTCAGCAGATTTTCTCAACCATTCGATTGCTTCTTCAATATTTTTATCAACTCCATCACCTCTGATATACAACACACCAAGTAAGTGTTGAGCATCAGCATAATTCTGCTCAGCAGATTTACTTAACCATTTAAATGCTTCATCAAAGTTTTGATCAATGTCTTCTCCGCTTACATACATCACGCCGAGATTGTGTTGATATTCAGCGTAACCCTGCTCAGCAGCTTTTTTCAACCACTTGATCGCTTCATCCATATTTTTATCAACGCCCTCTCCGTCGGCATACATTACCCCTAGATTGGATTGAGCTTGAGCAGAGCCTTGTTCAGCAGATTTTCTAAACCACTGGGCAGCTTGATTGAAGTCTCCTTTTTCATAATATTCACAAGCCTGATTTAAATCTTCCTGAGCACCCCCAGAGTTCGCTGAACTCTTACCTCCCCACTTTTCACGCAGGCCTGATGTTAAGTATAAATTGATTTCATACTCCAAATGTTTTATAAAAAAATCATGGCCGCTTAGGTCATATACTTGTATAAAATGTGAGCTAATATCTATAAGTGTAGTCCCAGGTATTATCTCAGATTTACTCTCTGCCGCTTCTTTAAATGCTCTCATTACTGTTTGAACAATCTCTATAATTTTTTCATCAGAGATATTATTATTATTTTTGATGAGTGGTCTGAACATTTCTGCGGTAGCGGAATTGACACTATCTAGAAGTGTTTTAGGGTTCTTTTTTTTAAATAATCCAAACATATTTTTTCTCCTAATTGGCTCTGTTTTTATTCTTCGATTTTTCAATTATTTTTGAAATTGATTCCAAGTTTTTGCTTGATTTGTTCCATACAGAATCACTGTCGACGGTGTCACTGTCAGGTTGTTTTGAAGTTAGTACATTTCTCCGATATTCCATGTTTTCAAGATGCGGGGGGGGAGGGGATCTAGTTTCATTATCCTCCACCAGTTCTTCCATTCCTATAGCAATTAACGCCATGGCTGGAGTTCCAATCAAGGTAAATGGAAGCAATAAAATTTGAGGTGCGAGAAATAGCAAAGCAATTCCAACTATGACTGTGCCAAAACAGGCACCTAACCAAGCAACCAATGCAATGACGGCTACAATCATGAGGGCTGCACCAGCGATAATTTTAGCAATAGCCTTATATTTAAACATACCGCATTCCTTTGAGATGTGGTTTGACCTTTTGGTCCTGTGGTTTGCTGCCAGTAGCCTGGCTAACTCTTACTGCTTAGAGGCAGCACTTCACCGCCTTAGGTTGACCAGGTAAACTTCTACAACAGTGTCAACCTTCCCCTAACTCCAAACGCCTGTCCTCAACACAAAGTCAAAATTGAATTTCCTATTTTTTCTCACAACCCATTCAGAAGACTTCTAACCATCCTAGCTGGTTAGACTTTGAGCTTCTCCTGTGAAAATCTACTAGGTCATCAATCTGCCAATCGCCTAAAGGCCGGAGACATGACTGCACCCGATCGCCATGTTAAATATCTTTCAAAATTACCTTGCCAAAGGATCGCCATCCAGACATGGCATCCCCATTTGATGAGTTAATGTGACAAAGCCCTTAGCGTCCATCTTCATCCATATACGCAATATTTTGCTTTGCTCCTTCATGCCCCATATTTGCCGCTTTTTGGTATAAAACCCGAGCTTTTTTATTGTCAGGTTGCCCTCCTTCCAATGTAATTTCATATGCGTAATAATAACCAAGCATTAGCATTGCGTCTGGATCACCAAATGACACACCTTTCTCTAAGTACTCCAAGCTCTTTTTTCTATTGTTACGTTGACCTTCAAGAGCGCCTAGGTATTTGTAGGCAAAGCCAGTTCCGAGTTCAATTGATCTGTTGAAGTAGTTTGCAGCTTTGTTTGGGTTTCTGGATACATTAATTCCTACCAAGTAGATCAAGCCGAGAATTAAGTTTGGTACTGAAAGGTGTGTAGCGCCCTCTAGCTTTGCTCTCTCACCTTCAAGAATAAAACCGTAAAAATCGTCATTTTGCTTTATTAGATTTTCAGTTTTTGCAAGTAGGTCGATGTAATCTTCTTCACTTTCCTTTGACAACCAGCCAAATATTCCCATTGCTTTATATCCTTATATATAGAGAAATTGTAGACGTTTAACACAGTACCGGGACAAACGAAAGGCGACAAGAAACGTACTGTCATATTAAGCCGACATTTCCCAGGTAACCTTCAGTTCTGAGGCAATCGCAGGCGAACTCCGCCATTGAATGCTTCAAAATTATCGAAACTGTCAAATGAATCGGGGTCTTCAAAGTCTCGATAACTTTTGCCCGGTGGATCATCTGGCAGTTTAAGAAGCGTAATAACAAGATCAAAATTCCGGGAGAAGACAGTCATCTCTTTGACTGGTTCATCGGGCCACCAGATGCCAGGGCCATGATTGATCTCAATTTTATTGTCGTTGTTGGAGATGCCCGTGTTGGCAACAGATGCTTGAGGGATCGGTACAGGAGGCAAACCGACAGTCTTAATGAACTTTCCGGTTTCTAATGCGCTCTGACTCGGTTTGCTCCAGAGGATAAAACCACTTCGCGAAAGGACAAGAACACAGCGCTTGTCAGTGATTTCAACCAACTTAAGAAGCATGGCAGTCAAAGAGACACTGTATCTGTCTGTGCAATGTTCAATCAGATTGAAGTCAATTTTCTGCCGGTCAATTTGTTTTCTGAAATCATTGGGCGGCATCAGTAATTGTGAGGCAAATTTATTAGCTTCGCTCTCGCGTTGAGCATCGTCATGGAAATTGGACAAGTCTTCTTGTGAGCATTCGAATTTTTCTAATTCATGCCGGTGCAACAGGTAATGACCAAATTCGTGTGCAAGGGTGAAGTTGATGCGGCCAAGCTGAGGAATTTCCTTGTTGTACAAAATTAGCCATCTTGATTGCTCATCGCGGTAGCTCCCATACAAAGCACCTTCAAAGCCAGAAAGATCGTCGTCGCCTTTAACTTCCTTAATTCGATGATCAGGGAATTTATTGCGGCTGTACTCCAGGCAAATTTCTTCGATATTTAAAGGGTATCTATCTTCACCCAGGACTGCATCCAGAAGAGCGATCACATTATTGGCTTCTTTGACGGGCTGTTTGGGGTCCCTCAATCCTCATCCTCCCACAGAAGGTCAATAGATCGGCGAATTTTTTCTTTGGTTTTAGGCGGCATATCTTGGTACTTGCGGAAAAATGCCGTGTCAGCTGCATCGACCTCTGATGAGGAGCCCGAACTATCCAGGAGGTATTCAGTTGTTGTATCCAGCGCTTTGGCAATTTTCATTAGCTTTTCACCGGATGGTTTACGGGTACCCCGGTTTTCAATTTCCCAAATATAGCCTTTGCTGGATTCGCATTTTTCTGCCAATTGCTCAAGTGTGAGCTTCTTTGCAGTTCGGAGGGCTTTGATTTTATCGCCCAAATCCTTCGACATATGTGGTTTCTCCCTAGTTATCATAAGTTCTACATAGCAATACAAAAAGTTATTGACAAGAGTATTGTTTAGAAATAATGTGAAGTTCTAAATAGCGTTACTTATTATAGCGCATTAGTTGGTAAATTTGAAGATAGGAGTAGAAAATGGGTAAGGGTCCTGAAACGCACCATGTGGTGCCTAATAAAGATAAAGGTGGCTGGGACGTACGACGCGGCGGTGCTGACCGTGCGAGCGGCCATTTTGATACCAAGCAACAGGCCGTGGATGCCGGGCGTGACATTAGTCGCAATCAACAAACTGAATTTCGTATCCACAATAAGGACGGGAAAATTTCGCAGACTGATAGTCACGGAAATGACCCCCGTAACATCAAAGGTTAGGAAGGAATATAAATGACCGCCAATATTGCCAAGTTTTTCCGTCACACACCGGCTATTTCTCTGGAAAAGTATTTCCTGAAATTCCCATCACCGGTTTCTGAAGCCGTTGATTGGTCTGACCTTCCATTAAACGTGAGCAAGCCCTTGATTATGGCAGTTGACGATTTGACAGAAGATGATTTGGCAATGCTTAACACAAACTCTGAGCGCATCAATGAAATGACTGATGAAATTGGTCAAGATGCCCTTATGGCGGTGTTATGCGGAAAATCAATTGGTAGTGAAATTACATTAAGCGGCATGATATCGTTAGCGGATATTCCGCCGGTTATGAGGCCCGCAGATGAACGTTCGCAAAATTTTTCTGACATTCGTTTTATCGATTATGCTCGGCGCGATGAGTTCGCCGCCGCGCGCGCAAACCGTAAACAATCACGATATGTCTATCCTATTCAGGAATGTCGCTTTTTTCACCGATGCCGGCGCGGGGTGGACGGGGATACCGTTGACCCGCTGGTCGAGCCCGATTGTCGGGTTTATGGCAGGCGGGCGGGAGTACCGGCAACACGTCCGGATATTGTTTGCGGAATTTTCCAAACTAACCGGATTACCGTTCCGGCTTACCGATAATCCGAGGCAGGCGAACCTCAGGATTAACTTTTTATCGAGATCGGAAATCCGGAAACGCAATAATGCGCCCAACGTAAATTGTGCGGGACGCTATAGCGGTAAAAAGGGAACGATCACTCGGGCCGAGGTCTTTATCAGTATCGACAGCTCCTCCAAGGCGCATCATTGTCTGGTCGAGGAAATCATTCAAATTCTCGGCCTTCCCGGCGATATCAATATGTTCGAAAAGTCTATCTTTCACGACAAAAGCACCCAAACGTCTCTAACCATTATCGACAAAATTATGCTCAGGACACTCTACGATCCGCGCCTAAAAAATGGGATGAAACTCGCCGAAGCCATGCCAATAGCCGGAAAAGTAATTCTGCAAATCATGAAAAATATCAGCAAAAGACAGAAGTAGCGTAACACAGTCCGGCGGCGGCCAAGGCGAAGACGCAGTTCGAACAACGGCAAGCCTAAGCCGAACCTCCCGATCCACCATCAGCCAAATCAATGTCGGCGGTGTCCGTCGTAATATAAATTGACTAGCCCTCGGTCCATTCTGACCGGGGTCACAAATATCTACCCCTCTATCGTTTTGCGGAAAAAGAAGCGCGACGTGCGACTGGTCCTTTTTGATCGGGACCCCAGAGATTTATACCCTCTTGCCGCAAAATTTTTTTGTGCGAGGCGGAAGGGAGTGTCGGGTCAACTTCTGAATCTGTGGATAATTCCCGAGGTCAATTTGATTTTGATCAATGAGACCATGCTGAGATTCCGTTAGCGTCCCATTCGTTGGATCCTGACATCGCCTCCGCAGATTGCGAGGCGTAGCAGAGAATTGGAGGGAGTGCGTTATCACATTGGCCTCTAGATTGGGAATATTCGCGCGTCCAACCGATGCGTGATTGGGAGATTATTTAATGCATCTTCGAAATTTTAGTTGCACCGGCTGGTCTGTTGTTGGCTTGGTGGCGATTGTGCTGATCGGTATCCCGTTGAGGGGAAATCCGGCGGCAGCCGAATCGCAGTTCGGTCCGATCAAGGCAGCAAAGGTTAATGCCAAGAAAGCGGAATTGGGTAAACGCCTGTTTTTTGATCCGCGTCTATCGGGCGATGCCGCCATAAGCTGCGCAAGCTGCCATATCCCGGAGAAAGGCTTTGCCGACGGGTTGGCGCTGTCGAAGGCCTATCCGGGTAGAGATCGGAAGAGCACACGTCTGAACTCCAGTCACAGTCAAATCTCGTATGCCGTCTTCTGCTTGAAACAAAAAAAAAAAGTAAAACATATAACGATGAAATCTGCCTGCTATTGATAGGGATATAATATAAATGAAAAACAAA
>ENA-OREN01001087-OREN01001087.1-marine-metagenome-genome-assembly--contig:-NODE-1087-length-33775-cov-5.594931_pt1 | contig 33775 bp, 50 predicted proteins | sample MGYA00248624_ERZ508555 | MGnify/ENA primary metagenome ERZ508555 (study PRJEB26222, sample SAMN06267773) | marine metagenome | isolation source: Saanich Inlet, British Columbia, Canada | place...
CTGCGGAAACCTGCTTTTTCTTAGGCATAATTAAGAGATTCCTTAGTGGGGCTATAACAAGACTTCTTGAGCCATTCTTGTTGCTGCGGCTTTGCAATAATCTTCATCCTTTTCTATCAAAACAGCCTTTTTGTTTAAATCTTTGGCCGCTCTGCCAGTTGTGCCACTTCCCGCAAACGGATCCAAGATTGTATCAGATTGATTTGCAATGTTTATACACCATTTAAAAACCTCCAATGGTTTTTGCGTTGGATGCAATTTTCCTTTGTAGTCGCCCTTAGCAAGTGGATCATATTGCAAAACACGAACATTGCTATCAAGTGAAGTCCACGCGAGTTCGGCTTCGGCGTATGTTCTGCCTTTAAATCCTGCCCCTTTATCCCATACAAGCCACTGTCTTGTCGGAGGCAATCCCATGTAATTGCCACCCCAAATAATTGATTTTTTTGCAGATAATAATAGACCTTGTAATAGTAAAGGATTAGGCGCGGATTGATCCCAATTTTTTTTCTCGAAATTATTTTTGCCTTTGTACCCGACGTTGCCTCCGTCCATGTTAATCCCATAAGGCGGATCGGTTAACATTAAGTCAAACTTACCAAGTTGAGGGACAATTTGCCGGCAATCCCCGTGATATATGGTTACGTTGTCGTCTTGATAATATGGCTTTAAACTCATAACAGCTTCCCATGTTGAATTCTAAGTCCGAATTGTTTCGCCAAATCCTTCATGTTCTTGTGCATTGTCATTCGTGAAACATTAAATTTCAAACATGCCTCCTTGATCGTTGCTTTCTTACTGATCACATACAGAGCGGCGACTTTGCCTTCACAAAACTTTACCGTGTGTGTATTTCATGCCGTGACGCTTTGCGAGTTGTCGGCGTTGGTTGTAAATGGTCTGTTTGGATTTGATGCCAAAGAGTAGCCGTGCCTCTTTTGGTGTAAGCTGACCGAATTGTATATAGATTGCGGCGAGCCTTGCGATTACTGTGACCCGCTTATGCTTTGACTCTAACGCCCATGATAGCAACTCGACCAACGCTTCCGCGCATAGGTTGCCACAATCCGGGCAATCCTCCCCGAATTCATGCTCATCAATTGTGTGTGGTTCCATGGCGTGTCTGTGAGTTGATTAAGTGGCTCTTGCTTGTTTGCGTTCAGCCCACCGGGGAGCGTCCATCTCTTGCTTGCACAGCTTGCAATATGCTTGCAGACCGTCATTGGCTCCGCTTCTTTTATGGAAGGCATTAGTTGGTTTAGTGATGCCACAGCCTCCGCATGTTTTGAATCTCATGCTTTCCCTTCCTTTGATTCTGGGTATTCCAACTCAATCAGTAGCTCCAAGAAGTGGATTGCTTTCTGTATGTCCTCGGAGCCGTTCTTGGTTCTGTGCCTGGTCAGATACTTAATCACGCAGCCCTCTATGAACGGTATCTTGTTGGCGGTGATGTATTCCACTGGCTGGATTTTTAGGCGTTTGTAATGGTCACCGCCTGTTTGCTGACCTAGTGCGCTCATAGCGTTGCATCACCTGCAAGGTGCCAGCCAGCCGCATACGGCATGCGTGAGCGTTTAATCATTCGGAGTTGTTTACCCGCGCCAGCGTTGCCTGTAATTGCATCATCTGGTTGCCCGTCACGGTATGACAACAGGCACAAAATGAACTCATTAGGGTTGGCCCATTGCTGGCCTGTGGAGGTATTGCCGGTGTGTAAGGCGCAGCCATTGACTACGCGGTTGCTTCCGCCATGTGCGTAAATCCCGTGCAATAGTCCGTAAAAATTCAGGTTTTGAAATATCATGTTATTGCCTGAAATCAGAATCCCGCACGCCTTCCTTTCGGCTCTGTGACGCCCTTCAATTTGGACGTTAATGAATTTAGGGTCAGGCAAGTAAACATTGCTTCGCTCCTGTGTTACTGGATACCAATCAGCAACTAAAAGAGGTCCGTGTTTAATTACAATTTTTGCCCCTTGATGGGCTTGGATATTGCAATTACTTACCTGGAAATTGAATGCATTCTCGCTGATATAAATCGGCATTGTTCCATTTTGGCCAATGATCATAACACCCTCGATTGTCTGCTCAAAGTTCCTTATTGCTCGACCATTCACAACCGTTGACGGTTCCACATAGATTCCAATTGGTGCATTTGTTTGCGTTCCCCAAGCGTTATCATCAATCAATAATTTATCGCCTGTTGCCTCGAACCTTAGAAATGAATTCCAACGAGTAGCAGCCTTGAGCGCGAATCGACCTGGGAGCCTTGCTGTGTTCTTGAATTTGTAAACCGGCTCAGTGCATAGGATTGTTATGATGGGGCTTTCGGCTGTGCCATACCAACCAACGCCAGACGGTGATGGTCCACGCGCATCAGTCCACGCCTTTTCTGATTCGTCCCAATATGGGGCTTGTATCGCTTGCCCTTGAGCAATGATCTCTTCCCATTCGGTGTCCACATATCCGTCCTTGTCCTTGTCCTTTAGAATGAATTCATATGGATTGACCTTTGGTGCATCCTTCTTTGATTCCTCCAACGCCTTAACACGGTCGGAAAGGTTCACAAGGTCTTGGATTTCACCAAGTAAACCAGAAAGCTCGGAGGCTTGAATTTGGGCTGATACTATCAGCGTGATTAGTAGGATTGTTTTCATTCTTTTTCTTTTTTTATTAATTTACATCTCTTGGCTTCAATAGATTTCAAACTTCTTCCCAACACTTTTGTTAGTTCCTTATCTGTGATTTTTCGTTCCAAAACCCTACACTCATCCACTAAATCCCACGGTTTCCCCTTAAATTTTGCTTTCTCTGCACCTGCATAGTACCTCTTATTGCTATCAATCCTTCCGCCATTATCTCTCCATTTTTGGCGTAATTTCCTAAGGCGTTTTTTAACTTTCTCTGGGTGCGCTTTCTCCCATTTTTTTTTTGCCTCACGCACCCGCTCTGGGTGCAACTTGTTCCACATCTTTCGGTAATCAGCTCCCTTCAATCCCATTGAACGCAAAATTTCCAACGGCGAATACAATGACGAAAATGATTTTTCTTTTCGTTCTTCACTCATAGCTCAAAATGGGACATCGTCATCATCGGTTTGTTGAGATTGAGCGTTTCGGCTTGCGTCAGGTGGCGGTGGTGATTGCTGTTGTTGCTCGTCTTTATCAGGCCAATCAATGGGCTGTATTTGAAGCACCTTCACCTTGGTTTTTGACCGTTTCTTGCCTGTCTCTTTATCGGTCCATTCCTCTTGATTTAACTCACCTTGAACATTGGCGCGTTTCCCTTTCCGAAGCCACTTGCTTGCAAATTCGGCGGTTGGCCCAAAGACAGTGCAAGCAATGAAAGATGCTTTTTCTTTGTATTCGCCAGAGCTGTCCTTGTATTTTCGTTCACTAACAATTGTGATTTCTGCAATGGCCAAACCTCCTGGCGTGTGTCGCAATTCTGGATCTCTGGCCAAACGTCCGCTGATTATTACCGTATTAATGTCACTCATGATTCGTGTATTTCTTCCCAAATGGTTTTGATTGTGTTTAAAAATTCTTCGTCTGTTTCAGCGAGATTTGTGATTTTCTTATAAGCATTGATTGCAGTGCCTCTTGTCTTATTAAACCGCCTTTCAATGCGTTTTCCTGTAAATCCATATTCATGAGCCAAAGCCATTGCCGTCATGCGCGGCACAACGATTTCCTCGTGTCTGCAACTGCTCATCATGAGCGATGTTGAAATCCCAAAACCCTTGGCTGTTTTGTTAATGATGGCTGTCAGACTTTGCTCGCGTTTCATTGTTCACCTTCCTGCGAATAGCTCCATCCCATTTCATCCCGTAGGTTTTCAAATTTGGTTGCCACCTTTGGGAATCCGATTTTCCGAATCAATCCGGCCATGATTGCGTCAGCTTGAGCGTGTGCAATGTCTGGTCGGCTGTTTAATTTGCCTAATGCCATAAGAGCATGCGCAGATTCAAACCTTGCTTTCTCCCATTTATTTGCATTCTCAAGAGGGTTCATTTGGTATAAATGTTGAAGGGTAAGGGTTCATTGTTTTTCCGCTTTTCAACCGCTTCATTTTTTTCATCCATGAGCCTGTGGTAATTTTCGTTAATTTGCGCTGTGCGTTTTTTCCTTTGATTTGCAACATCTGTCTCAGAATCTAAAATGTAAGGGTTTTCCCATGCCTCCCATGTGGTTCGATTCGGCAGGTTTTTGGAACTCAAGAACTGAGCCTGGATAATTGCAGAATCTCTGAAATATGTTTTTTGGTTTTTCATGATGCAGATTTCATCTGTTGAAGCCATCTGATCATTGAAGCCATCTGATCATTGACTGGTTTGCCTGAATAAAGAAACTTGGCCATGCCTCGCAAGAATCGCCACGAGCCTTGAGGTTTGTCCCATATCAAAGATACGAATTGCTCATCCCAAATAACATTCAATCCCATGTTCATGACCCTCAGAGCTTCACAATATCTCTTGAGCCGTTTCCTTAAATTGACACCTAAAAGCTCCTCTTGTTTCTCTGTTAGGTTACTTCCATCGGGCGACCTTGCTCTCAATAGCTCGATAGCGATAGCTGACACGCCTTCTCTGGCCTCTAAAAACATTTGCCTAGCATTTCCACATCTGTCGCATGTTGCGCCCTTTAAGGCCATGCTAGTGACTTTTGCCCCTATCGTGTCAGATTCTCTGTTTTCTGACCATTCAGCGTGAGCGTCTGGATGTATCGGCAGGTGAATCATGGTGTCACAGATCCGGCATGATCGGGTTTCGGTTGGCCATCCCTCAGTGTTGAGGTTTCCGAAATTTGCAACGGGTTTCGCTGAAAATTTGCTTTGGACTCCCCATGCTGTCTCATCAATCGGCATCTTTAATCCTTTCGAGAAGCTCGGCTGAAGTCATTTTTTGGCGTTTGGGAGCCTTTCCATTTGCCTGAAACGTCTGCCCTTTGACCTTCCAATTCTGAAGCTTTGATTTCCAGTTGATCGGCTTTCCAAATTTGTTCAGCCAATAATCATTGTCCTGATGCCAATTGAAAAAGCTTTCTGCGGTTTCTCGGAGTATCCCCCGAATCTGAGCGTGATCCCAAACTTCATCCCATGTTGGGATCTCAGCAAAAGAATTCTCTCTCTCTGAGCCGTTAGGCGTTTTCTTTTTAGAGAGAGATTCTAGCTTCTGGCTTCTGGCTTCTGGTATGGTTGACGTTTCGTTCGCGTTTCGTTCCAACGGAATGGCAACGGTCGTTGAACGGTCGTTCGTTTCTCGTTGAACGGTCGTTGAACGGTCGTTCGTGTTCTTTTTACGTCTTGCCGCTCCTGATTTCTTACCTGCTTGGGCTGCCTGATCGCATTGAGCTTTGTATTCTTTAAAATCCTTCTTGAGCCGATTTGAGGTAATGGACAATGTTTCGCCTTCAATCTTGATGTTGCCAACTCCGCCAGCTTCCAACTCTTGGACTACGCCTAGTAACTCATCTTTTGTGAGTCCTATGTATCGCGCCCAAGCAGTGGCACTGTTTGTGAGCGTGCCGCAATCATCTGCGTCAGCGAGTAAACATAAAATATCCATCCATGCGCCTTTAGCTGTGCAAGACAGCATGCGCGTGGCCCTCATGTAATCAGCCCAAAAGAATTTTGAATACGGAAGCCCCATAATTACCCCTTCAAATAAATTAAAGCCATGCCAACAACTACCCCCAAGCAAAGCCCTGAAATGTTCCCTAAAATGAAAATTGAAAATGGTTCCATAATTATCCCTTGTGCTTCAGTGTTTCATTGATTGATTCAATGGCTTCATTAAGTGATTTGACTTCCTGAACATTGCCTCGCCACATGGCGAAAAATGCTTGCTCAGGAATTGTGAGTTTCCTTGATGATGGAGGCTTGTTGCCGTCTTTAATCTCGAACAGGAAATTGTGACCGGCTCGCCCCACAAGGATGTCAGGGCAACCCATACCCACGCGTGAGAGGTCAAGGACAGTGCAGCCTGATTGCCTTAGCCCTTTGACAATCTCAGCGTGGTTGGCGTCAACTCTGGCGGCTCGTCGTGTCGTCATTCAGTGTGTATGAAGCTTTTGAATCTCCGCCCCTCATGTTCCACAGTGACAACATCCCGCTTGTAATGGTCTTGCTCCGTTTTAATCACGGTGACGGTTGATAGTGGCTTGATTATTAAGCGGCCTTTTCCGTTAGAGAATTTAACGTGTTGATTTTCTTTGGTTGGTTGGCTCATTTTGAAACCTCCCAAACAGCGCACCCTTCGCGCCTGTCTCCGGTGAGCTTGATTTTGTTAGCCTTTTTAAGCTCTGAAAACCTGCCGCTTACGGCGTTGAGTCCCTTGCCAATGATACCTGCATACTCCTTGGCTGTGAGGCCATTTGTTAAGTGTATCATCAGTCCCAATATTTCTTGATGAACCAGCCTCAGTGTTGGCTCCACCTTACCGAATGCCTCGACACTGGTTGCAGCCCCGCCATGTTTTCGTTCACAAATATCAGTTGTCATTTTTCTTGTGATTTTCTTTTAGTTTTGAGATTTGCCTGATGGTCAGTTTTTGACTTTTTCCGGGCTTAATATATCCCAGCATCAAACACCTTTGCGTTGTGCGCCGAAATGCTGTTGTGTAATCTTGAATGCCTGGGAATGCTGGTTGGATGTCGTTCCATGAAAGCCCATTTTTCATGCGGTTCCTTCCGATTTTTTCAACACTGGTGAGCCTTGTTTTTCTGCGCTGTAAGGTTTTAAAAGCTCCTTGAGTGCAAACTTATTTTCGGTGAGTGATCCTTGAGGGCCTTTGAATTGAAATAGGCTGTTCAGTTTGGTTTGATTGATTGTACAACACTTCAAGAAATCATCCGAACTGATGTCTGGATATTGTTGCCGAAGCTCTCGGAAAACGTCTTGAATGTTTATGATTTCCTGCCGCTTGTTGCCACGGCGAAGCGTCCACCCATCAACAGGGCAGTCAGATTCAAGACGCTCCTTAACTGCTTGCCTGATCTGTTTACACATTGATTCAGCGGCTTCAACGCAGTGCATTAATCGCCCCATTTCGGCGGCTGAATCTGGCCATTGTTCTGGGACTTCCACTAAAACTTGTGAGCTGTTCATGCTAATAATTCTCCCTCAATATCGGCTGGTGTTTTGGGTTCATCTGTCAAGGCTTGGTTGTCGTTTTTGCCTTGAGAGGTGCGATGTTTCTTGATGGGTTTTGATGGAGCAAATTCGCTTTCATCCTCTTCAGATTCAGTAAGTAAATTCGGGGCCACGCTGATATTTTTGGTTGGTGGCATTTCCTCGCTGATATAAAGCCCACCCGTTACCGACGGGAATGCCGAACGCAGAGCGTCTGCCTCCGCACATTTCACGCCCATCATTTCCCGTTGTTTTTTCCAAAGCCCAAACCCCCGGTCATAGCGGTCAATATTAAGGCGGCGGAAGGTTGCAATCTTTCTGTCGCTTCGGTGGACTCTTGCCCATGCTCCAACAGCATTTTGACTGGCTTGGATAAAGTCACCTTCAGTTTCGGAAAGTAGCCCGTTTTCATCTTCAAGAATTAAGCCTGACTCCATACCGTCAAATTGAGGGCAAAGCTCAGCGCGTTTTAGCAATGCTTGATGAGAGGTGATGAGAGAAAAGTTTGCACCGTTTGCGCTATCGTATCCGACAAGGTAAGCGTCACCCTCAAATGGGTTAAGCTTACGAGCGCGGCACAGCATCAAGAAATCCATCATCTCTTTTTGCGTGGGCTTCTTGCCTGACTTGGTTGGCGTGACTATCTGACGTTCGATGATTGCCAGTGAAAGTTTGATGGGATCGCTGTTGCCCAATGGCACATAGCTGATCTCGTTCTTGTTGACTGATTGTAGTGGTTGAGACATATTGAATTCCTGATTGTTTTTCGTTTTACTTGGCCCTGTTGACGCAGGGCCTTTTTAGTTTGCGGCCCCCACTCAGGGGCCGCGTGTTACTTACCTATGAGAACCAGCGTTTGCTGGGAAATTTAACCTTCGGCAACGTCTCGCTGATCCCCGATGGGGCCTGTCCACCCATCCGGGTTGTTGCCTTCAAGGTATGCAAGGAGCTTGTAAGATTCGGCAACTGCTTCATCCATTAATGACTTCCATTGCTCGTTCACTTCCTCTTTGCCTTGGGCAATCAACGCAGAATTCCCCCAAGGCCCAGCCTCTTGTTGTCGATAGTAGCGCGGCCCGAATTGCGTATGCTGAACGCCCATCATCAAATAAATGGATGTGTTTCCAACTGGCTGATATGCGAACGTTGCGCCGCCCTTGTGAATGACCGCCATAATCGGCATGAGTGTTTGTTTGGTTGTCATAAATTTAAAAGGTTTAGGGAGGCCGTCACCCCTCCCCAATATCTCATATTGACGGGTTGTTGTTTATTTTTCCGATGCGTCACTCGACGCGGGAAATTCGGGTTGGCATGCTTCGCAATGCTTGTAGTTGCTTGCAAAGCTCATTGCCGCAAGTGCGGCGAATCCAAGGGTCAGAAAAACCCAAGGCATAAAAGCGGCCAGCCATGTTGAGGCGATTTGAAGCGTAAGAATTCCGGTAAGAATTAGGAGGATCAGAGGTTTCATGACTGGCTTTTAATTTTGTGGTTGCGGTTTATTTGTTTTGGCTTCAAGTGACCGGATGACTTTTTCAGGATCGAATCTCCAATGCCCTTTTGGTGTCTTAAATCCTGGCACTGATTTCTCAGTAACGTATGACCACATTGTTCGGCGGCTCACGCCCAGTACTTCAGCCATTTTGGGGAGGCTCATGTATCTGTTCATATTGCTTGCTCAATTTCGGGTTTTCGGGGTGTTCGTGACCTGCGTAAGTCAACGTTTCCAAGGAGTGATTGCCAGGTAACGATTGACCCGATGCAGCAGAGGGCTAAAGCTTCCGAATAACGGTGAGCGCGGACGGATTTGTATTTTTCGGCAAGCGTTGAATCCTCTAATTCAATTCCAAGTTGAATCAAATGCCGCACGTAATCACCTGTTGAACGGTAGCCTTTTTCAAAAGCTGCTTGGCCGATGATTCGCTTTTCACGTTTGAGCACTTGCAAGCTCAACCTGTCCGCGTCAATTGCTATATCGTTTGTCATGTGGATAACTCTTGTGAAGTGTTGTGCCTTGCGTAATTGCGTTACTGCATGCAAAGTTTTCTTTGTGATGGCTGGTTCAGGTAGCGAGTGACGGCTTTTTTGATTTCTTCACCGACCTTTGATCGCCGTTTAGAGGCAATGATTGAAACTTGATAATGAAGGTCTTTATCAAGGTTCACCGTGGTAGTTGTTCTTGCAGCTTTCATGTGTTAAATAGTGCTTACAAGTAATCACGCATGCTTACATGTGTCAACGCGAAAAGTGAAATTTTCTTCAGAAAAATTAAAAGAAATTAGGAAGACGAACGGTGTTAGCTCTGAGAAATTAGCGCAAGCCCTTGGTGTTTCGCGGCCTACAATTAGCCACTGGGAAAGAGGAAAGTCTGATCCTACGCCAGAAAACCTTGTTTTGATTTCCAAATACTTCAACTTACATGTAAGTGAGTTTCAGGAATCCGAGGAAAACCATGAAGTAAAGCGAGGGGAAATCTCTAAGAAAACTCTATCTATCTTGAGAATGGTTGCTGTGCATCAGGATGAGAGCCTGGATTCTCTGCTGGAAAAGATTGCAAAAGCTCTTGCCAAAACGGTCCTCCAGGATTCGAAAGTATCTGATCCAGATTTAATTGAGGATGCGAAGCGCATTTTAAAATAAAGTCGAAGTGTTCTTGGGCTGTTATACGTCTTGCCTTCATACTGTTCATTTGAACAGTAGCGGTAGGACAAAAGCTGTCTAAGGGTGCAAAACGTGCCTGAAACTTATTCACAACCAATAGGTAATAACTTTCTGAAAATAATTGACCCCTGAGTCACGTTTTTTACGCATGTAATTACGGAGTTATGAAGACAGAATGCCCGAGATGCAAAACAACCGAAAGAGTATCATACTCACCTGATCCACTGGAATGGCGGTGTCTTGCTTGCGGACATGAATACATAGTTCCTGCAAGCCCACCGAAACCGCTTCCAAAGCATTATCGAGTTTGCGAGAATTGCTGTGATATTGTTGAGCCAGAATACCGAACGCATGGGTGTTTTACTTTTTTTGCTGTAGTTTTCATTTTAACGTTCGGGATGGCTGTAGCGTGGGAATTGCTCGGCTTAGGTGGTGCCGTGTTTATTGCTGTGATTTCTTCGGTTATAGTCTTTTCGTGGGCAATAAAACCAAAAATGAAATGTCCTGGCTGCAATAATAAAAACTTAATTCCTAGGGATTCCCCGAAGGGTAAGGAAGTGATTGAGAAGTATAATTTACGGAATTGGGTTGAGTTAGACGAATAGTTATAATGTTAGCCGTTTTAAGGTTCATATCTCCAACCATTCTTCGGTTTCATTCTTGCTGATCATCTGCCGGTAATGCTTCAACATGATCGCTCCTGAGTGGCCAAGCTGCTTGGTTGCCTCATCCATTCCGTAAATATTGTAAAAGTGACTGGCGGCGGTGTGGCGTAACACATCAGAGGGCCATTTCTTGACCTTCGCATGCTTTCGGATGGCTGTACGCCTACGCCTGAAATTGACTGCAAACTTGCCTGGCTTATGCTTTTCAAATATCCGCAGGGCAGGGGGCAACATTGTAACAATGCGCCGGTTACGAGTCTTTGAAGCCTCGCCACTGATAACCACCTGACCGCGCACCAAGTCGATTGCCTTCTTATCAAGACGCATACACTCATCTGGCCGGATGCCGCAGAATAACGCCAGGGCAAAGTAAGGGAGCATATCAGGGTCAATAGCCCTGGCTGAAGCAATGAGCCGACGGCACTGCTCAACATTCAATATTTCAGGGTCGGCCTGATCAATTCGGATCGCCTCAAGTCTTTTGGTTGGATTCTCAGCAACTAGCCCTTGCCGCTCTGCCCAAGAGAAAAACACCTTGAGGCGTGTCTGCATCGTGTGACGAGTGGCCGCGCTACCGTCAAAGCTGGTAATCCATGAACGGAGTTCGCCGGTACCTACGCTGCCAATTTGCCGCTTTTCCCGGCCTTGAGCGAATCTGGCAAGGGTTCTTGTCATTTCTTCTGTGTAACGTGACCGCCGACCGGCCTCTTTCTTCAGGTCCATGAAATCGGCAATGGCATCTTCCAGCGTGGATTTTCCCCTGGAAAGGTGGGTTTTCTGGTAAGCCTCCCATATTTCAGTGATCGTTAAACCGTGCTCTTTGATTTCTTCCAGCACTTCAAGAATGGTCCATTTCTTACGTGCTTCCAGCTCGTCCCACTGATCCCCAAGCAACTCACGCTTCTTTAAATGCTTTTTTAAAGCTGAACTCGCCTCTGTTTTGGTGTCAACGTACTGCCGCCGCCGCTTCCCTGATACCCTCCCCAGGTCAATTTCAACCTTCTTGGTGCCATGTTTTACAACCGACCTTATCTTAGCCATGCTTTAATAGTATCCGGTGGCATGTCGGTGTCAACATTTTGGTTGATTTCAAGGAAAACTTTGCCCCGCTCTACAAGGTTTTGCGAAGCGGGAAATCTAGGAACTTGCCTTTATAAAGCGTTGATAATGTATGGAAGTTACTGATGTTAAGAATGGTGCGCGATGCTGGGTTCGAACCAGCGACCCCCACAGTGTCAGTGTGTGTCGCATATGCTGTAAGTGATGGTATGCAATACCTTGCAAATGGTCCTTCTTGACGGTGGCAACTCGTTGGCATATCGTGTGTAGGTGCGTGCATTAAATAGCCATATGCCAAGAAGTAAAAACGCTGCACCCTTTTTGCTTCCTTCCCGCCGACAGAAGGAAGCCCCCTTGAATGAGGCGGATTTCAACTTGGAACCCCTTTGCATCACGGCAATGTACAACCCTCATAACGGATACGGAGAGCTTGCAAGAAGGCTCACCGTTGAGTTGTCGAGGCTAATCCCGTTGCTCATTCACGCTGACTGTAAATATCACGAGCAATTAATTGAGCTTGGAATATACCACTTGCTTGCACCAGCAAACCCGCGGCCAAAATCATTGATCAGCATCCAACCGACTTTTTCAACAATGAATCCCCCCTTCGGATACAGGTCAGCAATTTTCACTATGTTTGAAACGTCGAGGTTGAAAAGCGTTTGGATTAACACAATCAATAAGTTCAATTTGCTAATCACCCCAAGTCATGCAAACGCCGCTGATTTCCTTGAACAAGTGACTTGTCCGGTTGAGGTTGCCAACCTTGGCCATGATGAAACCTACTACACCTTGCAACCGTTCCCAAAAAACGGCCCGTTTGTTTTTGGTGCGGCTGCTCATGTTGGCCATGGTCGCTCAAGAAAAGGCATTGACCGCATTATCTCATGGTTTGAAACGGCTTTCCCTGACAATCGAAATGTAAGGCTAAAGTTGAAATTGAACAACTGGAACGAGAATTTGGTTTTTGTGAAAGACCCCCGCATTGAGGTTATTGAAAGCGACCTCTCGGAAATGAAGGTAAGAGAATGGCTTACGTCCTTGAATTGCTATATCGACGGATCAACCTTTGAGGGCTGGGGAATGTGGAACCACCACGCAATGGCTCTTGGTCGGCCCGTCATTGGCTCAAATTACAGTGCGCGGTGTGAGTATTTCAAATTTGGAAACCATATCCCAATAGGATACCGGACGGTGCCATCATCAGACCAATACACAGGGCTTGGTCATTGGGCCATGCCTGATCATGAAGACGCTATTGAGGCCATGAGGTGGGCCTTTAATAACCCAGATAAATGTGAATCAATAGGCATTAAAGCCCATCATTCAATCAAGCACTTAACTTGGAAGAATTTTGCGAAGCGGATTGTTGAAATTCTAAACAATCACAACATCATTCAAACGTGATTAAACATCCGCCGTTTATATGTTCGATTTCGTTGACAGCGGCAATGTCGGTTTTAAATTCCGCTGCAAAATCAATCACAGCAAGTCGAATCTCAGGTGTAACGTAATCATCAACATAAATGTTTTTGGGCTTTGATGTCATTGCGAGGCGTAAGTCCCAATAGCAATTACGATAATCGTGGGCGGCATCGACAACAACAAATTCAGCTTTTGGTATTTCGTAAATATCTCGAAGGTTTGTTTTTGTTAGCTCGTAATCTGTAAACTTTCGCACTCGAAACAACTCTTTGCAAATACCGTATCGGTCCCAATTTTTCGCAACGCCGTCTTCAATGTAAATCCCTGTCTCCTCCCACATGTCGAAACCATGATAGGAAGCTTTGTAATCCAACCCTGTCAGCATTGCATCAGCGCCAGATCCAGACAAAACCCCAAGTTCAATAATGGATTCAGGTTTTATTACACTTAAAAGTGACTTCAGACACTTGTATTTATGGATGAACCCTTTTTCATTTTGTAAATAAAAAGCTTTATCCGGTTGAACAAAGACCGAAAAATTGTGTTCCGGTTCCCAAGTATCCTTGCTTACCAGTTCCTGTATTGAATCGTTTAGAGTGTTGAATACTGTTTTCATTTTTATTATTTACCATTTATTCACAGGGCAACTCCATGCTCTCATTCTACTTTTCCAAGCCAGGAAGCAACCGCATTTACTGCAACGATTGTCTGTTTTTCTAAAGTGTTCGCATTTTCGGCATGTTGCCATTCGTTGGTCTTGCTCCTCCTTTGACGCTGGCATTGGCCCCTTTTGTGCAAGTTCCATTGCTGACCTTATAACGCCCCTTGCCATAGTTTTAGCGCCAGGAAGCTGCGGGTCTGGTCGCGGTTTTACTTCAAAATCATGGGCCTTTTTAAACCGAATTCTTGCCCTAGTTCGCCGCGTTGCGTCCATATGCGTCTATTGTACGCAATCTAGTCTCGTGCATCAACTTTGAATCATCCGTAACCGTTGCCGTAACCGTGTCTGGATTCGTAATTGTATAGGTGGCTACCTGGTCGGCGCCGTCATTGTATGGCGGATCTTTAATGCCAACATTTGTAATGTCTGAGGCGGTTTGTGCTGGCATGGTTGCCGTAGCCTCAACGCCGCTTGATTCGCCGCCGCCGTCGTAACTCACAAGGAGGAATTTCCATTCCTCCCCGGCAACGGTTCCGGCTGTGTCGATGTCAAAATTTGCAACCGTATCCGCAAAAGCCAAAGCGGTTCCTTCGTAAACTAAAACATATGTTGCACTACCAACGCTGGGACGCTTCCTGTAAACCCTGTAACCGGTAACACCACCAACGCTCCCCCACGTCATTGATACCCCGCTGTAAGTTGGCGAAGATAAGCTAAACGGTGAAGGATTGGCTGGCATAATTAAACAAGCGGAACTTTCACATATGCTTCAATATTTTCAACTGTCAGGTTTCTTTCAGTGTTTGCGCCTTCACCAAAACTACCTTGGACTGTGTCAATATAATCGCTTACACTTGGCAAATTTGCGGTCAACATTCCTGACCTTGCAATTTCGCATGTTGTTCCAGGCGTGTTTAAGGACTCCCAAAATTGATATTGACCGAAATCGTCTTGATAGTCCACTTCGGCACCATTCGCGCCAACGCCACCAGCGCCCCAACCGTTTCCGGCTGTTTCAACAATTCGATTGTGAGTGTTGTCTTGCGTATCAACGGCAACCGCATATCCAACCGACTCATCATTGACAACCAGCGTGTGTAAGTCTGTTGGAAGCGCGTTGCTGGAAAGCTGTGAGAGTTCAATTACGTATTCAGTGTCACGCCTATCGTTGATAATAATACAATTGCCTGAACCATCATCATCAATCTTTGTTCTTTGGTAGGAAAGAATCGTCAAATATCCACCAGACGGTATTACCTCAGACCATGCGCTTGGGTTTGGTGAGACGGAAGGGTCAAGGGTTGTCGCCGCCGGTGCGCTTTGATCTTCAGCCCATACCGCACCGTTAACGCAATTCCCATCGCCATACACGGCAACCGGACCTTGACCTGTGTAGTCGTACGTCCGCTCTTTTAATACAACCGGCAAATATAATCTCGCCCTCGTTAATAAATTAACCGCCCTTGCAATCTGGTTGAAATGTTCCGCATAGGTAAAAACCATTGGAAGCGGGCCAAACATTTTCGGGTTGTCGCTTCTCTCGCTCAACGGAACCAAGCGCGGCCAGCGGTTATTATTTGCCGCACTAAATAGGTTTTCGTATGTATAATCAAACAGGCGTTTTGTGTAACAATCATCCTTTTGGGATATAGCGTTAAAATAAGATCTGAGTTGGTTTGTGTTCACTTGGTCTACGTAACCTTCGCAAATCGCCCTCAAGACTAAATCCAACCAAGTCAACTCATCTGTTACCAAGCGCGTGTCATGTGATTCGTAAATATTGTTTGAATCCTCATACACTTTTTGAACAAGCCGCGTGAAATAAAAGCGAGGAAGGCATGACCCTTCCATGAATCCGGTCCAATCGGCGCCGCCTGTGTTCGGTGCATCTGGCGCCGTATCTCCAACCCTGGCGGTGCAATGTGTGCCGCTTCCTTGATCCCAGCGCAAGTATTCAACAACCGCGTTTTCATCACTGCGGGCGCCTGTCTCGGTCCCAAGGTAAGTATCCCATCCCGCGCTTGAATTCGTCACGCTTGCCGGTGCGGTTGAGTTCGCACGTAATCGACCTGTCAGTGTGACCTTCACCTCTCCGGTGCCTGTAATTATTACTGACTCAACTTGATAATCAGGAACGTAAACTTGGCAGGATTCGTAATGATTAACCACCCCAGCGCAATCAACCTCATTGTCAGGCGTGCCATCGCCAAAATCGCAGTCACCTGTATTGCTGTCGGCCACCAACGTTCCAGCGGTTCCAACTGGCGGGCTGTGTGTGCCTAATGCGTAACGGTATCCGCTTGGGTTTTCTGGTCTAATCAATGGGCGCCCGCCGCCATCTGTGACGTGCTGCAACATTTCTTTGCCCTCATTGTCAGTAATATCAGACCATTGTTGAGAGTAAAACGTACAACGGTCAACGCCCCACCCGATCACGTCACCGTAACTGTCAGGCTTCCAAATTGATTGATCAGAGGCTTTGTAGGTCGTTGTTGACATGAACATTGACCAGCGGTTGTCTGTGCCTTCAGCGCCAGCGGTTGCAATGATGCCGTCATATTCTTTAACAACCTCGTCACCTGTTGTTTTTGTGAAAGTGTTCACATCTTTGACGCCTATGAACGTTGCCCCGACCGCAACACCGCCGCCGTTGTAAGTTATTCCTGTCGTGCCTGAATCGACAATGTATGTTGTGTTGTGCCGAATCGAACCGGACGCAATCGCGTCTTCCGATGGTGCAATCCCTTTGAATATGTCCGCGCCTGATACGCCCCGCGCTTCCCTGTCGTAAAACAAAATGCTCTTACCGCCGCTGACTTCATACCCTACTAAACTTGCCCTTTCAACCATCCTCGTGCGGTCATGTGCCACCTTCCGCGCTGTCATGTAAATTGGGTTTCGGTTAATATATGTATCCTCATCCCTTACGGCGGATCTCGACCCATTGTAAATCATGCCATGCCGCCAAAGATTATCTGAAATATTAACTGGGCTTGAAGTGTCGTGGCCGTCGCCATCGTCAGCGGTGCCGTTTGCGCTACCCATGCGAAGCACAATGTATGCGTCTTCATTGGCGGGCTTCATTTCGAGCAATTCGGCAATCTCACAGTATGCTGACTCACTCGGCCCCATCGCTTTATCACAGCTAATTTGAACGTTGCCCGCTTTCGGATACTCAAACCAAACGCTTTGGTCTTCAGTGGTGCCGTCGATTGTAACGCTTCCGAATGTCACTCCGTCCACCGTGAGCGTGAACGTCTTGGCTTCCGTCAATGTATCTCCGACTGCAATGAATCCAGCGCAAACAAATCCAGCATGAATGTCGTAATTATCCGCGCCGCCCGTTGATCCGTATCCGGCTGGATCGTCGTTATTCCAATCGAATTGAGTGTAAACGGTGTCAAGTGAACCGTCACCGTAACCAGACGGCACACCGTAAGCCGGGGCCAAGAAATATTGTCGCGTGAAAAACCGTTGAAAATCAAAGGCGTAATCTTCCACAAAATAGGCGGAAAGGTTCCGTTGCGTGTCATTACCTCGGAAATCGTTGGAGTAAAAGTTAAGCGTGCGGCTTAATTGGTCGCCATCAGTGCGCCGAAGGAAAGCGTTGTCATTCAGCCCATCATATGGCCCCTCGATGTAATCTTCCAAGGGCAACAGGGTTTGCGTTCCATCCCAATGGTTGAGGTAATAATTCTTGCCACTTATGCCCCAAGTGTAAACGCCGTTGGCAACGCCAGGGCAAGTTCCGGTCCCTGACCCTTCAGGGCAACTTGACCAAGTGCAATCTGTTTCTGGTGAAAGTTTACGGAATTTAATTGTATGGTCTGAAACAACCCCGTCCTCACACAGTCCGGTCATTGAAGATGTTGGAAGGAAGCCGCCATATCCTTTATGGTAGAAACCAGAAAACCGGATTTTTAAATGGTGTTGAGCCGCAACAAGCGCGTTTGCTTGATCAAGATCGGTTCCGGCTGAATCTGTGACGCCTCGTTGATATTTCCCAATTTCCCAGTGGTCAAGGTCTGAGACTGGTGCGCCTAAAGCATCATGTAACAAAACACCGTCGCCGGTCCCTGTATCGTAGTTTATTCGGTCAGGTTCATTGTAAACTCCGGCCCCTTCATTTCCGAAAACAAAGCCTCCAAGCGGGTTCCCTGGGTTAACACCTTCTGGAAGGCCCGCTGCAAGTGCTGGATAATCATAGGCAAGTGGCTCCACGTGGCTGTAAAATTTCCACCACTCATCCTCGGCGGCGAAATTGAAAGCATCCGCTGGAAGTCTGAAAGCTCTGAAAATTGAATGTAAATACCAGTGGAGTCGGTATGTAGGATCTCCAACGCCGCCAAGAAAACGGTCATTGAACGCATCGGCAAGCTTGTTCCAATGGCGGGAATCTATCGGTTCCCCGATTGCAACGCTTGGCGCGGTTGTGTAGTCGAGTGCCACACTTTATTTGATTGCGTAACGTTTAACGATTGAGATTTTCCCGGCAACATCGCAATCAATGTTAACCTTGCCGTCTGCATCTTTGAAGCGTGAATCAACCGGATAAAACACATGTTTGGCGGTGGCAACCACAAATGTTTTGTCCGTAAATGTAATTCCGCGCTCAGCGTAATCGTCCGGTTCGGTCAATGGAATCGTAAACGTCGCGGATCCGCCCGTTGAGTTTTCCATTATGAAGAACTCGGCATCGGCAAAGCTCCAATAAGCGCCGTTATCCGTTCCCGCGACTAGCGTCGTATATGTCGCGTCTTCAACAATTATCCCCGAGCTGTTTTCGCTCGAGGTTGTTAAATCAATAAATGATGCCGTCGTTATTTCTGATCTTGCCATTACGTGAGTTTGTTTAAAATCGCCTTTATAAAATTACGAGTTCCGTCGGCGTTTTGATTGCCGATAATTCGCTCTTTGATTTCGCGATATAATTCAGGATTTGCTTTTTTAACGATTGTTCGAAATTCGTTACCAGCGGCGACACTGCTTGTCGTAGCTTGCTTCCAACGCCGGCCGCGCAAGCTACCGTATGCGCCCAAGACATTGAGCAGGGCGCTTGCTGCTAAACCTCCCCATGGAACTGGAACGACGTCGCCGGCAACGCTAACAACTGACCGTATCGCGGGCCTTAATGTCATTTGACCTTGCGCTTGCGTGTCAGTGGATTGATCCGGCACGTAAAGCTTGTCGAGGGCAGCGCATCCAATAAAAAGTTGCGCAATAATAATGATCGGAATAAATATTTTCATTGTTTTGAAAACCAGTTGCCAATAATGCCCCCGATGCCGCCGGCCGCGCCAAGTCCGGCAATCCATCCCTTTAAGGTGTGCTTATCATCTTTCAAATCTTTGACATCGTGCGCGATCCCTTTTAATCCGGCTTGCATTTCCGCCATGTGTTGAACAATTCCCGCAATTCCTAGAATTTCGTTTCCCTGTATAGCGATTGCCAGTTGTTCTAGTTTTTTTTCAACGCCCGTGATTCGAGCGCTTAACGCGTGCAATTCTTCTTGGCTCCCCATTGTTTCGCCCTTGTTACTTACGCCCAGACTCTTGCCGGTGTGTTTGGTTCTGGGTTGACCTTGTAATCATTCAAAACTGAACAATCTTCATTCGGCAATGCTCGCACGTTGACATGAAAACCTTGGGCGTATTCTGCCACCGTAATAATCTCGCCAGATTCAGGGTCAAAGGTTGCGTCTTTAGTGGCTATTAAATTAATGATGTCCGTATTCCTAAAAAGCTGTCGCTCCTCCCATTCTACTGCAATCGGCTCTTCACTGGGTTCCGCTGCGTCCTCAAATTTCGTTGGCACTTTTTCAAAAAGCACGGAACGCATCTGCTCTTCGTTTTCAAATTTTAGGTATAAATCTGTATAGCTCATGATTCGTAGTCAGCTGTTAAAGTTGGCTCAGTGTGGTGAGATTAGTTGAGGTCAACGGTTCCGAATAAATCGCAATGTTACGAATGTGACCATTGACTGATGCCGCACCGTCTTGGCGAGTGCCGATGTGTAACGTATCGGTCCCAGACTGAGGGACCACGGTTGTCGTGTCCTCGGTCACCGCACTGCCGTCTCTGCTGATTTTTTGACTACCAGATTCCCAACTAGCCGCGACTTTGTGGAACACGTTGCTGGTTGTGTTTCCGATGCGAGTGTTAGTACCGGACCCGTTAATAAATAAACCCTCGTTAAAAATTGTAGCACCGTCGTTATTGGTCGCGCCAGAACTGCGGGCTGTCTGCAAAGCGTAACTCGTCGTCGATGCATTTCGCATGTCATACTCAACCGTCAATCCACCGCTGCCGTTGTCCAAAAGTGGTGCAGAAACAACTGAGCAAGAGTCAGCAGATTTCGTCGCGGCAGCCCCAGAAGTAGAAATCAGCGAGCTGGCACTGGACCCGACCTCGGTCTGAAATCCGAACGCCAAAAACCCACTATAATCATCGCCGGTGGTCGTCGGGAAAAAGCCAGAGGATAGCGAGTCGGCGAACATCAAAATGAATGACTGCGTAGATGTGACGGTTGCTGTCATAGTCGCTGTTACTCGGTAGTAACCATTGCCTACGGCTGTTATCGTTCCAGAACAATTATTGGCGTTAAGTGTGCCAGCCTCTAGGTCGTAATTAACCCACTGGTACGGGCTTGAGCCAAATGCAGACGTGTTACCGCATATCTGCACATACCGATGCCCCGCCGATTTAACATATACGCTGCCCGTGTATGTAGTGCCGCTTGTAAAAGCTATAGTTGAGTCGAGTATGTAGTGTGCTGCCGCAGTTGACGGGCTGACGAGCAAGTCTGCTGCTAACTGTCCGCTGGGTGCCACTCCAGCGTTAGAAGTGACAGCCACCGTGCTGAGTCCTCCCCAGCTTGAAAAATCGTCACTGTACTTAGTTAAATTTGTAGCTTGGCTTTCTATCAGCAAACCCTCTGACTGACCATCAGCGGGGTCATATTCAAATCTGGGTTGTCCAGACGTGGTGACTGATTTGAGGGTGCTGGAATATTCGCGATGTATCTGAGTTGTGGTCGCATTGTAATCGCTGCTCCCAACAGTGCTTAAGCTCGCAAAAGCAACTGTGATTCCAGCGGTGCCATCGCCCGCGAAACTGATGCCACCGTAGGCATTGAGTCCAGATGTGGTCGCATTAGGGTTAAGTGCGATAATCGCACTTGTGATTGAGCCGGTGGCTTTAATTGTGCATTTGTAATACCCATTACCGCTGGCTGTTTGCGTAGCTGATACATTGCTGAATGTGCTGCTTGTTCCAGATGCTGCAACCGGAGAGCCACCTACCAAATCGAAAAGAAAAACCTCCCAGTCGTTCGTTGTGTTATACAAGTTAAGCATCATTCGCATCGTTCCCGATGCTGGTTTTGCGTAGACAGTAAAGCAGAGGTCGCCGCTGACGACTTGAGATTGGAACTTGTTATGACTCCCGTTCGTCGTGTCCGCGATTAATATACAACCACCAGTGCCTCCAGAGGGGTCTGTCTGCCCCGTGGTTGGTGCTGGAATATTGTTGGTGCCCCACGCTGAATTGTCGAATGCGGTGGAGTATGTCATTAAATTGAGAGTACTCAAGTGCTTCTCATTGCTCCAGTAGTGCACATTTGATGGCGTAGAATCTGCCCGAGAAAACGAAATGCGACTATCGAGTTGGTCACTGCCCCCGTTGAACACTAGGTTTAAGCTGGGGCGTTGAGTGGGAAATGAATTTGAATAGGACATATGCTTTAAACAATTTTAAGAGTGCCAGAGTCGTTCCAGACGCTACCGCTTTCTGACGGTGCGGATGTTGGTAGGTCGGTAAGTTTCAGCGTTGCGAGTGTTGCGCCCTCTGAATCTTGAAATGCTAAAGTCCCCAATTGACCATTCAAACTTATTTGGTGACTACCAGAACCAATACTCGGAATTTTCAGGTTTTCCTGAGCCGTGCTTGTGCTGGCAACGTCATCAAGGTTGTTTGCCGCGAGCAAATCCCCAAGGCCACCCTGTGATGTGATGCCGAGCGTTGTGCGGATGTTTGACTTGTCCGTTTCTGTAACGGGGTCGTTGTCGAGGTGTCTTAGTATTCTGCCTTTAAGCTTATAGGCAGTACCGTCGGACTTGAAGGCCGTAAATGTCTCTGTTCCCACTGTTGTATATCTCCAAATTTAAGTTTTAATTAACTAGAGCGTTGTCCCTACAAGAAGGGGCATAAGTCCATTTGCCCTATTGCCACCTTGCTGGGCGTGAATCCGCTGGAGGCTGTACGACGTGCGCCCTTGTTGCGGCGCTGGTTGCCTTGACGGTCACGCCACCCGCCCCATGATTGGTGAGTGTTCCGCTTGATTTGTGCGGCATTAAACCAGTAACCGCGTCTTGAAGCTGGTTGATTGCTTCCAGAATATCTTTAATATTAAACTTTGAAAGTCTTCTTAACCTCATAAGTAATTCGGATAAATTTGCGTTGGTAGTTCATCAGCGCCAATGTTTAAGAATTCGGTTGTTATCTCAAACTTGCCGTCTGTGCGTTCGTGGATTGCTGGCGCTTGCTTTAGCCATTTGTCCTCCAGAAACGTATTGAAAACGTCTCCAATGATTGAAGACTGCGTAACCGTTGGCGGGCCGCTCAAGATAAGGTCAACAACCCTGAACGTTGACCACTGGTTTGATGTCTTTAAATGGTCAATTGTCAGGTTCGTATTTGCTGGAACAACCTTCACATTTCTTAACGTGTATTTTGTCACGTCATAAGTCGTATGGCCCCTGATAACCAAGCCCGCTAATTCTTCCGCCAGGGCTTCATTGGCGGCTGTAATGTTTGCGTTGTCTGCATTCTTATAAACAATGTATTCATCCAAATCAAAAACTAGATCCTTGTCCGCGTCACCCGCTGAAATGCCGGTTGAAACCTTGGACTTGTATGATTCAACAGCCAGCAAGATCCGTTGAAGGAATCCGTTCTCATTTGCGATGTCGGCCAGTCCAACATAGTTTGGATGTTCCTCAATGTTGCGCTGGATTGTGTAGGGTTGAAACGTCCAAGTGTTGGAGTCCTCGGTGTTTTGATCTGGCTCACTGCTATCGGTGTTTGCAAAGGTAACCTTGAGCGTGCCAAGGTTCTTATCCTGTGTTGCCTGGATGTTTGAGGCGTAGTCTGTGTAAAGAGTGTTTGTCTTGGCTGCGTCAATTAAAGACCACTCCCCCAAATACGTATAAACCGAAGACCATCCTCGCTCCCTTGTCCAATTACGTTCCAGGGATTGAAGCTGGATTGCTGTGCTGCCTTTCCAAACGGCTGTCATTGATTCAAGGGTGCTGTGTTTTTGGCGGTTTCTTTTGTGTTGGCTGCTTGTTGACGTGAATAGTCAAGCATCTCGTTGAGAAGGCCTTTTTGCTCATTCATTTCTTTCACTATACTAGCCGCTCCACCAACCGCTGATGACGCCCCCCTTTTCAGGCTGCCCCCTACAGTTATTGCGTCTATGATGTTTTTTTGATTTTCAGCCGCCGCCCTCATGCTTTTCCCTAGGCTCTTAAACTCTTCTGTTGTTGCAGCGTCATCACCAGCGGCGGCAAGTGAAACATTAGAAGCGGAAACAACACCGCCACTGTCTCTTGCTTGCTTCATTGTTTTTTCTAAACCGGCGGCAAAAACAGGAATCATCCCAACTCCGCTTTCCTCCATGAGTTTCTGTATGTCTGCAAGTGCGTCTTTTTCATTGAAGCCTTGACCAATCTTTTCCCCTAGAACTTGAAAAAGGGCGGCGGTTTGTAGATCTAATTCCTCATCAGTAATTCCGAATTTAGCAAACGTTTCCCTAATTCCACGGTCCTTAAACTTCCCGTCTGTATCGCGTTCGTTTGCTCTTTGCTGGGTTTTTGATAACCCCTTGATGGATGCAACCATTTGCTCGCCGCTTGATCCGCTTTGATCGGCTGCAAACTCCATTTGCTGAAATCGTTCAGGAGTGACGCCAATTGCTTTGGATAAATCCCTGATCCTTGCCGCTTTTTTTAAGGATGCAAGCGCGTCTCTTATGCCTATTGTTACCCCTGCGACAATCCCTGCAATCAATGACGCTTTAATAGCTCCACCGATACGTGTGGCAATTTTCTTCGTGAATTTATCTGCCTCACGGTCTGCTTGCTGTAGTCCAGATTTCCACTTGGAACCATCAAGGCTTACTTTTCCTTTTAATTCGAATTTCGGCATTTCAACTTTTCGAAAATGGTTTGCAATTCATCACTAACAATTCGTATCCCTCCCTGTGATTCGTTGTAAGCAAGGATAGCCCAAAGCATCCGCCCGAACATGGCGTCATCAATACTGTTCGGGTCGTAGTTTAGTTCGGTTACTGCGAGATTGAATAACCCTTGCAAATGAGGCGTACCTAGCGTGTCCCCACCGGCGGCTGATGTCATTATTTCCGGGATTGCTGTATTTTCTTCCATGTATGCATCCCACGCGTGCAACACCTCCGCGAATTTAGGCATGCGCCCGACTGTTTTAATGAATACCCAGCGACGAATGGAGAAACCGCAACCCAGCTCTTTTGTAAGCCATTTTCTCGCCCCTTTCGTTGGGCGGCTGCAAATATTTAAGCGCCTCCATAAATCTAATACATTCGGAGTGCTACTTGTCACACGCTCCATCAAAGTGCAATGACCAAAGAGCAATGGCCCTAATTCATACCCCGCTATACTCCAAGGTGCTGGCTCAACTGTTGTGATCCAGTTCATTAACTCGCATCGTCGCTGATGTCGTTGGCATACATCATGGCAGTAATGGACCATTCACCAATCCCGCCAGATGTCCGGGTTTTCTCAGCGGTTTCAACCATCCAAAGCCCTTCGCCATCTGTATGGGTGTCGGTCAATGTTGCGTTCGCGTCATCACTGGCCACTTCAAGCCATTCGTCATAGGACACAACCAGCTTGTCTCCTACGTCAACATCATAAGAAAACGCGGTTTCTGCTGCGCTCTTAGTAGCCCCTGACACAAAGCAAGTCATGGTCAAGGTTCGCTTCTGGTTAAAGATCACCTTGCCGGTTATCTCACCATTGCCATCAAGAATGTCCTGGCTATCTGCCGCTTTGGACATTCGCACATCTTGCAAGTAAACGCTTGTTTCTGTGCTGTCTCCTGACTTGATAAGTTTAGCTGTGCCGCTACCTAACCCGAAAACTACCGGGTTGCCTTTTTGAATTACACTCATTGTTTATCCTTTGGATTTGTTTAAAGATTTGCCTCTGCCACCAACATTGTCATTGTGAATACTTCCGCAATTAATCCGCTCTGATCATCAATTGCTGTTTCTGGACCGTTCCGAGAGAATACCCCCAGGCAACTGAAGTCTGAAGCCTTGCCGCTTAACTGGGTTTCAAAGTCGTCGTAGCGGATCGCGTCTTGCACCATGTCAACCGCCTCGTCAAATCTGGCCGTGCTGTTTGGTTCTCCTGCTTCGTCGATCTCATCTTGAATTGAGATTGTAACGTCAAGCGATGTATTGCCGCTACCAAGTGGCATTTCTTCGCCGCTATCAGCAATCACAACAACGCAAGGGTGCTCTTTGATCTCTCCGCGCGTGCCGGTGTAAACAAGTCCTGAGTAATACGACTCAAGGAAAGCTTTCATTGCTTGTTCTGTTTTACGTCGTGCGCTCATCGGGCATTAAATTTGTTGGCGTCCTTTTGCATTCGTTTAGCTGTGAAGGTTCGCATATCATCGGCGTCATCATTCATGGCACGTTGCAAGGCAGAGGAGCCAACCTTAACCGCACCCGCTACTTGATTGACGATTTCAGCGGTCGGATTTAATCCTTTCCTTGCTGGTCTTCCAAAACCCTTGGGCTTCCCTTTGACGTTTACCCTTGGTGTTCGTCTAAAAACTTTTGCATGAGGCTGTAAGTCGTTCACCGCTCCAAGCCAACCTGATTTAATGAATCCAATGGATTTTGCTCTACGTTCCTTCAATTCCTCAACCGCTTGTTTCATGTCGTCACCGTAAAGGCCAGGGTTTCTCCCTGCATTTACCAGAATCGCAGCAAGTGGGGCTTTAGGGTTGGTACGACTTTTTACTTTTAAGTCTCGTTTGATTCGTGCCTTTTTTGCTTTCGGCGTGTGGCGAATAGATTTAAACGCAATATTGACCGCTCGTTTATTAACGATTTCCGGCAAGGTTCGGCTGCTGACCTTAATGTATTGCCTTAAGGCCGCGTTGAATTCGCGCGTATCAATGTTCAATTCAACTGCCATGACGCTTGGTTAAGTTCAGTTGGAAATGAGGGTTGTTTTTTACCACTGATTCAATCTTGTATTGAACCCCGGCAACCTTAATAAACGCGCCAAGTGTTGGAATAACCGAAGCGTCCGCCCATTGTTTGCGGCTTGTGGTAATTGCTGCTTCGTATCCTTCCAGAAAGCCGCCCGGTTCCAATTCCTTTGAATCCGTTCTGCTTGTAATCGTTCCCCTGTATTTACTGCCTATGTAATCAAAAATGACTCCGATTTCCCGTTCAAGTTCAAGTTGTTGGTCGTATGCTTCACGGTCGTGTATGCCTTGGCGGTCAAATGTATCAAGCTCAGCCAGTGTTGTGTAATCAGGGCTGCCGCCGCCAGGCGAATTCAACGCGCTTGTGAAAGTATCAACGCGGCTCAGTCCGCAACCATCTGGAACGTTAAGCGAAACCGTTACCGTGTTTTCGTAATCGCCAGCCTCATCGGTTCGTTGGGCGATATATGCAACCGAGCTGAATTGCCCCTCGTCGGCTGTAACCTTAAACAAGCGGCCAGTATCAATCCACGTGTAGCCTTCGTTGATTGTCGTCCAAACAGTAGGCGCGGCGCCAGATGCGGTTTCATAAAGAAACCGGCTGTTTGTTTGTGTAATCCTATTGGTGGACATAATTCAAAAAACCCAACCCACCACGCTGGCAGGTCGGGCGCTTGTCGGGCTTGACGCAACCATGCGAGCTTTAATTCTTCACTTTACCCTTGGGCTTTTGTCCTGTTTGGGCTTTTGGCGTGGCGCTGACTTTTGCCAGGTCGCGCCGCTTCCAATATGGCGGCTTACGGTAAACTTGAATTTGTGAATATTTACCAGACGGGTTTTCGGCTTCGGTGAGGAATCGCTGCTTGCATTCCTCTGCCGTCCCTACGAATAAGGATTCGGCTTGACCGTCCGGTTTGATACCAACAAGAAATGAGGGTTTATTGACCATGTTATTATGCGCTTAAAATTCGTTTTAGTGCGGTGGCGTTACCTACGGAAACACCGTAAAGCAACCCCATTGAAGTTTTGTATTGTCCCAAGTCTCGTTCATACCATGAACGGAATTGAATTGGTAATCCTGTCTTTGGTTCCACTGCGTTGATTACTTGAACGCGCGGACTTAAAGGGTTTGCAACTTGCCGGGCCGCTATCAATAACGCGGAAGGATGGCAAACAAAGCCCATCAGGTTTTCTGAGTTGGTTGGAATGTCCTGGTATTCGTTTATGCCAAATCCATGAATGAAGCCCGCGCTGTGGTCCCGAATTGCTTCTGGTGTGCCATATGCAGCGGCGTCTTGAATTGCAGCATCCTTCTGAAGACTCGCGTTGTAGGTCGGTGGCAATAGGGCTGACCGAACCGACTTTGGAACCTTGGCTGTTGATAGTGCGCCAGCCATGTCTGCGAGGTCGTCACTGTCGAAATTTGCGGCGGTAATGACTGAATTGGCTGAAAAGTTGGCGTTGGTTACAAGTGCAAGCAAATCATCCATCACCGTTTTGACGGTGGCCTCAACCGCTGGCTCTACAAATACGCGTTGCAACCAGCCTTCGTTACCAGCCTTGGAAACTTCCAAGTCAGTGAAACCGTGGACGTGGCCTTTGAAATTTGAAAGAGTGATGGCCTTTGCTGTGCTTGTTACATCTTGCACATCGTAGCCATCACTCAAATCCTGCGTTGTTACACTTGACGGCACGCGAGTTGTGACCGATTGCCCTTCTTGGTTTATTTCCGTCGAGAAGTCGCGCACAAATGCGGACAAATGAAAGAAATTGCTACCAAGGTAATCAAGGGTTTGTTCGGCAATCGCTGCAAGATTTACGCCGCCAAGTGTATTTGCCATATTTTAAGCAGATGTGATGCGCTTAAGCGCGGTTGTGTTACCAGCGGCAACACCGTAAAGCGTGCCAATGGAAACCTTGTAAGAACCCAAGTCTGGATCATACCATGCGCGGAACTGCAAAGGTAATCCGGTTGTTGGGTCAGTCACGTTTTCAACTTGCAAACCTGGGTCGGCTGGTGTTGCTGGTTGCCGCGCGGCCAACAGTAACGCTGAAGGATGCAGGGCAATTGCCGCAAGGTTTTCCGAGTTCGTTGGAATGTCGCTGTATTCAAACGCATTGAATCCATGTATCCGGCGAACGGCGTGATCTCTGACCGCATCCGCTGAACCGTAGCTTGATGCGTCTTGAACAATCGTGTCCTTTTGAATACTCGCGTAATAAGTTGGAGGCAGAAGCAAAGCGCGTTCGCTCTTTGGAACCTTCACCGTTGACAAGTCTGCGGCTAAATCTGCCACTTCATCAACGTCAAAGTTTGCGGCGGTAATGACTTCGGCGGTTGGTGAGTTGTAAGTTGCAGCAACAACCAAAGCCAATAGGTCGTCCATGACAACATTCAAAACCGACTCAAGCGCGGGCGCAATGAATACGCTTTGCAACCAGTCAACATTACCAGCCTTGGAAACTTCCAAGTCAGTGAAGCCCATCACATGGCCCTTGAATTTATCAAGTGTAATAGTCTTCGCTGTGCTGGTCATGTCCGTTACGTCATAACCATCAGACAAGTCCTGAGTCGTCGTGCTTGACGGCACGCGAGTTGTTACAGACGTTCCCTTTTGGGCGATGTCTGTTGAGAAGTCGCGCACAAATGCGCGAAGCGGATGAAACTCATAGCTTAAATAATCCAATGTGTCATTGGCGATTTGAGCTAGATTAATTCCGTTCAGGGTATTAGCCATTTATTTACTTTCGTCGAGGTTTGATGTTTTCGAGATAAAATGCCCGTCGTTCCTTTTGGTCAGAAATGGCTTCATGCTCGGTCCAAAGGTCTTCCATTGATTTATCAACGGTGTTTACTTCGGTGTTTTGGTTGTCCTCGACTGATCGCTCAACGCCCACTTGCGACAAAACCTTGACGGCTTGTTGACTGGCGCTTTCCTGCTTTTCTTCGAGAGTCTGATTAGCTTCTGTTAGAAGCTGAATTTTTCCGTTTGCTTCATCCAGTGCGGTTTGATGCGCGGCTTTCTGGTCGGCCAATTCTGTTGCATGGCTTTCCTTCAGCGTCTCAATGGATGCCTCAATTGAAGCTTTGCTTTCGTTTGCAGAGCTTAAATCTTTTTCAAGAACCGCAATCTGTTGGTTTGCTTCAATCAGGTTTAAAGTTGTGCCTAGAATTTTCATACTTACCTTAATGGTCAAAAGTCCATTTAAGCTAATAATCTCAACACGTCCGCTGTGGAATTAACCACGCCAGACGCCAAGCCCGCTTCTACTGCTTCGTATCCTTCAAAAACCTGACCTTCCATATTTTCAGTTGGTATTGAATGCTTTAATGACACTTCAGACTTGAACCTTGCATGCCATTTATCAACGTTGGTTTGCAGTCTTTCGCGGGCGTCTTCGGAAAGCGGTTTGAATGGTGCATAATCAAGTTTGTGTTTCCCTGCGCTGATCGCGTTGACCTTGAGGCCCATCTTTTCCAGAAATCCGGTTTGATCCAACAGCGCGACGTAAACGCCAACGCTCCCAACCTCTGCGGTTTCTGAAACAAGAATATTATCGGCCTGTGACGCTATCCAATAGGCCGCGCTTGCGGCGGTTCCTTCAGTGTAAGAAGTCAAAGGCGTTTCAATTGCCCTGATCCGTCCCGCCAGTTCGGGCAAGCCCGTTACGGTTCCCCCTGGGCTGTCAACGTGCATTAGAATATGTGTAACGTTTGGGTCAGCGTCAGCATTGATTAAAGCGGTTTCAATGTCATTGTAATCCGACATCCCAAACATCTTATCCCATTGCGTCAAATTCTTACCTAGTGGCCCATGAACAGGAACGACTGCCACTGAACCGCGCATGAGATACCCCGTTTCTGCGGGCTTATGGGCGCCCTCAACGTCAAAATCAATCGCGGTTAAATACAGTGTTTGCAGATAATCAGGGCTGATTGCCCAGAGGTCAGTTGTTATCTGATGAAGTAATTTGTGGTTCGTCATTGTTAAATACCGGGTTTGGTTGTCTCTGTGATAATAGGGCAATTGCTGTGTCCAATGTAATGTCATGGTCAATTGTCAGACGTTTTGCCCTTGTCAATAAGTCGGACGCTTCACGCTCGACTTGGTTTCTTAACTCCTCCCAATCTTGACCGCGCTCCCCGGCGTCTTCAGCAAGCGTTCTCGTTCCTAGTTTAAGCGCGTCCGCGTTGGCTTTTGAGTCTCGTCCGTTGTCAACGGTTATCTTTTTTGGTGGCTGCCAGCGGACGCGCCAGAATCCTTCGGCGTGTGCCAAGTCGCCGCGCTTAATTCCCGCGGCAATAACCCACGCATAAACTCGATTGGAAAACTTTTCGATAGTGTCTTGACGTTCCTCAAATCGCCGTTGGGCTTTTTCTAAGATGAACCGGGAAGCGGTGCCTTGCTTGGCTGGGTCAACAATAAACTCGTAAGGCAAACCCATCCCAAGGGAAACCTCCCGCGTCAGATGCTCAATGAAACCTTGAAAGGTTGCGTTTGGTCGGTTACTTGCAAAGCTGGTAATGTCCTCCCCAATCTTGAGCCGTGGAATCATTCCGGCTTGCATTGTGTCCCATGGAACGTTCCCTGTGTCGGCGGCGGTGTAGCCTGTTTCAATTAAGCTCTGGCCGTCGTCGGCGGTGCCGCCCTGCGTCGTGATTGCAATTCCAATGGCGGACGACATTTTGACGCCAACCTTTTCATAATCCAGAATTTCCATCTGATCCCTAACATGGTCAGTTGCATGGGCCAACGCGCTTACCCCGCGTAACTGTGCCACTCGATCAGGATCGTAAACGAGAACGAAATCATTTGCTGAAACGGTCTTGAATCCCTCGCCATCACGCAAACTGTAAGCCGTTGGCCTTCCGGCCTTGGTTGCCTTAACCCCATCGTGTGCGGTTAGCTCACGGTCTTTACTTTCAACGCTGTGTGACTCAATGACTTGAAGCTGAGGAAAGCCATTGTTTACCATTAGCAATCCAAGGTCGCCGTCAACATCCATCCGGATCGAGGCCAGTTTTTGCATCTGGTAGAAATTAAAAACCCCTGACACGTCGGCTACCTTGCACCATTCGGCAAAGTATTGTTCATAGTCACCAGCGGCGCCATCAACCAATGATTGAGGTTTAATGCCACGCCCAACCGAATACCGCGCCATATCGTTGACGGCGCCCCTCACCATGCCAGAATTGACATACAACCAGCGGGCGTAACCCATCAATCGGCGCCTGACTGATTTGTTCAGCGTGTGCTTTGAGTCAGAAACGGCGTAAGGAATTGAAGACCTGTAACGGTTCACTTCATTTCCACGATACCACCCTGGCGTGTAGCCTCGTTTTACTGGTCTGGTTGTGGTCGTAGTTAGCGGTCGGCCATGCTGATCATATAAGTTACTCATCGTGCGAACCTTGCAAATGTCATGCGCGTGGTTGCGGTGCCTGTCACAAGTGCTTTTTCAATCAAAACGTCTGTCAGTTGTGAAGACAATTCAACCGTGTTCATAACGGTTTGTTTGGTGCCACTTTGTGAAGAATTCGAGAAGGCGATTGTGACCGCGTTCTGCAACACGGCTTCAGCAACCCTGTCTTTTAGGGTCATAAGCCATGCGTCGGTCTGTAATCGAAGGAAAGGTTTTAAGTCGCCCATTGTAATAATGGGCAAAAGTCCATTTAAGGTTCTGGCTCTTGTTCAATGAAAAGCTTGGCGATTAAAGCGGCAACAACTTGCATACATTCGCAATCCCAACCGTGATTGTCGCGGCGGATCTGCTTCCAAATTAATCGAGGCTTGCCGTTCTTATCCAACATTTCTTGCTTACGCTCGGAATCCAATTGCCTCGCATAATCGTCAGCCATGGCGCCAAGGTCGCAAACCTCCCATGGATGTGACCGGCCAGATTTCAATAATGACATCATGTCTTTGATTGAAGGGTTTGACCAACGGAACACAGGCGGCGCAACTCTGCCGGTTGAGCTGACCCGCGTTGGTTTGGAATAGGCCCGCTTAACTTCGCCACCCGGTGTTTGGTGCGCGTAGCTGTCTCGATCTTCGCCGCGCATACCGATCCAGCCAAACCTTGCACAAGCAACCAAGACGCGCTCTCGCTGATAACCTACGTCTAAGAATGTTTTTGAATCCTGTATGTTGAACTCTTCCTGCATTGCCCGGATGTCATCAAAACTGCCAAGCCTCCTAAATCCGAGAATTCGTGACTCACCGCCTTTTGCCCATGATCTAGCAACCGCCCAAAAATCCTCTAAGTATTGCTGGCAATCAACAGTCAAAAATCTATGTGACTCATCCGCCCAATCTGTGGCCGGATCATATGAAGTGGATACAACCTTGTTCACTTCGGTGTGCTTTGATTCCTTCCATGTTTCCGCAAGTCGTAACGTTACAAATTCCCGAAGTGGAATAATAAAACCTGTGGCCGCTGATGCTTTAGCTTTCAGGAAGTCGATAACCAACGAACTCCAAGGCATGACTGAAGGAGGCAAGGTTAATTGGTTAAATGAAAAGCTCCTCGTTTTTGGCGTCGGGTTGTCGTTGGTCTGAATATAGCCGCCGCCGTTCACCATCAAGCGCCAATTCTTTTCAGTGTTTTTATGAGCCTTGCTGCAATGAGGGCAAACCATTTTGACGGTTGGCGCCAGCCTCTCATAATCCCATTCGCCGCCAGGTTTCGTTTTTGAGTCTGTCGCCCATTTAACGGTGGCGTAAAAATCTGGTTTGAATAATTCGGCGCATCCTTGACATCGGAGTGACCACACTTCTTGAGTGCCGCTTTGATGCTCAAGGTCAAAGTCATCCCCCGCGTTTTCCGGCGTTGAGGAAAACCAAAGCTTTCGGTTCCAGTATCGTGTTGTTCTTGCCCGTGCCCGTTTAACCATCCCTGGCTTCCATGCTCCAACCTCATCGCCAAACAGCCAGCGAATTGACCAAGCCCGAAGAAAATTGTTGTTTGCTCCTCCCATTTTAAGAGTGCATGAGGCAAAGAAAATCTCTGTGTTTGTCTTCCGGTGTCGGTCTTGAGGGAATTGGTTTTTCAGAGGTTCGCAAGATTCTATCACTGGTATCATTCGCTCTTTTGCAAAGTCCTTTGTTGCGTCCTCGTCTTGCATTACGATCATGGTCGGGGCTGGATGGTTAGCCAAGGCCCATGCCGCTGCGATTTGCATTGAGATTGTCTTGCCGGTTTGCGCGGCACATTTCAAAACTACCGTTTCAACTTCTGGATTTGATACGGTTGACAGTGGCCCTTTCAGCCATGGAGTTTCATTCGGCTTGAATTGGTTTCCGTATGGTGACTCTCGAAGCCTTACGTTTTTTTCACCCCAATCGTAAACAGGCGACGTGTCAAACTCATGGAAACATTGAGGCGATACCTCAAGAATCAAGCTTCGAATATTTGTGGCGCCGCAACTTTTCAAGGATGTCTTCATTGTAATCTCTGATTTTTACTTGCATTCCAGGAGGGGTGAGGCCAGCCAATAAAGGCGGAAGCTTGTCGATTTGTTCCGATAAATGTTTTCTGACCTGCGCGCCGAATTCATAGAAACCTTGAAACACTTCATCGCGCTGAATTACTTGGCCTTCGGCTTCATCGGCATCAACGGTCAACTTGCGGATTTGTTGCCGCAGCTTTTCCTTTTCTAGTTCGTCCTTGTCTTCTGTGTTTCCCGGTTTGCGTTTCGCTACTTTTGACGCGGCTTCCAAAACCTTGGACGACAAGTAAACGTTGGCGGATCCCTCTTTTCCGTCTGGTTCAATTCTGTTTAAAATGTTCCGCACCTGGTCGCGGCTTAGGTCTAATTTTTCCCCCACAATCTTGGGTGTCCATAACTCCTTACGTTGGGAGGGTTTACGTTTTTTGGGTTTGGTCATGGACGTTTTCTGCGCTGCGGAAACC
>ENA-OREN01001090-OREN01001090.1-marine-metagenome-genome-assembly--contig:-NODE-1090-length-33738-cov-7.988949_pt1 | contig 33738 bp, 32 predicted proteins | sample MGYA00248624_ERZ508555 | MGnify/ENA primary metagenome ERZ508555 (study PRJEB26222, sample SAMN06267773) | marine metagenome | isolation source: Saanich Inlet, British Columbia, Canada | place...
GACGGGCGGCAATGCTGTGTGGCTTGATGTGCTGGATGTGCCTTTGGTATTGGCACTGAACCAGCCCTTTTACGAAGCCTTTGGCGATGAAACCCAGCCCGTTCTGGATGTGCCAAAATCCCCATCGGTGCGCTACGCTTGGGCCGACATGGAGAAAAAATTGTACGCTGGCCATGATGATGACGAGGGGGATGACGGGGTATTTGTGGAATATGTGAGCCCCATCACCGGTGGGCCCGTCCTGCCAACGCTCAGTTGTTGGGCCCAATGGTTGAAGCCGGGGTTTGAAACAAAGCCAAACCGGCGTACCTCTAGCGCCGTTTATCATGTGGTGAAGGGATCAGGGCGGACCAAAATTGGTGATAGGGAATTATTTTGGGGGGCAGGGGATAGTTTTTGCATTCCCAATTGGGCCCATCACCACCATAGTATTGATGGAGATGGTGCCATTTTATTTTCAGTGCATGACACCCCGCTGCTTAAAGCGCTGGGTATGTTTTTTGAAGAAACAATGTCACATTTGGGCGGTCAGTCCATTCCGGCCCCAAGGGCTGGAAAGTAGATCAGGAGCGCATCAATGCCGGATAAAGATGAATTGGCGGATTTACAAGCCCAGGCATTTATGATGGCCAATGAACAGGTCTGCTCGTCCGGTTATGCCCATCTTTACAGCCTGAAATTCACCAAAGAACGCACCAGAACCTACATCATCCAGCGCACCCATTGGACCCTGAACCGGCGCGATTGCTGGGCCCATGCGCAGGCCTTGGCGCCGATGGATGTGAAAAAGAAAATCTGGGATCACGAACGTGATGAACTGGAAGGTCGCCCCGAAGATGGCATCGATGATCACTACACCCTCAGCGTCAAGGAAGGCGGGTTGCTGGGCTTAACGCCAGACGATTTTATCACCACGCCGCCCTGTGATGGCCTTGTGACGTGCAGTTATGCGTGGCTTCAACTGGCGTCTCAAAGCCCATGGCTGACATCGTTGGCGGCATGTGCGGCGCTTGAACTATCTAATTCTGATGAAATTTTAAAAGATGGCAGCAATTCACGCAGGATCGGCGAGATTATGAACCGTGATCTTGGCATTCCCCTAAAAGCGCAGGCATCCAATGCGGAACACGCCGTGGCCGATGTCAAACACGCCCATATCTTGATGGAAATTGCCGAAGATCACATGCACACTGCGCAGGACATGGAACAAATTCTGGATGGGTTGCGTAAAAGCTGGGCTATTGACCGGGTGTGGAAGACGGTTCTATCTGACATGATGGCGGCATTGCCCGCATCTTGATTTCAAACAAGTGGCGTAAACAGGAGAAACACGTTGGTAAAAAAATCTGAACCGGAAAGAAATTCCGGCATTAATAAAAAACTTTTTCACCGGCTTTTCAAAAATATCGAGAACGCGCATGCCATCCCCTTGAACTACACCATAGGGAACCTGAACGTCGTGCTCTCGCACACAAACTGTTGCAACCGCGTGATTCTCGTTATGAAAATCCAATAACTGACCAAAATCTAGCCCGGTCAGAAGATCGCCATTCATCATCAGTAAAGGTGGGTTAACTACGCATGGGTCCAGTAGGCCTAGTGCGCCAGCGGTACCGAGCGGCCTCTTCTCCTCAATGTATTGAATATCGACCCCCCATTGCGAGCCGTCGCCAAAATGAGATCGGACCTGGTCCGAATGATAATGTACTGCTATAAAAAAATGGGACAGGCCCGCCTGGATAAGTCGCTCAAGAATTACTTGCAGGATTGGCTTTTCCCCCACTGGGAGCATAGGCTTAGGCACGTCACGAGTCAGCGGGTAAAGACGCCTACCAAACCCTCCCGCCATCAAAAGAACTGTGTTAGTACGGCGGCTTTGATAAAGAAAATCCTGAACCGTTTCCAGGCCAACCACAGCGCCGTTGGAATCTACTATTGGCAAATGTAAGAGGTCTCTATCCCGCAAAAGCCGCAAGGCTTTGCTTCTAGACTCTCCTTCAATGAGGACCGTGGGGTTCTCTTGCATGATTACTGTCACTGGAGACGCCATATCATGGCCGGCCATTAAGGCACGGCGGATATCCCCATCAGTAACAGTTCCAAGCAACTTTTTATCTTCATCAACAACCAGCACGATTCTCAATGAGTTATTGGTCAATAACTCCGTAACAGTTCTGACATCTTCTCTCGCTGAAATCAGTGCTTTTTGCCACACTTTTTCCATAATTTTCTTACCAAGCTCCTAGCGAGCAAATTATGTCAATTTACGCTGGATGATCCGAGAGCGCGGCGGTATGTCTTCAGTTATTATTGATCCCGCACCAATAACGGATTCTTCGCCTATAACGATACCCGGAATTACCGTTGTGCCGGATCCGATGAAGGTTCCGTGCTCTACGGTAACCGCGCCGGCCAACGTCACGCCTGGACATATATGACAACCGGTTTTTATAACACAGTCATGATCGATTATTGCACCCGTATTAATGATCGTGTCCACTCCCAGATAGACCCGTGGTTGAAGCACAGCACCAGCCATAACCTGCACTCCCTCTGAGATTTCAATTTCGGAGCTAATCACTGCGGTTGGATCCACCACCGTACAGAATCGATATCCCGCCTGACGCATTTTCTTGGCACAGAGTTGGCGGTTCAGCGATCCACTTACCATACCAATACCATTCACTAACATTACCTCATCTATCTGATACGAGAAAATAATGTCATCCCCGCCCAACACTTCAACCCCCAGCAGGCCCGTTACATTTTTTTCTGCTCTTTCTGTTACCCCAAGAATATCTTTGTCTAGCCGTTGCAGACTGCCGATTAGAGCAGTAGCATGACCGCCTGCCCCAAGCACAATCACGGGCTCACTATTCGATTTCGGCCTGTTAGATAAAGTCATCAGGTTTATAGGCTTTTTCAGATAACGAACCTACCAGATCCCAATAATCCATTGGAGATCGGCCCGTTCCGGGCCGTTTCGCACTAATGTTCTGCTCTGAGAATAATTCGCCTCTCATGATCTCTCTTTTAGCGATTAAACTTTTCCGAGCAACTGCTCTATTCTCAGTTTCCGATGATTGAAGTTCTTTTTGCTTACTACCTAATGCCTGCTCGACAACGCGAATACCTTGTACCAGATCCCGAAGTTCTTGTGGATTCAACGATGCAACCTGATCCGGCCCTGGGAGGGCTTTATCGAGAGTGAAGTGTTTTTCTATAACACGTGCGCCAAGCGTAACTGCACCCAATACGGTCGCATGCCCTGGAGTATGATCAGATAAACCTAAAATAGTATCAGGGTATTTTCTACTGTACTCTTTAAGCACATTTAAATTTATGTACTTAAAATTTTCCAATGATGCAGTATAGTTTGTATTACACTGCATTAAAACTATATCGTTTGTATGCTGTAATAATATTGACATAGCTATATCTACTTCACCTATGTTTGAGGCGCCTGTTGCCAAAAAAACGGGTTTATTTTTAGAGGCAATATAATCAATGATGCCTGGCCATGTGATATCACCAGATCCGATTTTGTATGCACTAAGGTAATTATCAACCTTATCCACTAATTCATAAGAATACGGAGAGGTAAGAAAGGTTATCCCCGCTTTTTTACAAGTTTCTTTCAAAATAGGCGTCCAGTCCTGGTCAATCGATGCATCCTGATATACATCAAATACACTTTTCTTCCACTTTGACTGGTGCGACTGTTGCCCACTAAGAGATTTAAACCCTGTATCACTCACAATAGTGTTTGCACTAAAGTGCTGAAATTTAGCTGCATCTGCACCTGCTTCTGCACAAAGATAAATAAGATCTTTGGCGCGCTCTAAATCTCCATCATGATTTGCAGCCAAATCTGCAATAAAGTAAGTGGGTCGAACTAATCCTATTGTTTTATTTTCTATTTGAATTTCTCTCATTTTTTCTTCTAATTCAGTAAATTATTTTTCTTTTCATATTGACTCTTCATGAGCCTTATTGCATCTACAACACTAGGAAAATCATAATCTAATGTTGAGTTTATTTTCTTAATGCTTAATACCATATTTTTTGGCCTAACTGCTTTAAATGTCATACTGTCAATGCTAACTTTATTAATACTTGCAGCAGATAGTTGGAATATTTTAGCCATCATTACTCCAAATTCATACTTTGAGATGCCATCACTACTCGCACAATGATATAGTCCAAATATTGGATTTTCAATTATTTTTTCAATAATAAGAGATAAATCATAAACAGTTAATGGGGAAAAATAAACATCATAAAATAAACCTAATGGTTCATTGTTAATTAACCCTTTTAACACCCATTCAGCAAATGACATTTTGCCCTCTTGCGTCCATCCAATTATATTTGTTCTCAAAACTAAGCCACCACTCATTGACTGAACAGAGCTCTCACCCATAAGCTTAGTTTTTGAATAAACATTAAAAGGTTTTTCCAAATCAGATTCGTTATACGCATCTTTTTTTTCACCATCAAATACTGAATCAGTTGAAATATAAATCAACCTACTATTATTTTTATCTAGATAATCTACTATTACCTGAGTTGCTTCAACATGGATCGCTGTTGCCATATCAACATGACCTTCACATGTATCAACGTTCACAATTGCAGCACAATGTATCACTACATTCGGCTTAGTTTTATTCAACCATTTAAGAAGTAGCTGGGAATCTGTCAAATCAAAACAATTCCACTCAATATTTTCACCCTCTACACCTTGACTTCTTGAAGTTGCAAACAGTGTATGTATTTTTGACAAACGATTCACGAGCGCTGTACCCAGCATTCCACTCGCTCCTGTGACTCCTATTCTCATTATAAATAATTAAAAGTAATCAAAGTGTTCTTGATTGAGACATTAACTCTGCTCTCTTCCAGTCATCTTCATTATCAATATCAACAACCCTATAAGATGGAATTTCCATGCCTAGACCGTCGGTATGCATTTTTTTTAACCCCCTCCAAGATTTCGCCTTTCCCCAATAAAATTGACCCGCATCATGAAAAACTTTTTCCAGATCTTGTGTTCTAGTTAGTTCATACTCAGGATATAGAAACTTCATTTTTCCATCTTCAGATTGACTCATAGACCTAAAAATAGGATGAGGATACTCAACTACTGGATAAACAAAATCTGCTCCGGTTGATTCAAGCATATTAAATGCTCTAACTATATCAGACGAAAGTAACAATGGACTACATGGATAAATACAACAAGCATATTCTACATGTTGATATAGTTCATCAATTTTCCCAACTGCATGTGACATCACAGAAACCGTAGGAGTGTAGTCATCTGAAATATCAACTGGTCTAATAAACGGCACAATAGCACCATATTTTTCCGAAACTGACTTAATCTCATCATCATCTGTTGAGACAATGATATAGTCAAAAAGCCCACTTTCTTGCGCCGCAAGAATTGCCCACGCTATAATTGGCTTACCATTAAATTCTTTAATATTCTTTCTTGGTATTCTTTTACTACCTCCACGAGCAGGAATAATAGCTACCTTCATATCACACTCCAAAACAATAACAGAAAAAATTTATATATTTCCAATTTTATTACGATTTTCTTCTATCCATTTTTGGAGCTCGAAAATCTCCATCCAATCTTTGTTATTATCAGAACAATATATAAATTCTGGATCAACTTTAGTCCCACTACCAATTCTTGCCGGATCCTTACTCCAATTATTGATTGAAGGTAGTATTTTGAAATAATCATCATATTCATATGTATATAAAGCATCTTCGGGCCCAATCATCTGCTCATGTAGCTTTTCACCAGGACGAATACCCACCTCTTCTTGTTTGGCTTTTTCATCAACAGCCAATGCAACATCAGTTACTTTCATAGATGGAATCTTTTTAACATATATTTCACCACCCTCCATATTGTTAAATGCATGCCATACCAGCTCGACACCCTCTTCTAGGGAAATCATAAAGCGTGTCATGCGTTTGTCTGTAATTGGAAGGACACCATTTTTTGCAATTGACATGAAAAATGGAATGACAGAGCCACGAGAACCCATTACATTTCCATATCTAACAACAGAAAATCGAGTCTGATGACCTCCAGCATAAGAATTACCAGCAACAAATAATTTATCAGATGCCAGTTTTGTAGCGCCATATAAATTTGCCGGACTACTTGCCTTATCAGTAGATAATGCCACTATTCTTTTAACACCCCTATCGATACAAGCATCGATCAAGTTCATAGCGCCATTAATATTAGTTTTTACACATTCAAATGGATTGTATTCAGCAGTAGGTACAATTTTGGTTGCTGCTGCATGCACAACATAATCAATACCATCAAGCGCGCGACTTAGTCGATCTTTATCTCGGACATCTCCAATAAAAAATCTAACTCGATCATCACCCTCAAATAGCTTTGCCATTTCCCACTGCTTCATTTCATCACGAGAATATACAACCAATCTTTTTGGATTGTATTTTTCTAATGTCATGGGAATAAAGGTGTGGCCAAATGAACCTGTGCCGCCAGTTATTAGTATTGATGAATTTTTAAGCATAATTACTCCTTGTTATAAATAATTTTAATACTCTTATTGCTGAGCGACCTATTTTTATCAAAATTCAACTGAGAAGCGTATTCAACTTTGACACTTCTATTATCCTTATTAGCTAAACATAGCTGAATTTTACTAAGTTTATTTTTAACATAATTAGTAGAAAAATACTTACCCTCTTGCTTAGCAATCTCCTCCTTGCCTTTTAATATATTTCTAATAAAAGAAAATATTTTATACCCTAGCAATTGTCGTAAATAAAAAACAACCTCAGCTCTATTAATATAAAAAATATTAGACGCTTTGTAAGTAATTGTCTTTTTATTGTTAATTGATTTAATAACCTCTTCTGCGACACGCTTTGCAGAATGGCCATCGTTGTTAGCATAAAAAGATTTAACAATTTCATCTTGTGATTCTTTAATTTTTTGATGACCCTTTAATCTAACTCCTTTTATCAACAAATCAAGCATTTCAACTAAATTTTCTTCGTTTTTTGCATGAAAGCTAACAAGATTCGGATTTGGGACATTTAATGCCGGTGTATTTAACCATTCAGGTGAAATGGAGTGCTTACCCAGCATGGAAGCCTCAACTGCTGTAGAGCAATTCAAATGAATTAAGCATTTCGCTGAATTAATCCACTCTATTGAGGTTTTTTCTTGCTTAAGAAAAACATTGCTAATATGTGCCAATTGAGCATAAGCCTCTATATTTTCAAAAGGGTGAGGGCGTAATACAAAGTTTAAATTTTGAAATTTGTTAGATATATTTTCGACTACCTCAATAATAGATGTAAACGCAATTCTCGCGTCCTTGATATATTGATCTGCAAAATCGGACTCAAATCCAACCTTTAACATTGCCTCTTTTTCATTGTCAGATCCCCTTGAAAAACGAGGATTAACAACTGGAAAATTTGTATTAATTAATACAAATTCGCCCATATTGGAAATTTTTGAGAGTATTGGCTGTAGCTTTTCATTACAAAAATCATATCTTGGGCATCCTGTTACTTTTAATGCACTCTCTATAGATTTATTTAACTTAACAAATGACTTGTATTGATCCCCACCCCAAAAACAATATAAATCAATCAAATCTAAATTTCCAAGACTTGAGGTTAATTGTGCAAATTCATCAGAATCTTTTCCAGCAGTTCCTTCAGTATCCAATACTCCAATATTTATGCCATTAGATTTATATTTTCGAGCTAAATTTAAATTATTTGGTCGTAAATAGTTTAATAAAACAAGGTCAGGTTTAATGGCTATAACATCTGTTGCCTGCACATACATAGGTACAAGATATACATCAACATCCATTTGTGATAAATGCCATGAAACAAGTATCAAACCGTCTAGATCTCTTAATGGGTTGTCAACAATAAGGCAAACTCTAGTTTTTTCCATTTTATTCTTCACTACAATTAATAATAAATTCCGCAAAAGAAAATGAACTAGTGAATGCTGGTGATATTGAATTTAGAACATGTGTACTATTTTCTGTCTTTTCAATAATATAATCCATTTCAATTGATTTTGTTTTTATATTGACTAATTGCGGCCTAATACCGACCTTATTGCTTGAAACTAAATCTTCAGACTGAAGACTGGGAACTAGCCTCTGTGCCGACTCTAAAAACCAGGGTTTTATATACTTTCTAGTCTCTGAATGCACAAGTGATCTAAAATTTTCTACATTTTTTAAATACATATTTAGCAGCTCAAAACTGATTCCAGCTGCCTCACTTAATTTTAACCCTTTAAGAATTCCATAATTCTCCCTTCCAAATGCAGGGATAGCAGTTGGCCCAACGTAAATATCACCATTAATAACTTTCGTTAAATGCACCCCCAAGAATGGTAAATTCACATCAGGAGTAGGATAAATATTACTATTTACAAGATGATTTTTTCTTGGATCTAGTTTGTAATAAATACCCTTAAATGGAATCATAGTATAATCAAGACCTCTTTTAAATAATTTTGCAACACGGTCAGCATTTGCCCCTGCGCAATTATATAAGTATCCGTAAGAAATCTCTTCTTTTGAAGTTAAAATTGTATTTTTTTGATCATTTACTTTTAACAAAGAAGAATTTAATTTAAACTCAACTTTCTTATCTTGTAAGATTGAAAACAATTTTTCAACCACAGAGTAGCTATCAATGACTGCGGTATCAGGACTGTATAGTCCATACTGATATGGGTTTGAATAAGGCTCAATTTTTCTTATATCATATTCATCTAATCGCTCAACATTTATATTATTATTTCTTGCATTTACTAACAGCTTGTCTATTATTAATAAGTCAGCCTCTGAAGTGGCAATAATAACTTTTCCTGATTTCCTATAATTGATACTATGCTCATCTGCAAACTCTTGCATTTTCTTTGAACCTGAAGAGCATACTTTTGCTTTAATTGTGTCATTTCCATAATAAACGCCAGAGTGAAGAACGCCACTATTTCGACCACTAGCGTGTAAGCCTACTGACGATTCTTTTTCTATAATTACGATACTGTCTGTTTTATGTCGCTTTCTTAACTCTAAAGCTACGGTAAGACCAACAATTCCAGCACCAATTATTACAAAGTCAGCATTCTGTATCATATTACAACTAGCTACACATTTCCATATCTAGCATTTTTAATCATAGAATACCCTTTAATCAGTTCTCCAATTCCTCTATCTAGAGAAAACTCAGTCTTAAAACCTGTAGACTCAATCTTTTCATTAGAAACAATATAATCTCTTTGGTCTGGATCCTTTCCAATCTGCTCGTCAATAAAAATAAACTCTGGAATTTGCTTCTGTATATGCTCACAAAGCTCCTTCTTAGAAACATTAGCATCAGATAGGCCTACATTGTAAATCTCACCCTTCATGGAATCATGCTTGGTTAATGCATGCTGAAAAACACGAGATACATCACGCACATGAATGTAGTTTCTTTTGAAATGACTTTCAAATAACACCACGAAACGATCATTAACCGCTCTATAGGTAAAATCATTTACTAATAAATCAATACGCATACGTGGCGACATACCGAAAACTGTTGCTAAACGAAAACTAATAGCATTTTCATGCTGCATTAGCTCCTGCTCGATTCCAACCTTTTCAATTGCATACTGTGAAATAGGTCTCAACGGGGACTCTTCATTACAGTAATTATCCTTATCACCTGTTCCATAGGCACTATTCGTTGTAGGCATTAGTACTATCTGGTCTTTAGACAGAAGCTTAAGCATTAATTCAATTGCATCATGATTAATTGTTGTTGCACCAATTGGATCTAAACTACATAATGGAGCACCAACTAGAGCTGCCAAAGGAATAATTACATCAGCTTCTTTCATTAATTTTGACATTGTATCTTTCTGGCGTATGTCGCCTTTAACTATAGAAAAATTAGGATGATAGCAACAATGATTAAGACTTGCCTGCTTAAACATAAAATTATCCAAAACAGTCACCTTATGTCCTGCCGCTAATAAGTCAGGAACCATTGTTGACCCTAGGTATCCTGCACCGCCTGTTACTAAAATATTGTATATCATTTATTTTTCTCCTTGTATAAAATTAAAAATATTGTACTATCTAAAACTTCTGAAAATTTACTATATTATAAAACTCCAATAACTTAAGACAATAAGCTAAGGCTTCTTATTTCAAACGAGTGAAATTAAACTCGGAAATTCTGAATAAAAATTAAACGATTCAAGCATCAATCAGCTTCTGATTTTTCCATTGGGTAACTATCTTTTCTGCCTGATGGTAGTCTGATGGAATGCCTATGTCAATAAACCTTCCTTTAAACTCTTTCCCGTATAGGTCACCATGCCGGGAGATATAGTTTGGTAATAACTCATCTTCTAAGGAGATCTTGACTCCAGTTTTATATTTCAGGGAGTGTAGTGTATTTGGATCAATTAAATAAACCCCTCCATTTGCTAGCCCGCTTAACTGTTTTTCCTTAGACTTTAATGACAATATTTCACCATTCAAACCAATATCCATACCCATATAACGATCAAATTTATTAGTCCTAAAAAGAGCAAATGTCCAGCTTGAGTTTTTATGCACATGAAAATCATATAAAGCGGCGAGATCTACCTCTATAAAAGTATCGCCATTAATGGCTAGAAATGGTTTGGTTAAATTTTTTGATGCCATTAATAACCCTCCACCCGTACCCAAAGGTTCATACTCTTCAGCATATTCAATGGAGGCACTTTTATATTTTTTTCCAAAATGATTAATAATGACATGTTTTAGATATCCCACAGACAAGATAAAATGATTAATACCCTGGTCAATCCAATAATCCATTTGATACTCCAAAAATGGACGATTATTAATCGGAGCCATGGGTTTAGGCAAGTCAGGCACAGCCTCCCTTAACCTAGTCCCTAGCCCCCCTGCAAGAATAATTACCGTGGTTACAGACACTTTTAATTACTTAACTGAATTAAGTATGCGACATATATCGTCAATCTCTTCATCCTTTAAATCAGGAAAATTTCCAATATAAAACCCGTAGAAATGTATATGCTCAGTTTCTGTGAAATTCTTATAATGATTATCAGGCACTATATCTTTAAGGTACGGTTGACGAGTTTGATTCCCTCCGCCCGCACTGCCACGCCTAAATTCCAAACCCGATTCCTTCATTTTTTCCATTAACTTTTTAACGAGTACATCATCAGGCTCTTTTAAAATAAGGTTAAATGCATAATTACTAGATCCTTCTAATTTAAAATCTGTACGATAAATTTCAGAATTGAGCCGATCTAAAAACCTATGTAGATTTACTGTACGACGCTCAATATTTTCATCTAAGCGCTTAAGTTGGTTCAACCCCATAATTCCTCCAATTTCCGTATTTCTTACGTTGTAAGCAGGAAATGAAAAAATAAACTCTGGGTGTAAATCTGGATTATCTTTATAATAAGTTTCTTTTAATGATTCATCATTTGCTTCTCGAACCATACCATGAGATCTTAACATACGCGCTTGTTGATATATTTCATTGTCATTAGTGCAAATCATTCCGCCTTCAATTGTGCTCATATGATGAGCATAAAAAAATGAAAAATTTGAAATTAAACCAAACCCGCCTACCTTCTGGCCATTGTGTGTCGCGCCATGTGATTCACACACATCTTCAATTAAAGGAATATCTCTAATATTAAGTTCACTGATCAGTTTGTCTGTCAGTCCATCGAATCCCTGTGCGTGTGTCAAGAAAACAGCTCGGGTTTTACTAGTAATATTAGATAAAACCTGTTCAGTGTCCATTGCTAGTGATTGAGGGTCAATATCAACAAAAACAGGGGTGAAGCCATTTTGTAAAACAGATGAAATATCTGATATCCATGTTAGTGTTGGAACAATTATCTCGCCACCTTCTGGATATCGAATTTTAAGTATTGCCATGGTTAGTAAATTCGCCGAAGCTCCTGAATTTACAAAAACACTATATTTAACCCCTAGCCATTCAGACCACTGTTTTTCAAATTCACGTACATTGGCGCCATTGGTTAAAATCGGGTCATCTTGCTTTAAATGTTCAATAACTGCATCTAAATCACTACGTAAAATATTATTTCTCATTAATGGGTATTGCATTATTGTTCCTTAAATTTATGCGTAACAGATTGTACAAAAGGTTGGATTTTTTTTAAAGAAGACTGGATGCCTATACCTACTTTTTCATGAAGCTCTTCACGAGAGCCAAGCTCGAAACTGTAACCAGGATCAACACCAATACTCAAAGTTTTTAAATCTAACTTGCTTTCAGCAATAAATTCAAATAACATCGAATCGAGCCCACCACGCCCACTAAACCCTTCTTCGAAACTTACTATTGCTACATATGATTCCAATACTTTTTTCAACCCCTCCTTTGAAAAGTTGGTAAGGTTAAATATATCAATAATTCCAACTTTAAATCCATTTTTATTTATTTCTTCTGCAGCCTTAAAAGCAGTATGAACCATAAATCCAGTAGCTATAAAACACACCTTACTACCTTTTTTATGAAGATGAAAACCATCAGAAGGCACGGGCAATTCTAGTGGATAAAGTACTGGCTGCACTTGCGCATCAAGACGCAAATATCTTAAACCATTGGTTGCAACACAACTATCAAATAAGGCAGATGTGGTTATATGATCAGCTGGAGAAAGTACTTGAAAATTAGGCAAAGCTCTCATAATGGTAATATCCTCATAACACTGATGCGTAGGGCCAGAAACCACATAACTGTATCCAGCACCCACGCCGATTAAATTTACATTCATCGGCCTAACCTCCGACAAAAGAGCTAGACTAACCCTGATTTGCTCAAAACATCGCATCGTGATAAATGGAGCAATTGCATAAGCAAAAACTGTATATCCTTCAATGGCCAATCCTGCTGTAATATTAATTAAATTTTGCTCTGCAATACCTACATTAATAAATCGATCGGGAAAATCCTCACGAATTTTATCTAGTACAGGTGATCCAAAGTCAGCACTTATAAAAAATATAGAAGAATTAACTGACATTTCAAGCCAAATTTTTTCTAAAAATACATCACGCATAGGGAGTGGCTTCATACTCATTTATCCTCCAGCGGGCTATCGGTTAAATTTTCTAGTAATTCGTCAATTAATTCTGGCTTAGGATTCATAATGTGAGAAAGAGAAGCGTTCTCTAATCCTGGAACGCCACGACCTTTTAACGTTTTAGCAATTATGGCTTTTGGCTTTTTATTAGCAGTGTTTTTTTGCTTTAGTATTTCTTTTTGAACTGCTGCAATATCATGACCATCTACTTCGACACAACTCCAACCAAACGAAGTTAAGCGATCTAGTAAATTTGAATGTGAAATAATATTATCTGTATGATCAAGCATACTAATACCATTGTTATCAATAATTAAATTCAAATTATCAAGCTTATGATGAGATGCAAACATTATTGCCTCCCAATTTGCACCCTCATGAAGTTCACCATCGCCTGTAACAACAAAAACATCATTATCACTTTTCTTAGTTTTTAGTGCAAGAGCAATACCTGTAGCAACACCAAGCCCATGGCCTAGTGAACCATTTACTGTTTCGTACCCCGGGATGACAGGATCAGGAATGCCTCCTAAAAAACTTCCTGTCTTACATACGTTATTAAGCTCTTCTAGAGGAAAAAAACCAAGATCTGCAAGGATTGGATACATACAAATTGAGCCATGCCCCTTGCTAATGATGCACCTATCTCTATCCTCATCTAAAGGGTCTAATGCATTAAACTTCAACCCACCTCCATAATAAAGAGCTACAAAAATTTCAATGACTGATAATGATGATGCTAATCTCGTTTCTGGGGCGCGGCGATGTATTGCTAATGTCTCTTTCCAGACCCATAGAGCTTTCCTTCTTAAGTAATTAAGCTCTTTTGTTGTTATTTCTTGCATATTAATATATCCATAAAATAATTATTAATTATTAATGTTGTCAAGATTGTTTAAATACCATCGATATGTATCCTCCAACCCTTGGTCAAGTTGTACCTCATGTTCCCAACCTAAAGATGTAATTTTTCTATTGTCGAGCAACTTCCTTGGGGCTCCATCTGGTTTTGATACATCCCACGTAATCTCCCCTTTATAACCTACCAAGTTTGCAATTTTTACTGATAATTCTTTTATAGATATATCATGTCCAACACCTATATTAATAGGTAAATCTGTATCAAAAAGTTTAGAATTTAACAGCTTTATACATGCTTTTGTTATATCATCAGAAAATACAAACTCTCTTTTTGGTGATCCAGTGCCCCATAATACTACTTTATCTGCATTGGCGTTTTTTGCCTCATGAAAACGTCTAATCAATGCTGATAAAACGTGTGACGAGTCTAAATCAAAATTATCATTTGGCCCATAGGCGCTATTTGGAATAACTGGAATAAAGGAAACTGAATCATTTTGCCTATTTATGGCTTGACACATTTGTACTCCTACATATTTCGCACTAGCGTATGCAATACTTGTAGGTTCAGGATGGCCAGTGCATAACTGATTTTCACTCATTGGCTGTACCGTATCACGCGGATACATGCAAGAAGATCCAAAAAATATTACTTTCTTCACATTATATTTTTGTGAAGCATTAAATACATTTTGTTGTATTGCAAGGTTTTCCCTAATAAAATCTGCTGGGAAATCTCTATTCTGGATAATACCTCCAACCCTACCTGCTGCCAATATTACTACTTCAGGCTGACTACTCTTGAAAAACATATTCACATCATTCACAGAGGTAAGCTCAAGCTCAGATCTAGTTTTCCATAAAATATTTGAATAATTATTTGCATTGAAGTATCGCACAAAGGAGGAGCCTATAAGACCCTGATGTCCCGCAACATATATTTTGGTATCTTTTTGTAATTTAAAACTCACAACTACAATCCATTTGGCTGATATAAAACCACTTTAGACCCTGTATTTTCAAATTTAAAAGGAACATGCACTAGATTTTTTAGTTTCGCTTTTACTGCCTTCTGATCCTTAGGCTTCACGAAAAATATTACAAACCCCCCTCCACCAGCACCTAAAACCTTGCCGCCTAAAGCGCCAGCACTTCTGGCCGCCTCATATGCTTCATTAATCAACAAATTAGTAACTTTATCTGACAAGCTTTTTTTGATTTCCCATGACTCATGCAAAAGTTTGCCAAATTCATCTAAAGAGGTATTAGAATTTTCTAAAATTGAAATACCTTCGTCAACCATGCTATATAAGTCATACATTTGTGATGTGCAGTTTTTCATATTGGAAACTTGACCCTTAGAAATGTCAGATGAAAATCTAGAAATGCCTGTGTAAAATAACATTAGATGGTCATTTAATTCATTTTTTCTATCTTGGTTTAAAATCATTGAATTAACTGAAAATGACTCATCCTGGTTAAAAATTATCTCATTCATGCCCCCATATGCGGCGGAGATCTGATCCTGTGAACCAACACATTCATTAATTAGATTTTGTTCAATGTGTATAGCGGAATTCGCCAAATCTAGCTTCGAATTTTGAACGCCTTTCAGAGCATTTAATGCATTGATTAATCCTACTGTAAAAGATGAGCTTGAACCAAGACCAGACCTTGCAGGAAGGTCTCCATCATGATGAATTTCTAAACCTTTTTTTATCTTGAAATAATTTAACGTTTCTCTTACAGATGGATGTTTAATTTGATCAATTGTTTTAACACTCTCTATAGCTGAATAAACAACCCTAAATTTATGATCAAAAAATTGCGGGAGACATCTAACACTGATATAACAGTACTTGTCAAACGTAGTCGCTAGAACCTTTCCTCCGTTTTCTTTAAACCACGCCGGATGATCTGTGCCCCCACCAAAAAAAGAAATTCTATACGGAGTTTTAGTGATTATCATTCCGAATTTTCCAGTATTCTTCTCTTTAGACTTATAGATGCCATATCTTCAACATTCTTTCGTTGCTGGAGTCCGAACCTCCTTTCAACCAAGTCTAAGTATTTTGGATTTTCAAAATATTCTTGCCAAGCTTCATCTCGAAACTTTAAAACTTCCTTTGAAGATAAATATTTTGTTGGAAGTGGTTGACTATCGTACGAAAGAAATCCGTAGCCTTCATAAGAGTCTGGTAATTTCCAATTATTTTCTAGAGCCTTATGATACATAGGGCTACCTGGAAGAGCCATACAAGGGTACATATTTGCCATTTCAGTGTTAAGCTCTATAGCTAAATCAAGTGTTTGTTTCATTGTTCCTATATCATCCTCAGGAAATCCAAAAATATAATTACTTATGATATTTATATCCGCATCCTGAATGGTTTTACAAACCTCTCTTATATTTACCTCTTTAAAGGAACCTTTAGACACTTCTTGACGAACTTTTTGATTACCCGCCTCAATCCCTAAAGCTAGCCAATTAACCCCTGCTTTTTTAAATAAATCGAGCGCATCTTTCCGCACTGTATCTACTCTTGAATAGGCCCACATATTGAAATCAAAACCCTCTTCTATTATTCTTTCCAGGATAGGCTTGTAATATTTACGATTTAAGAAAAACATCTCATCACTTATTCTGAGAGTTTTTACACCCATTTCCGACAACTTTCTCATCTCTGAAATAACCCAATCAGCACTCCAAAAGCGCATTCCTCTAGAATGTGAGGAATTAATATGATCAGAATTATCTTCTCTATTAATAATATTTATCATGCAAAAATTACAACCAAAATTACAGCCTAAAGAGGTGTATATCGCCGCAAAAGGGGTTCGCTGGTCATGGTCAAATTCTGCATGCCAAAAATGTGCACGATAAAGGTCTAATGGCTGCTCCTTAAACGGTAATAAATCCCATGCATAACCAGGTAAATCTTCATCCATTTTATCTTGTGGCACAACCACTTCTGGTGGGTTTAATACTAATTTAATACCGTTAATTAAATCTTGCTTTTTATACCCAACCCCCTTGATCGATGAAAGATCATCACTAAGGTCGCTTTTAAGTAGGTTGTGTAATGCATAAACACCCTCATTAAGTAGTACCAAATCAACGCACTCTTCAGATAAGACCTCTAAAGGTAAGGCACTAGTATGAGATCCAACAAAACATATTGGCGCCTTTAAACCAGATTTTTTTAATGATTTAGCTAATTCAAATGCTCCAATCATACTCGTAGTACCTGAATTAGGGTTTTGCCCATATACGGCAAAAACTACTAATCGTGGACTAGATTTTTTTACCCTGTCTGCGGATCCTTTTAAAGATAGCCTTTCAGCATCACAATCTAAAATTTCCACACTGAAGCCTTTTGAGCGGCATGATTCTGCTAATAATAATGACCATGTAGGTGTCTCAATTGCAGAGTACACCTTGGACAAGTCTTGATAAGCTTGGGATGATGAGTCTGGGTTGATAAATAAAACATCCATATTAATTATTTTTAATTGATTTTGATTTAAAAATTTCATATAACCTTGTGAGTTTAAATTTTTTCTTTGGAAAAAAGAACCAGTATGTTTTATACATAAAATAAAACGTACTTTGAGCTAAATTTCCAACTGGGGAGAATTTAGAATGCATATAGAATTTTCTACTATAAAACATAGAAGGCTTATAATATTTTGGATTAACACCCTTGCCTTTTGAAAAATAAATAATCTTATCGAGAGCTTCATCATATTTTGAAAATCTCTCAGTTTTACTTTCGTCAATGACTGAGCTGTAATCATCAATATCATTACACTTCTCCCTAGTTTTTGCACCCAAAACTCTAGAATTTTCAATAATATGAATTTTTGACTTAAAAATTAAATTTACATGGCTAGTTGCAAGTGCTGAAAATGCAAGAAACACACCAATACCGGGGACATGTTCCAACGGTAACATATCCTTGTAAATAAACTCGTCAGACAATAGCACATCTGCATCAATATATTGAGCATCTGCGATAAACACATTGGGGTCATAGTTAAAAAAATATTTTATATATTTTCTTTTCTTTAGAAGTGGCCGGCCAATTAAATTTTTATAATCAAAATTTGTATTAGGTTTTTTTTCGCAATAATCATCTAAATTATAGTAGTGAAAATTTGGATATGATGTGCCAGCCTGCTTTAGCTTGAAATTCTTTATCATTTCATGGAAGAAGTTCTGATCAAAAATATTATCGGCATTGGTCCATAAAATTATATTACCACCCTTTTTAGACAAATCAATGCAGTTCTGAATAGTCTGAAAAAAATATGATTTGTTATTATTTTCTTCATAGATAATATATTTATTGGTATATTTTTCAATAATAGGCTCTGGACTCTTTTCTCCATAGGTGGTAATAACCAGCCTAAAATTCTCATACGTTTGGTTTGCTATTGACTCTATACATCTTTCCTGTATTCGTGAGTTATAATCATCAGAAAATTCTCTAAATGTTATAGCTACCAGTATTTCCCTATTGTTAGTCATATATATTTCCATTCTTTTTCAAATCAAGTATTCTGTTGTAGCAATTTTCTAATGAGTTATCTGGAAAATACTTTCTTATATGTATGACATCTTTCATGATGTCATTGCCATTATCGGAAAAAATACGATTCAGCACCTCTTTTATATCTTCTTGATTGCAATAATATGACATGTTTTCATAAAGATCTGACAATACCTCCCATGATGAAATTGCCTCACCCATCATTTTAGATTTAAATAATACAGTCGGTATCCCCGATATAGCAAATAAAAACAATGCCGTGGAATATGGTGAAATAACTAAATCAACCTTGCTCACAAAAGAATATATTGCATCAAATGAACATTCATAACTAATCACATCTGACTCATCTAACATCTTTTCTACTAACAAATTATTGGAACTTGGATGTGCTTTATAGATAAGGTTAAATTCAATATTTAAATCTTTAAGCGATTTATTAATACAGTTAATTTGATGGAGAACTTCATCATAGTCCATTGTAACAAAATTATATTTTTTTGGACGTTCAACATTTTTATCTAAAAACTTTCTTCCTATATAAAGAATATATATTTTATCTTTTTTTTCTTTAGCACTAGCTTTAAAATACTTAATACACTCACTGTCAAAGCCAGGGTATCCTGAATAAAAAAAATATTTTTTTAGATCTGGCCTATTTATCCATGGGGTTGCAGGTAAAAAAGGCATCCATATATCGCACTCAGAATAAAACCTATCAAAAGGATTCGGATCGACATGAGAAAAACATGATGATATATAATGTGGCGCGTGTGGCAATAAAACTATTTTTATTTTTTTTGTTTTAAATAGGCAATCAAATATTTCTTTATCACCAGGAAAACTAATATCACTTCTATTATCCAATAAGACAATATCGGGGTTTATTGTTCCTATAATATCGCTATTATTTAACAAAATTTTAAGTATCTTTTCTTTTACACTTTTCATAATTTTTTTTATGATATATACTAAGTATTTTGGAACTTTTAAAAGAAAAGGATCGCTGGATAGCTTTATATTTAAATATGTCTCATTATTATAAGGATTAAAACATTTTCTAATAATAAATTCGAATTTACGTAAAAAAATTGGAAGAAAATCGAGGAGATCAAACTGGTTTATATTATGCTTAATAAGTTCATTAGTATAATAATTAGAGTCCAACAGTATTTCATTTTTATTGGCGACACAGTACAATATGGAAATATCTGCACCACTAAGTCTATTCTTTAAAAAGCAGAGCAATGGTAGGCTAAAATCTAGGGTGCTGGTATTCTTAATTACAACTTGCAATATTTTTGTTTTGCTTTTCATTTATTGAAACTTAGAAAAACCCTATAATGATCTCCCAACATTAAATCGTTAATGATATCCTGCATGTTAATAATTTTTTCCGTAATATCCTGATTAAACTCATCTAACAAAATTGTTTGGACATCAAGTCCATTTGATTCAAATAATTTAACTGTCAACCCGAAATTATTTGCAATTTTATGAATTATTTTCTTAGAGAAGAATATATTATGCCTACCACTTTCTATATATCTTGTCGCTCCAAATTCATATCTCTCCAAGTAATATCTTAAAAAACAGTCAGATGATGGGACTTCAAATGCAATAATTCCATCATTTTTTAAATATTTTTTAGCTTTTTTTATAGCGTCAATTGGATTTGAAAGATGCTCTAACACCCCCCAAAATGTAATAATATCAAATTTTTTTGAAAAATTAATATTATTAAAATTCCCTTCATGAACTTTAATGCCATATTTTTTATATATCTCTATACTTGAATTGACTGTTGGGTCAACACCCTCAACTTGCCACTTATTTGTTTTACAAATATCTAGAAATGTAGCATTTCCACAGCCAACATCTAAAATACTAATATCATTCTTTTTGACTAGGGTTTTTAGTTGTTGATATTTTCTAGCTTCTAAAACACCCTTACGAATTTTTTTACCTTTTTTAACTAGCTTATCTTGATATATTTGATATTCTCCATTACTGTACAGACTATTTAAAATATCCTCTTTTGGGTGTGGCTTTGTATAAATAGAACTGCAGTTTAGGCACTCATGGTAACAAAAATGATCAACCTTATATAGCAATTCACTTCCTTTACTATTGCACAAAGGGCATCCTCTAATCTCAAAAAATTCTTTCTTTGGAGATCCTTCTTCATCAAACCAGTTACTTGTACTTTTTTTAAAATACTCGTATACACCAATCAGATCTTCTTTAGACTTAAGATCAAGTAAATTTAGCTTTATTTTTTTGTGCATTTTTTTATTTTATAGGGTATTTATAATTATTTATTAAACAATAACATAATGCTATCTTTACTACTTTAGCCAAAAATCTAGATTAAACATGCTGCTTCTTACTTTTAGATGTGAGTTTTTCTTGTAACTCCTGCATTCAGACAAGCCTCCAGTAAATATCCATTGGCCGCCCTTCAGCTCAAAATCAAACTGAGTTGATCTATTAATAAAATCACACGCTGTTTGATATAGCCCTCCTATCAATAAATCTGTTGAAAGTTCTTCAATTATTATAGAATCCACTTCGACACATATAATACCATCACGAAATTTTGAAAATGGAACCTCTTTACTTATTAAACACTGTCCAGAGCCGCAACAATCAGAAATTAGTGCTTGAATACCAACTTCTGAAATATTTGAGATAAAAGATTGTGGATATTCTATTGCAAGCGCTACAGAGTCAATATATTTTGACAAGTCATTTGGATAAACTTTACTATCGATACTTTGTATATTTTTATTAAGCTTTAAGGCAATCTCGATTTCGCCGCAATGTAATTTTATATCTTGCGCTTTAGTCATGATGCATCCATTAAAAATTGGACCCCAATATAATTCATTGGTATTAAATAACTCTCTTGTCTTTGAATTTGTCCCGCCTAGTTTCCAACCTGATACAACTAGACCTAAATTACTTATAACATTTTGTTGTACCTGATAGGCGTCATATATAGAAATATTAGAAAAACTCTCTTTATTAAGATTTTTATTTATTATATTAAATTTTCTTGATGTAACTATTTCTTTAGTTATTTCGGTAGAATTAAGCATCATCTTTTATTGCTAATAATAAGAGCTTGACAGGCCTGAAAATCCATTTCTTCGCTTACTTTAAAACTTCTTAAGTGGTTGATAGGATGAAGTAATCGAACATCTCCCATTACAGAATATCCGAGCTCATCAAACCTTTTTTTAAATTTTCTAGCATCCCAAATAGTTATAGCCCAATTAAGAATTTTAACTTTTTTATTGTCTTGACTTGGACATAGCTGCTCGTTTACTCTAATATTCACTGGCAATCCATCACAAAATGTCTGCATCTGGGTTTCATTACATGTAATTAATGTATCACAATCTGAATTCTGATATTCTAATACTGCATTAGCTATATCGGTAGACTCGATTAAAGGGCAAACAGGGTTTATCATAATTAATGTATCCGGATTAAGAGTATTAATTATATCCATATTAAATTGGTCGCTAGATGCAGTATCACTGGCTAAAAAAAAATTTCTTTTGTAAATATTCAGTTGGCTATACTCTCTATTCACATAATCTATTATTTCCTCAGAATCTGTATTAACATAAATATTATCAGTAACCCCAGACATTAATGCTGCTTTAATTACATAGGAGATCATGGGGCTTCCTGCCATTAACCTGATATTTTTTCTTGGGACGCGCTTACTCCCCTCTCTCGCAGGTATATGTAAAACAACCTTCCCTAAATTTTTCATATCCTCTCTTTATTGTTTACCTAACATACAAAATAAAATTAGTTTAGGTAGTGATTTTATTATCGCCCTAACGCCTAAATAATATTAACTATATACGTTATCTATTAACTTCATTATTTCTAATGCATCATTACTTGTACCATTTTTAACAGCAGATATACCATTTATTGCTTCGATAAATTCTTTCAATTCTAGCTCCCACGACTTATCATATTCATAATATGTAATTGACTCTTTGGGCTTTCCCATGGCGAAAGTAACATCTTCAAATTCACGCTTACCAATAATCATTGTTTCTGGTGCGTAACTTCTGGTGGAAGACAAAATTCCATCTAAATTGATATATCCATTCTCAAATGCCATTTCAAGAAGAAATTTATGCTTCCATTGAGTGGCAGAAGAGTGAAGTGTGGCTATAACATCATTTTTAGACTTTAAAGTTAAAAATGCATTATCCTCACACTCTACATTCCAAAATGATGATGATAGATGCGAGCTCAAACACTCAAACTCATCATTGGAAAAATACCTAAAAAGATCAACCATGTGAATTCCCTGATCTAGGAGAATCCCTCCACCAGAAAAGTTTTTATAATTTCTCCAATTATCATGAAAGTCAATACTTCCTGCTTTTCCATATACTCCACGCATCCATAACATTTTTCCTAGCTTGCCATCATTAACAACTTTCTTTGCCTCCATGACTGAGTAATGAAATCTATGATTAAATCCGTATTTAAGAACATTTCCAGTTTTCTTCTCAGTCTCAATTACCTTCCTCATCTCTTTAGAAGTCATTGAAGGGGGTTTTTCACAAAAAACGTGTTTTCCTGCATTAAGTGCTTTTATAACATACTCAGCTGCAACCGAAACATAGGCGGATACTATAACAGCATCAATATCAGTCGTTAATAACTCGTCAAAAGAATTGCATTGAACTATATTCGTATCATAATGAGCATACTCTAACACTTCATAAATAGATATAAGTTTCGCATCAGGAGAATTTAATATAGATTCTTCTCTGATTTTTCCCATCTTGCCATAACCAGCAATGCCAAATTTTATTTGCTTCATTTTTTTGATATTTTTTATAAAAAATTCAATGGATCTTTTGAGTTTTCAAGTCCTTCAATTGCAGCCATACCCATTGCAAGTATAGCTTCTTCAGTACTGCCACCAATATGTGGTGTAATTAACACATTATCCATAGTGGCAAAACTTAAGTCGACTGGGGGCTCAACCTCAAAGACATCAAGCGCTGCACCAGTAATTTTATTGTTAATTAACAACTCCTTTAATGCGACTTCATCAATTAAACCACCTCTAGCTAGGTTTATCAAAACAGAGTTATTTTTAAGAAGGTTAAGTTTGTCACTATTCAGTATATTCTTGGTGGACTTATCCAAAGGTAAGTGGAGTGTCACTATATCAGATAGGCTCATCAATTCGTCAAGTCCCACAGGGGTAACCTTATACCTTACATAAAAATCTTCAAAATCTAAAATATCATAAACTAAAATTTTACAATTAAATGGTTGTAATAATTTAACTAAATCTTTACCCACATGACCACAACCGATAATTCCTACAGTGCAATTTGATAATTGTCGACCTTTAACTTGATACCACCCTCCCTTTCTTACTTCAGCATTAGCAAATACTGTTCGATGTAATAAAGCTACGGAATAAGAAATCACTAGTTCTGATACTGATCTTTTATTTACACCCCCAGTCCAACCTAAATTTACACCATATTTTTTCATAGCGTGGAGATCAATCATATCCAAGCCTACACCATATTTTCCAATCACTTTGAGGTCTGGTAATTGTTTTAGAATTGAGTCATCAATTTTTTCTAAAGCGGTAATTGCTTTTTCATATCCACCTAAAAACGCTACCAAACTATCACCACTCAATGATAAGCCTTCATCATTAAACTTAGTATCTGGGTAGCGCTTTAACACTTCCTTTCTTAATACAGGATGCTTTGAAAAAGAACGTGACGCAATTACTAAAGATCTCATGGTTAAGTCACCTTGCCGTTACCATATTTAGAAAAATATTCATTAATGGCTTTAGATAATTTTTTATTATTATCGTACAGTCCTATTGAAATATTTCCATTCTTATCTGGCAAAATTAAGCGCAGCTGTGTGGCACTATTCTTTTTATCTTTTTTCAAAGCAGATATAAGTAACTGTGTATCAATCTTGACATGGCGATAAGAGGTACAATTTTTATCCATTACGGAATGCATACGCTCAAAATGTTCTTGTGTTGACACTCCAATATTTGCCGCGAAGTAATTTGCAATATCCATCCCAATGGTAACCGCAACACCATGTGGAATCTCATAATTTGTCGCTGTTTCAATTGCGTGTCCAAAGCTATGACCATAGTTCATTACGTTACGTGGCCCAATATCAAATTCATCTATCTCAATTAATTTCTTTTTCATTAATAGCGACCTATGAATAAATCTCTCCATCATATTGAAATCAGTCATTATCTCATCGTATGAACTCGCTATCTCATCAAAGCTCTCTGGTGAATTAATTGCATGCACTTTAATCATCTCCCCGATGCCAGAATGAATCTCTTTTTTTATTAGTGTATGTAAAAAATCAACATCTATCACAACCCTCTTAGGCGGGGTAAAGGTACCTAAAATATTTTTTACATCACCAGAGTTAATGGAAGACTTGGAACCAATACATGAGTCTGATTGTGCTAGCAATGTTGTCGGATAAAACACCCAGGGTAAGCCACGCATCAATGTTGTGGCTAAAAAACAGGTGATATCCTGAATAATGCCACCACCTATAGCAACCAATGTTTGTTCCCTCCTAATATTTAGTTTAACTAACGCCTTAATATAATCTGGAAAATGACTCAAAGATTTATTCTCTTCGTTAGCTTCAATAATCAATACTCTAGAGTTGAGGATATTTTTTAGGCGCTCTCTATATAGTTGGGCAATATTTTGATCAATTATATAAACAGCATCTTCTATTGGATTACTATTTAATAGGTCTATCCCGCCGCGGACAAAACTAACGGAATATTCACCCTTGTGAGATTGAATTGTAATTTGACTAGACACGTGAAAAACCTCCATCAATCATTATATTTTGTCCAGAAATATAAGTATTTTCCTCGCTTACTAACCAACTCACTAATGATGCAATTTCGTTCACTCGCCCTAAGCGCTTCATAGGTATGCTTTTTTGTATTTTAGCAATGCCTTCCTCGCCCAATACACCTCTTGTTAAATCTGTATCGATAAACCCAGGTCCGACACTGTTTGCCAAAATACCAAATTCTGAAACTTCGGCCGCAAGCGCTGCAGTCATACCATCTAGACCAAATTTACTTGAAGAATATGGCGCGCGATATTCTTTAGTAATATTTCCAAAAATAGAGGTTAGGTTGACAATCCTCCCCCAATTGTTTTGTTGCATGTTGGGAATAACAGCTTGACATAACTGGAATGGGGTTCGCAGATTAACTCGTAAAATTTGATCAAAATCCTCGATATCAATTAAAGCAAATTCTCCAATTTTATTAATCCCTGCGTTATTTATCAAAATATCAATCTTCTGCTCTTTTAAAAAAATAATAAATTTTTTAACTGACTCATCATTTAAAAAATCTACAGAGCGGTAGATTGCACCATCAGGGTAACTAGATTTTTCTTTCGTTCCTGTAACAATAACCTCCATACCATCATTTATCAATCGCTCTGCAATTGAAAAACCAATACCTCGAGTGGCGCCAGTTACAACTGCACGATATTTTAATTTAGACATATCAGTTAATTTTTTAGAAAGTGTATCAAATAATTTGATACCATATGATCCAATACCATATGAGCATCTTCAGCTGGCCCATACTCACCTTTATTTGTAGGCACATGCACAGAAATATCAGCCTTTTCTTTTAACTTTCCACCATCAAATGCAGATAACCCTACTGTTGTAGCACCCTTTCTCTTTGCCACATCAAAAGCATTTAATAAATTTATTGAATTTCCAGATGCTGAAATAGCAACAACTACATCTTTCTCTTGAAGTAGCACTTCCAATTGTTGACTAAATATTTTTTCAAATCCATCATCATTGCCAATTGCTGTAATAATGGCGTTGTTATCACATAGGCTTATAACTCTAAAGGGCTTCTTGAATTCTTTTGTTCCAATTGCAATATCGTTAGCAAAGTGACTTGCTGTAGCAGCACTCCCACCATTACCAATAAAATAAATATTTGATCCATTTTCTCTAGCATTTAGCAATATATTCACAAAATCTTTTATTTGATTCATTGAAATAGACTTAAGTATATTGCACAAATAATCTATGTACTCAACACCAAAACTTTCAACATCTACATTTTTACTCGCTAATGACTTCATTAAATTTACCTTGTTGAATGACCTTACCATTACTTAATTTATAAATTCGATCACAATGTTTTATAGTGCTATATCTATGCGCAATTATTATCATTGTGATCTTTCCATGTAATTTTTTAATTTCTTGAATAATCTCTTTCTCAGTTTCACTATCTAGTGCACTTGTAGATTCATCCATAAAAAGAACTGTCCTTTCAAAATAAAATGCTCGCGCCAAGGCGACCCTTTGCTGCTGCCCTCCTGACAACCTAATACCGTCTTCTCCAATTTTAGATTCTATACCAAAAGAAAGATCACAAATCAAATCAGACAATTGCGCGCGCTCCAATGATTTTACAACTTTATTATCATCAATATAGTTGTCATTGATGCCTAATGCAACATTTCTCCTTAAAGAGTCATCAAGCAAAAAAACCTTTTGTGGTATATACGCTATATTTTTTTGCCACTCATGATTATGACCTTGCAACAGCTTATTATTATAAAAAATATCTCCAGACATTGGCGCTATAAGACCTAACAAAATATTCATTAAGGTTGTTTTTCCTGACCCAGAAGGGCCAATAATACCAATTGACTCGCCTGCATTAATACTAATAGAAACCATATCAATAGCGTTTGAGTTTGAGTTAGCAAAGCTATAAGATACATTGCTCACAATAAGTTTTTCAAATGGCTTACCCTTCCTTACATCTTTAACATTGTCGTCGTGTATTTTTAAATCATCTTGATACTTAATATCTTTATACAACAAAGATACGGAATTTCTAGCATATCTAATCTTAGCTATACCATTGGATAAGCTATTCGCAATCGGAAGCAATCTAACTGAGGCTACCCCAAATACTAACAATGTTTGGAATACAGATTGTGTGTTTTTCTCTATATATATTGTCATATATACTAATAATACAACAAAGCCAATTATTAAAACTTCAAATAAGAACCTAGACGATGTCCCAATAATCCGTGATTTTGCTTGGGAGCTTGTAAAACTTATTGACAATTTATTTACTTTATCATAAAAATAAGACTCTTTTTTTAAAAGTCTTATTTCTAATAAACCTTTAATACTTTCCTTAATAGATTGAATCAGTAAAGAGGCGGAAGTATTAGTCTCTGCTCCATAATTTTTCAATTTCTCTTTAAAAATCCTATCATATAAAAATATTAAACTACCTAATAAGAATAAAAATAGCGTCAAAGCATATATATTAGTAATTGCTAAAAAAAAGATAATTACTATTGCAACAAGCATATCCCCTATTATTCGCAATAATGGCATTAACGCATTGTCAGTATAATGAACAACTAATGTCTGCATACTATGTATATATTCTGAACTATTGCGATTGACATGCTTTGAATATGGCATTAATTGATATGACTTCATTAAAAAAGCGCGCAAACTTACCTGCTGCTTTTGAGAAAACAATATAATCTTATAATTTATCCATATAGCAATAACTGCCTTTATAAAAAATACAAAAAACAGGATTAACCCAAAAATATTTGTCACCTGTTGGTAGTTTTTTGGATTCTCTATAAAGAAAGCCAGATATCTATCATAACCATCTATTGCACTTGGATCTATAACTATTGAAATATATGGACCTATTAACCCTATACCCAATACATCTATTATAGAAACAATTAAAAACAGTGCAATAAGACTTATTAAATGTTTTTTATCATATCTAGCAAGAAAAAAGATCTCATCAAAATATTTTTTCATTTATAAATCCTGTAATGATAAATACCCTTGTTCAATCAACCCATCTTCAATACTTTCCATGAGCGCATGTCCTGCGGTAATATGTGCCTCTTGAATTCTTCCAGTATCATTACTTGGCACAATGAACGCATGATCACAGTATTTCAAAGCCTCACCCCCTCCACAACCAAGAAAACCAAATACCTTTATATTCATTTTTTTTGCCTCTTTCATGGCATTAATTATATTTTTTGAACTTCCAGAAGTGGTAAGGGCAATTAAACAGTCTCCGCTTTTACCAAGAGTCTGTACCATTCGCCTATATAGCTCTACATATCCAAAATCATTACTGCAAGCAGTCATAGTGGACGAATCTTGAGCTAATGAAATTGCAGGAACTCCTTTTCGGTTATAGTTGGGACGCAGTCGTATCAACATCTCTGCAGCCAAATGTTGCGCATCTGCTGCAGATCCTCCATTTCCACACAGCATAATTTTTCCGCCTTTTTGTATCAAAATTGTAATTTGATTCTGTATTTCTTTGAGTTCGTCAAGTGCGCTTGAGTTTAATATTTTTACTTTGGTACTTATTGATTCTTCAAATATGCGTCGAATACTATCCATTATTTATTCCCATGTTAAAAGGTATTGAGTTTTTACAACAATAAACCCTTTCGAATAGCCCGCCAACTTCACTTGCGGGGAGTTTTTGTTCATTTAGCCATAATTTAACAGCATCCTGCTTTAAATTACCGTTAATTATCTTAAAAACATTATTTGATTTATTAAGTCTTTGATAAGTCATTGTAACTCTATCTTTTGGATATTTTGGTGAATTATTTTCAACTACAACACTCTTACTATTATCGTATAAATGTCCTGGAAATAATGATGCTACATGCCCATCCTCTCCAACGCTAAGCAAAACTATATCAAAATATCCAACATCTTTTAATATATTTTCATAATGAGAAGTGCAGCTATTAACATCCAACTCAGTCTGTATAAAATGTATATTTTCTTTAAGTATTAAGCCATTATTAAGCCAGGCCTTATTAATCATATAATCATTTCTATCTTTATCTCCAGCTGGAAAGCGACGCTCATCACCTAAATAAATATGCCATTTACTCCAATCAGACTCTGAATTACTTAGAATTTCATAAGTATTTAGAATGCTATTACCGCCAGTCAAAACTATTTTAAAGCTATTTCTTGACTTGATTGAAGCTTTAGCAACTTCCAAAATATCATTAGCCAATTTATTTGATAATTTATCAATATTTTTAAAAATTACCCAGTTATCTCTTAGCACGAATCAGCCTCCATAGATTCAATAAATAATCTTGGCAGGTGTTGTGCTTGATTTTTAAAAACATCCAAAATTTGCCTCCTACAGCTAGTGCCAGTCGCAATTAATATATCTTGGTCTTTAATTTTTTTCATATGAAAATTCAGAGAATTGTGTGCTATTTTTTCTGATATTTTTAAATTCTTATAACCAAAGTCACCTGCCATGCCGCAACAGCCACTATTTATAATTTCAACCTGAAGTTGTGGAATTAATGCTAATACTTTTATCAAATTACTTGTTTCCGCTAATACTTTTTGATGACAGTGTTCATGTACCCACACTTTAGAATTCAATGTATTAAATTTTGGTAACACTTCTAAACTATCTAATTTTAATAGTAACTCTTCAAATAATAAAACATTAAGCGGTTTGCCATGTATTAGATTTAAAGCCTCATCACGCCAAACTAATACCTCACTAGGCTCAATACCTACAATAAGGTCATTTTTAGAAATATTTTCAAGTTGAGAATATAACATTTTAAGTTCATTTTTAGCCTCATTAAGAAGTCCACAAGATATCATTGCCACAATCGAACTTTTGGGGGAGACAACCTTAATATTAACTCTGCACTTCTTTAATAAGTTAAGCACATCTTGTCCAATATTTACATCATAATATTGAGTAAACATATCAGCTATCATCCAAACAGTTGTGTTATAAATTTCATTATCAGACTCATGACCGCCCCACCAATCGTTCAACGACTCTTTTTGCAATAAAGGTGGCGGCTTCTCAAATCCAATAAACTTCTTACCAAGAAATGAACTCTGTAAAAAATTAAATATATTAGGGGCCTTAGATCCGATTTTTAAAACATTTCCTAAATTCTTTATATGCCATAACTTAAAATAATTACCTACATTTCTAATCTGAAATAAATATTCAGATTTCAATCTAGCCATATCAATATTTGCTGGGCACTCACTTTTACACGCCTTACAAGACAAGCATAAATCTAACGCCTCTTTTAATTCGCTATTTTTAAGATTTTGAGCAGGATCTGATGAAGATAACGCCTTTCTTAATAAATTTGCACGACCTCTAGTTGAAAACTCTTCGCTTCTAGTTGCTCTATATGATGGACACATGGTACCGTCTGTAGATTTTCTACACACGCCCGCTCCATTGCATTTCTCTGCAGCATAGTAAAAAGACCGGTCACTTGTCCAATTAAAGGCAGTTGGTAAATCTACTCGATTAACAACAGTGCGCAAGTCTTCTAATATACTTTTATTAGTTAGGATCACACCTGGATTAAATAAATTATTTGGATCGAATGTATACTTTAAATTAACAAGGTATTGATATACAACCGCCCCAAACTGTTCTTTTAAAAATGGAGCTCGAACTCTACCATCTCCATGCTCACCTGATAGAGATCCGTGATATTTTTTTACAATTTTTGATACTTTTTTAGCAATTCTACGCATTGCCTCTTGATCTTTCTTTTTAGAAAGGTCGAGTTCAGGTCTTATATGAATTAAACCTACTGAAGCATGCCCATAATACACAGCATTAACATTATAAAATTGCATCAATGATTTTATTTCTTGATAGTACAAATACAACTTATCTATTGGAACTACGGCATCTTCAATAACTGCAACTGCTTTTTTAGGTCCAACTTTTCCCATTAATAAGCCTAAGCCTGCCTTGCGCACTTCCCATACCTTGTTCTCATCCTTCTTGAGGATTATTTTAACGCTATATGCACCATTAGAAAGCAACAGTGCCTGGCATTTACCTATTTTAGAATTAATGCCCTTAAAAGAATCGGAAAAAAATTCAATAATAAGCACTGACTCTGGGTTGTCATCAATCCATGCTCTATTTCTCCTCTGTTCGATATTATTCTTACTTGCATCCAGTGTTGGTTTATCGATATATTCGATGGCAGATGGGCTAAGTTCAACTAATTCTTTAACTAGATTCAGCGCTTGCTCGTCTGAAGAAAATTGCGCAACAATTAATTTTTTATGCTTCGGTAAGTCTACCAAATTTAACTTAGCCCTTACAATAACACCTAAAGTTCCCTCAGATCCACACATAAGTGTTGCTAAATTAAAGCCTTTACCATTTATATTAAATGGTTTATGTTGCCTAATTAACTCATCGAGTGCGTAGCCTATATTTCTTCTAATCAAACTCTTATCTGGAAACGCGCTAAGTATTCTATCATTATTATCTTTCAGTAAGTTTATAACAAATCTATAGATATCCCCCTCTAATGTTTTCAGATTTAATTTTGCATCTAATTCCTGCTCATTTAACTCTTTAAATTCAACCAAACTTCCATCGGATAAAATAACCTCAACAGATTTAACATGATCTCTTGTAGTGCCATAAAATATAGAATATGAGCCACATGAGTTATTTCCAATCATGCCGCCAATCATCGCTCTATTAGAAGTTGAGGTATCAGGGGCAAATTTAAGATTATACGGCTCTAAAAAATGATTTAAATCGTCCTGGATAACTCCGGGATCAACAGTAACCTCTCTCTTACTCTCTGAAAAATAAGTAATACTGGTTAGATGCTTTGAGATATCGACTAACACCCCACTTCCAATTGCCTGTCCTCCTATAGAAGTACCACCTGCACGCATCGTGAATGGTTGATTTTCACGTAATAAATTTCGTATACAGTGAATTAAATCATTACGATTATTTGGGTAAACTACCTTTTTAGGCTCTATCTCATAAATTGAAGCATCTGTAGTAATCAACATGTTTTAATCAATTATTGATAATATTTTTTATATACAGTTCTACTGATTTTGTTTCAGACCATCCAAGTTTTTTTGTTTTACTACACACTACTTCGGAACTCATTCTATTACCCTCTCTTTCTGGCAACATTTTTATTTCTGTATCAAATATATTTGCTATTTCTAATATTGAAAATGATTGTGAGCAGCCTATACCATAATTATCGCCATCACCTTTCTTTCCCACCATAATAAGGCCAGAAATAATATCATCAATATGTGTAAAGTTTCTTAGCTGGGTGCCAGGACTTACAACTGTCAAAGGCTCTCCATTTTTATACTTTTCTTTAAATAAAGCAATTAAGGTTGCATACTTTCCCGTGGATATCTCTCTCCCACCATAAACATTATAAAAATATGTAATTGCGTATTTAATTCCGAACCAATTTCCGTAATTTTCAACTAATTCTGTATTCGAGGCTTTTGTCCATGCATATGGACTCTGAGACCTTCCAAGGCCACCATCTCCAAACTTGGTACTACTTCCAGCGTAAACTAATTTCGATCCAAATTTTCTACAAAATTGCAATACAGCAAAAATTCCATCTTTATTACTACTCCATACCTTTTCAATATCATTAAAGCTTTGCTCCACTCTTGAATATTCTCCAAGGTGATAAATAACATCTGGATTACAGTCAATGAGATCTTCTATGTTTTTAGTATCTCCTTGCACATATATCACCCTATTAATATGATTTTCTTTTTTTCCAGTTGAGTAATTATCTAATGAGTAAACACTATTATTTATATTTTTAACTAACTCTTCACAAAGGTGGCTACCAATAAAGCCCGCTCCACCCGTTACTAATATTTTCATGTGATTAATTCTTTTTAAGTTATCTGTTTAGTTTATTTAACTCAATCTGAGTTAAATAAATCCCTTGTATAGACCTTAGTCTTAACATTGTTTAATTCATCTACCATTCTATTAGCAACAATCACATCACTTATTTGCTTAAAGTCTTCTAAATTATCAATAATCCTTGAATGGAAGAACTCATTCTCACCCTGTTCCGATAGTACCGGCTCATAAATAACCACTTCAATGCCCTTGGCTTTAATGCGCTTCATGATACCTTGAATGCTTGA
>ENA-OREN01001091-OREN01001091.1-marine-metagenome-genome-assembly--contig:-NODE-1091-length-33733-cov-3.931038_pt1 | contig 33733 bp, 39 predicted proteins | sample MGYA00248624_ERZ508555 | MGnify/ENA primary metagenome ERZ508555 (study PRJEB26222, sample SAMN06267773) | marine metagenome | isolation source: Saanich Inlet, British Columbia, Canada | place...
CTTCTGCTCTTAATGGACTCAAGAAGATACGAGCACAAATCTTAACTTACATTTCCGGTAAAGATAAACCAAATGTAATTATTGGGTGGAATCTTAAAGAATTGTTCAGTTATATTCTAGGTAAAACAAAAGCCCCATTTGAGCTTAATTCGAAAATATATGATTTAAAAATTCTTGAATGGTATTTGGGGATTGAAAAAAATGCCCCCACATCCTTAAAAGAAGCAAAAGATAGACTTGCTAAAGTGGTACAACATTCTTCTTGGGAAAAGCTTCAAAAAAAACATCAGGATTACACAAAACATCATGTGTTGAAAGGCAAAAAATGGGATTTATCTCTTTATTTACAATTTGGCTAAGTATAGACTCTTCATCCTTTCCCTTTGATCTATCAATATAAACTTGAGGTGCTTTATATTTCCAAATACTGCTAAGATCCGCACAACGAAAATTAGATCTTCTGCCCAACATTCCATAATAAAGGTGCATATCTATTTCTCTACGAAGTAAATTAACAGCTGCACTTGTAGAAAGATGCCCTAAACGATTCAGGTAGGGTATTGAATCAATTACAGGATACTGTTGCCACATTTCACAACGCCCTAAAGAAGAGACTAATGCATCATGAAGAAACTTTCCAGAGCGCATCACGCCATCTACAACAACAAGTTCATAAACATAAGAGCTTCTGGGATAAACGTCTATTATATCTTTCACTTAAAATACCCCTATTGTTAAATCAAAAAAATTTGACGTAGGGGTAGCTTTTGACGGAGATGGGGATAGGTTAGGAGTAGTTTCGAAAAGTGGAAAAATTATATGGGGAGATCAAATAGTAGCATTATTATCACAAGAAGTATTAAAAGATAAACCAAATTCTCCAATAATAGCTGATGTAAAAGCATCACAAACTTTATTTAATGAAATTAAAAGATTAGGAGGAATTCCTGTAATGTGGAAAACTGGGCATTCTTTTATTAAATCAAAAATGAAAGAAATATCAGCCCCATTAGCAGGAGAGATGTCAGGTCATATATTTTTTTCAGATAGATATTATGGATATGATGACGGAATATATGCGGCATTAAGAGTTTTAGAATTAATTAATGATAATTACACTTTAGATGGTTTTTTAAAAAAATTACCTAAAACTTTTTCTACACAAGAGATTAAGATCAGTTGTTCAGATGAAACAAAATTTAATATTATTTCTGAATTATCCAAATTATTGGATAAAGAAGGCTTAAGTGTAAATAAAATTGATGGGCTAAGAGTGCAAAAAGAATCTGGATGGTGGTTGTTAAGAGCTTCTAATACACAAGCTGTTTTAGTTGCTAGAATTGAGGCGGATTGTGAAGATTCACTTAAAGAATTAAAAGAAGAATTAATTTATTATCTAAATAAATTTGATTTAAGTTTTTCTTAATAAGTTATATATAATTGAATAAAATATTGTTTCTATTTAATATAATATTATATTAAATAGAAACAATATTATGAGGATACTAAAAATTATGAGTTCAAAAAACGATAATATTAGTTCTAATGATACTGGAACTATTAGTGAAGAAAAAATAGAGGTTAAAAAACCATCTTTTTATCAAGTTTTAATAATGAATGATGATTATACTCCTATGGAATTTGTAATATTAGTTTTAGAAAAATTTTTTAGAAAATCAAGAGCTGAAGCTACGCAAATAATGTTGCACGTTCATCAAAAAGGAATGGGTATATGTGGATTATATCCATATGAAATTGCTGAATCAAAGGTAGTACAAGTTATGGAGTTTGCAAGAAAAAATCAACACCCACTTCAATGTGCAATGGAAAAAGAATAATGTTATCAGATAGGTTGGAAAAAACTTTAAATAGAGCTTTTGAATTAGCAACAGTAAATGAACATGAATATGCTACATTAGAACATTTATTGTCAGCATTAATTGATGATGAAGATGCTAATGAAGTGTTATTGTCATGTAATGTTGATGTTGAAGAATTAAGAGCTATTTTAAATGATTTTATAAATAATGAGTTAACTTCTTTAAAAATTAATAAAGGGAGTGAAGTTAAACCTACTGCTTCCTTTCAAAGAGTAGTTCAAAGAGCTGCTCATCATGTGCAAATGTCTGGAAATGAAGAGGTTACTGGAGCCAACATATTAGTAGCTATATTTAGTGAAAGAGAGAGTCATGCTGTTTATTATTTAAATAAACTAAAAATGACTCGCTTAGATGCTGTAACTTATCTTAGTCATGGAGGAAAAGAAGATATTGTTTTTAGTGAAAGTGATAATGAACAGCAAGGCACACAAAATACAAAAAAAATAAAAAGTATCCTAGAGACATATTGTATAAATTTAAATTTAAAGGCAAAAAAAGGTGAAATTGATCCTTTAATTGGAAGAGATGAAGAAGTAAATAGAACTATTCAGGTTTTATGCAGGCGTTCTAAAAACAATCCTTTATATGTGGGTGATCCAGGAGTAGGAAAAACTGCAATAGCTGAAGGATTAGCAAGAAAAATAGTCAATAATGAAATACCTGAAATATTAAAAGATGCAATAATTTATAGTTTAGATATGGGCACTCTACTTGCAGGAACAAGGTATAGAGGTGACTTTGAAGAAAGATTAAAGGCGATTTTAAAAGAAGTTTCACAAAGTGATAAGGCTATTTTATTTATAGACGAAATTCATACGGTAGTGGGTGCTGGTGCTACAAGTGGAGGCTCTATGGACGCATCAAATCTACTTAAACCCGCGCTTGCATCTGGTGAATTAAAATGTATTGGTTCTACTACATATAAGGAATACAGAAGTCATTTTGAGAAAGATAGAGCTTTAGTGAGAAGGTTTCAAAAAATAGATGTTGCGGAACCTACAAAAAAAGACGCTATTAAGATACTAAATGGTCTCAAATCGTACTATGAAGATCATCATGAAGTTAAATATACTCACGCTGCCATTAAGGCAGCAGTAGATTTAAGTGATAGATATATTGGTGATAGAAAATTACCTGACAAAGCGATAGATGTGATTGATGAGTTAGGGGCATCTCAAAGATTATTGCCTCCATCCCGAAGAAAAAAACAGCTTGGAGTAGCAGATTTAGAAAATATTATAGCAAAAATTGCTAGAATTCCATCTAAAAGAATAAATAGTAATGATAAAGAACAGTTATTAAATTTAGAAAGAGATTTAAAATTAGTTGTGTATGGGCAAGATGAAGCAGTTAATGAATTATCAGCTGCTATAAAACTTGCAAGAGCCGGATTGAGAGATATTGAAAAGCCAATAGGAAGTTATTTATTTACAGGCCCAACAGGCGTAGGAAAAACTGAAATATCAAAACAGTTAGCAAGAAATTTAGGTTTAGAATTAATGAGATTTGATATGTCTGAGTATATGGAAAGGCATTCTGTATCAAGGTTAATAGGAGCACCTCCTGGTTATGTAGGTTTTGATCAAGGGGGGTTATTAACAGATAAGGTGGACCAAAACCCCCATGCTGTTTTATTACTTGATGAAATAGAAAAAGCCCATCCAGACCTATTTAATATATTATTACAAATAATGGACCACGGTAAGTTAACAGATCATAGTGGAAAAACAATAGATTTTAGAAATATAATTTTAATTATGACATCTAACGCAGGAGCAGCAGATTTAGCAAAAGCTCCTATAGGTTTTGGAATTAAAAACAGATCAGGAGATGACACTTTAGCTATAAAAAACTTATTTGCTCCAGAATTTAGAAATAGATTAGATGCAATTATAAAGTTTAAGAATCTTAATTCAGCTGTAATAGAAAAAATTGTAGATAAATTTATTGATCAATTAGAAGTTCAACTTGAAGAAAGAAAAGTAACAATAGAATTAAATAAAGAGGCTAAGCTTTTATTATCTGAGAAAGGTTTTGATCCCGTATTTGGGGCAAGGCCTTTGGAAAGAGTAATTCAAGAAAATATTAAAAAAACTCTAGCAGATAAAATTCTATTTGGAGATTTAATTAATGGAGGGCATGTAAAAGTAACTGTTAAAAAAGGACTTTTCTCTTTTGATGTAAGCGTAAATGAAAAAGTAAAAGAAAAAACTCTATAGAAATTAACTAATTTTTTTTTTAAAAGGTGTATATTTTTCTTTAATTAAGCTGATATCATTATTGATAATTTTACTTTCTTCTAATAAAAAGTTTTGTACTGCTTTTCTAAAGTTCTTATCAGCAATATAATGTGAACTGTATGTTTTTTCAGGTAAGTACCCTCTTTGTATTTTATGAGGACCCTGAGCACCACCCTCAACAAAGCTATATTTGTTTTTAATAGCCCAATCTATAGCTTGATAATAACATAATTCAAAATGTAGATACTTTATATGAGCATAGGCTCCCCAATATCTCCCAAATAAAGTTTTTTTTCCAATGATATGCATGGCACCTGCAATATGAGTATTATTTTCTTGAGCAAAAATAATTAATATTTTCTCTGAAAAATTTTTTGCTAATAAGTTAAAAAACTCTTTATTCAAATATGCATTACCCCATTTCTTATCTGTAGTATTCTGATAAAAATCATACATACTATCCCAGTCTTCATCAGTAATATCTTTTCCTGATTTATGGATAATTTTTATATTTTTATTTTGTATATAGTTTCTTTCTTTAGATATGGCTTTTCTCTTTCTAGAATTTAAAGAATTCAAAAAATCATTGAAATTATGATAATTAGCATTTTTCCAATGAAATTGTTCTCCAATTCTAGTCAAAAAATTCTGGTTTTCTAAGGTTTTGCATTCATCGTATGAGCAAAAAGTTATATGTGCAGATGAGTAGTTATTATTTGTTAGTTTTATTAAATATTTTGAAAAAGCTTCTATAATATTTTTATATTCCGTTTTGAATATATTTTTGTTTATTAAAATCCTGTTTCCTGCTACAGGCGTAAAAGGAACAGATAACTGTATTTTTGGATAATATTCACCTCCAGCATTATGATATGCATTTGCCCAGGCATGATCAAAAATGTATTCTCCTTGACTATCTAGTTTTATATACATTGGGCATACTGCTACAATAATGTCTTTATTTATTATTGTCACATAATTAGGTATCCAAGAAGTTCCATCTCCTATAGAACGTGAATCTTCTAGATTTTTTAAAAAAATATATGATAAAAATGGATTTTGATCTGTTGTGCATTCGTCCCATATTTTTTTACTTATATTAGATATGCTTTTATGTAATAAAAATGAATACATTAATTATTTTAATTAATTATTTAATTTCAAATACTGCATCTATTTCTACAGGAACATTTCTTGGAAGCGAATTTGTTCCTACAGCAAATCTAGCATGCTTCCCTTTATCACCAAAAATTTCTACCATTAAATCGGATGCTCCATTAGCAACCTCTGGTTGTTGGTGAAAATCACTTGTACATGATACAAATATTCCTAATTTGATACATTTCACCATTCTTGATAAATCACCATTTAAAGCATCTTTTAAAACAGAAATTACATTTAAAGCACATATTTTAGCTACTAATTTTGCTTGAGATAAACCAATTTCTTTACCGACCTTACCAGTATTTTTAATCTCTCCATTTTCAAATGGTACTTGTCCAGAAATAAAAACTAAATTATTACTAATTACATAGGGAATGTAATTTGCGGCTGGCGTAGGAGCTATTGGAATTACTATACCAAGCTGTTCTAATTTTTTATCTATATCATTCATATGAATTCCTTTATAATTTATGTTATAAGAATATTTATTAGTTAAAGTCAAATGTAGCAAGTTATTATAATTTAAATGAGTATTATTATGGTTAGATTTTATTTTTTACTTTTATTGTCTATATTAATTTTTTCTAGCATGCTTCACGCTGAAGAGGAAGATATAGGGGGTAGTTTTAAATCCCATGAAGCAATATATCATTTAAATATGGGGCAGGTTTTATCTTCTTCTAAAATACACAATGTGAATGGTGAAATGCATTTATCTATTAAATTTGTATGCGATGGCTGGATTGTCAATCAAAACACTACAATAGATGTAACTGATAAAAATGGTTCTCAATTAAGAAATATCTATAGGTATTCAACTTGGGAATCAAAAAATCATGAAACATTAAGGTTTATGTCTAAAGTAATAATAAATGGGGAAGAGGTCTCCAATTATGAAGGTAAATCTTATATTAAGGATGGCATGGGAAAAATAATTTTTTTAAAACCACACAATAAAGAGATAGATATTCCAGTTAACACTTTGTTTCCTATGAAACATTTTTTTATTAGTTTATACGAAAATAAGGTGGAAACGTTTTTTAATTATGTAGTATTTACAGGAGAAGATGATCAATCATTAAATAATGTAAGTTCGTTCTCTAAGTACGACATATATGAAAAAAATAAATATAAAATAATTAGATCTGCAATTTATAGTTATAATGATTATTCATCACAACCAGAAAATGAAATTGAAATTTTAGTTAATTCGAAATCGGGTGTAGTAAAAAAAGTAATTTTTGATTATTTAGATTATCAAATAATAGGAGACTTACAAGATGTTCAATACTACTCTGAACCAGAGTGTTAAATATTATTATGTATGATTTTTAATATAGATCCCCAATTATTTACATTATAATCACTATCTTTTACTTCGGGAATAATTTTAAGTAATTTTTTGTTTTGCAAAAAATGAATAGTAATAATGTTTTTACAGTAATTACTAACTGCAGATATTTGATTAGGTAGGTCATCTATAAAGAAAACTTTTTTATTAGTAAGTTTTTGTAATTCTAAGCATTTAATATTTTTAGGTCCTTCATTACTAATAAATGCATAGTTCATATTGTTATCTTTTAGACATTGTATTCTATCAGAACCATAAATTTTAGGGATATTAGACAATATAATAACATTCATGACTTTACTTAATTTTTCTAATGCACTTTTAGCCCCTTTAATTAAAGGCATCTTAATTGCATATTCTTGAAAAAAATTAGATATAATTATAGGAATATTAGCACTATCTATTGGTTTGTTAGTCTCCTTATTATAAATATTCCCATTTAGTTTAAATGATTTATAGGAAAAGTACATATTATTGGATAGCAGGTATTCTTCAAAGCTTTCCATAAACTCAAATATTACATCGTCTGCATCAGATATTAAGAGAGGGAGATTAGGGTTAATATTTAAAGATGTATTCATTAGAATAGTATTATTAAATTGTATTTATTTAATTTTATCTTCTTTAAATAAAACATGCTTTCTAGCAACAGGGTCGTATTTCTTTACTTCCATCTTTTCTGTCATTGTTCTACTATTTTTTTTTGTTACGTAAAAAAAACCAGATTCTGTGCTTTTAAGTCTTATTTTTATTGTAGTTGGTTTAGCCATTTGATAACCCTTTATTTTGTTGCGAGAATAACCAAACTAATGCTTGTGTCAAGATTTGTATGCTAATATTATCGAATAATATTACTTTTTAGATTTTTTTCTCGTAAACCTTCTTTTTGATGGAGGTTTACTTTCTTTTTCTACTATTAAATCTACAGCTCTATTAATGCCTATAGTAAGAATATCTTCATTATCATCTTTTACGCTAGCAAAAGTATTTTCATGCTTAACATATGGGCCAAATCTTCCATTATTAGCTGTTATCATTTTTCCTGAAACAGGATGCAGGCCAATTTCTCTGGGTAATGCTAACATAGATAATGCTGTTTCAAGAGTTATACTTTCATAGTCAATATTTTTAGGTATAGAGGCTCTTTTAGGTTTTGGTGCTTTTTTTTCTTCTTTTTTAGGAGTTTCTCCTAATTGCACGTATGGTCCGTATGGTCCAACTCTCAAAGTTATAGGTAAATTATCTTTATTCTCACCTAATTTAATTGGTTCAATTTTACTTGATTCCTTGCCTTTACCAACCACTAATTGCGCAGTATGGTCACATTCTGGATGGGTTGAACAACCTATAAAACCACCACTTTTACCATATCTAATATTTAATATACCTTCCTTGCATTTTGGGCATTTTCTTGGGTCACTTCCATCTTCCATGGGAGGAAAGAAATGAGGCCCTAAGTCTTTATCTATTTGTTTTTCTACATCTCTTACTCTTAATGAAGATGCATTATCTATTGTTTCTTTAAATGGAAGCCACCAGTTTTCTAAAGTTTTTTTCCATTTTATTTTTCCATTAGAAACATCATCAAGTTGTGCCTCTAATTTAGCTGTAAAGTTTTCTTCAATATAATTACTAAAATTACCATGTAAGAAAGCAGTGACTATTCTTCCCCTTGTTTCTGGCTCAAAGCGTTTTTTTTCATACCTTACGTAGCCTTTGTCTTTAATTACAGAAACAATAGATGCGTATGTTGATGGCCTTCCAATACCTAATTCTTCTAGCTTTTTTACTAAGGAAGCTTCTGTATATCTAGGTGGAGGTTCAGTAAAATGCTGAAATGATTTTACTTCAAAGGATGTTAAGGTTTCTCCTTCTTTAACATTAGGTATATTGCTATTATTTTTATCTTCATCATCAATATCATCTTTATCCTCTGTGTATATTTTCTTATAACCATCAAAAATTACAATGGAACCTGTTGTTTTAAATTCTATATCATTGTTATTAGATCCAATATTTATGCTAACTTGGTCTATATCAGCACTTTCCATTTGAGAAGACATTGTTCTTTTCCAAATTAATTCATATAAAAGTCTTTGTCTTTCATCTAAATAATTATTAATATTTTCTGGCGTTCTGTTTACATCTGTTGGTCTTATAGCTTCATGAGCTTCTTGAGCATTATTTGATTTTTTATTATGTATTCTCTGTGTTTCGGGTAAATATTCTTTTCCATATTTTTCTGTTATTAAGCTTCTTATTTGATCAATTGCAGTATCGGATAAGTGAATGGAGTCAGTTCTCATATAAGATATCAACCCTACTGTTTCTCCATTAATTTCGATTCCTTCATATAAAGTTTGGGCAATCCTCATTGTATTTTTTGCACCAATACCTAATTTTCTAGATGATTCTTGTTGTAAAGTAGAAGTTATAAAAGGCGCTGTGGGGTGGTTCTTAACACGTTTTTTTATAATTTCTTTAACAGTATAGTTATTAACATTATTAATTTTTTCTAAAGCTTTATCTGCTTCAAATTTTGAATTTATATCAAACTTTTTTAATTTATTATTATTAAGAATATTTAAGTTAGCAGTAAAAGACTCTCCATTATTATTTTTGAAACCTGAATTAATGGTCCAATATTCTTGAGGTTTAAATTTCTCCCTTTCGGTTTCTCTGTCGCAGACTAATTTAAGAGCAACAGATTGCACACGCCCTGCGGATTTTGCTCTTGGAAGTGTTTTCCATAAGACGGGTGATAAAGTAAATCCAAAAAGATAGTCTAAGGCCCTTCTTACCTGATAAGCATCTACCATATTTATATCTATTTCACTTGGTCTTTTAAAAGCTTCTAATATTGCATTCTTAGTAATTTCATTAAAAATAACTCTTTTTATTTCTACATCACGTAATTTATTTTTTTCATTTAAATGCGTATATATATGCCAAGCAATGGCTTCGCCTTCTCTATCAGCATCGGTTGCTAACCATAAAGTGTCACCTTTAGATATTGATTTAACTATTGCTGAGGCTATTTTGCTTTTATCTGCTTGAACCTCATATTTCATCAAAAAATCTTCTTCTGGTAATACGGAACCTTTTTTATTAGGAAGATCTATAATATGTCCATAAGATGCTAAAACTTTATAATCTTGTCCTAAGTATTGATTAATAGTTTTGGCTTTCGCAGGAGATTCAACAATTACAATATTCATAAATAACTCTTAAATAAATTTTAATATAAATTCACCATTAATAATCTTTTATAATTTTAGCAAATTATTTTTTTTTTAATTATTGCATTATCTTTATATTTTTGATTCTGTTCCTTTAATTATTCTTTTAATATTAGGAATATGTTTGGTCCCTATTAGGGTTGTTATTATTAATACAATATATATTTCAATATTGTGAATATTAAAATTATTTGGAAGTAATCCTATTTCTACTGTTACACTTATTAACCAAAATAATATTGGAGCACTTATACTCGATGATAAAGCACCCAGAGAGGATATTTTAAATACTAAAGCAAAAAACAGCCATATTAAGAGCGCAAATAACGCACATGGCCAACTTAGAAATAATAAAATTCCTGCTGCAGTTGCAATACCTTTTCCGCCTTTAAATAATAAAAAAGGACTAAACATATGGCCTATTATAGATAATAAACTCAAACTTAAAATAAGAGTCATTAAAAGGCTTTCATTAAGTATTGGTTTAAAAATAATTTGGGCCAGATAGAGTATTATAAAACTTTTTGATACATCGAATATTAATGTTAATGCTGCTATAAATTTATTTCCAGTCCTTAAAACATTTGTTGCTCCAATATTTCCTGACCCTATTTTTCTTATATCTCCATAACCAGAAATTTTTACAATGATGAGCCCAAAAGGAATAGAACCAATTATAAAGCCTAATAACAAAAATATAATAATATTTTGATATTTAATTAGTTCCATAAAGTTTTCTATAAATATAAACATATTTTTACTATTTCAGTTTAGAGGATTCAAAAACTATTCTACCATCTACTATTGTATATAGGATTTTTCCCTTATAATTGTATTGATCAAAAAGAGAGTTCTTAGATTTGCTTTTCATGTCTTCTAAATTTATTTTATTTGAATTATTTATATCAATAATTGTTAAATCTGCAGGAGAGTTTATTTTAAGCTTCCCAGTATCTAAATTTAGCAATTTTGCTGGCTGGTTTGTTACCTTGTCAATTAAATCAATTAATTCCATATTGCCATTAAAATGTAAGTCTAATGAAATGGGTAATAAGGTTTCCATACCTGATATTCCAAATTCAGCCTGTTCAAAAGGCAGTCTTTTACTATCTTGGTCTTGTGGAGAATGATGACTAGAAATTATATCTATTTTATTATCTACTAATGCATTATATATCGCTTCTCTATCATTTTCTTGTCTTAATGGAGGAAAGACTTTGGCAAAAGTTTTCCATTCATCTACTGCTCTTTCATTTAAAGTAAAATAATGTGGAGCTGTTGATGAAGTTACCTTTAAGCCTGAAACTTTTGCTTTTTGGATAGCAATTATAGATTCATGGGTTGTTATATTTGAAAAATGTAGCCTTCCTCCTGAATTCTCTAATAATCTAAGATCTCTCTCTACTTGAATAATCTCTGCTACTTTTGATATCCCAGGTAATCCTAGTTTACTAGCTAAAGCGCCGCCATTCATTACTCCATTTAAAGAAAGATCATAATCCTGAGGTGATACCATAATTAATAAATTAAAATTTTTAGCATATGTAAGTGCTTGCTTCATTACTTTTGTGTTTTTAATAGTTTTGTTAGCATCCGTGAATAAAATGGCTCCAGCTTCCATTAATAAGCCCATTTCCGTTAATTGTTTTCCTTCTATATTCTTTGTTATGGAAGCGGCTGGGAATATTTTTACACCATTAGTTTCTCTAGCTCTTTTTTTAATAAACTCTATAATAGGGATTTGATCTATAACTGGCTGTGTATCAGGCATACATACTAAACTAGTTATGCCTCCAGCCAAAGCAGATGCGGAAGCAGTATTTATATTTTCTTTATGTTCTTCACCGGGTTCTCTTAAGTGGGTATTTATATCTATAAATCCTGGACACAAAACATGACCTTTACAGTCTATTTTTAATATATTGTCAGAAGTGCCATCATAAAATAAATTTTTTCCAATAGCTTTTATTTGTTTGCCTTCAGTTAATAAGTCACCAAGTTCATCCAATCCTGAATGAGGATCAATTAATCGAGCATTAATAAAAGCTATATTATTTTTAAATTCATTTTTCATTGATTATATCAAATTTTTTATTATCTAAATTATTAATTAAATGTTCTATTACAGACATTCTTATAGCTACGCCAAGCTCAACTTGTTCTAAAATTAGAGTCCTATTTATGTCGTCAGCTAATTCGCTATCTATCTCTACGCCTCTGTTAATAGGACCAGGATGCATAACTAATGCATTTTCTTTAGCAAAACTTAATTTTGTTCTATCTAGTCCATAAAATTTAAAATACTCTTTAGCGGAGGGTATATGAGCCCCTTGCATTCTTTCATGTTGTAGTCTTAATATCATAACTATATCTGTATTTTTTAACCCTTCCTTCATATTAGTATAAGTTTTTGCTCCATATTCCTCTAAGCCTTGAGGCATAAGTGTAGTAGGTGCGATTACTTTAACTTTTGCTCCCATAGTTATAAGTAATTTTATATTAGACCTTGCTACACGGCTATGAGCTATATCGCCACATATAGCTATTTCTAGTCCTGAAATTTTCTTTTTTCTTCTTCTAATTGCTAGAGCATCTAACAAGGCTTGTGTAGGATGTTCGTGCTGTCCATCTCCTGCATTAATTACAGCGCAATTAACTTTATTGGCTAATAGATGTGGAGTTCCACTTAAAGAATGTCTAATTACTAAAATATCTGGTTTCATTGCATTTAATGTCATCGCAGTATCTAGAAGGCTTTCTCCTTTTCTAATTGAGGAAGTTTCTATTTGCATATTAATTACATCCATGCCTAAACGTTTGGCAGCGAGCTCAAAGGATGTTTTAGTTCGAGTTGAATCTTCAAAAAATAAGTTTACAAGAGTTCTACCTTTATACTTGTGATTAATAATAGTCTCTATTCTATTATCTTTGATGATATCATCTGCTCTATCTAGCAAAGATGTTATTTCTGATGATACTAAGCCTTCTATTCCTAATAAATGGTCTTGATTGTATTTATCATAAGCTATGTTTTTAATTTTTGTAGTATAGAAATTACTTGGATTAACATTGCCATCTGTTGTAGTAATAATTTTTTGCATAATAGATTGTTTAGGTATTCTATCTCCAGATAAGTAGCGTGAAAGTGTGGGTAAAGATATATCAAGAGTTTTTGCTAATTGCGTTCTGCTAATTGATTTTTCTTTAATCCATTTATCTAAAGCATGCATTTTAAAACCTATAATTTATTAATAAATAATTACCGTTTTGGTAATTATTTGTCAATATTTATATTTTTAAGTGTTTTAATTGCTCCATCAAGGATCCAACATGCTGCAGAAGAGTCTACAATTTTTTGTCTTTTTTTTCTAGAGAGGTTTAATTCGCTTATTAGAATTTTTTCAACTGCATGTGTCGAAAACCTCTCATCCCATAGTAACAATGGAAGATTAAGAGTTTTATTAATTTCTTCAGACAATCTTCTTATTGATTGAGATTTTTTTCCTGGTTTTCCATCTAAATTAACAGGTCTTCCAACTACTATAGAAGAGATATTATTCTCTAATATTATGTTTTTAATAAAACTTATATCATTTAATAGTTTCCCCCTTTCTAGAGTTTTTAAGCTAGTAGAAATAGATCTAGTATCATTGCAGATTGCTAATCCAATTCTTTTGTCACCTAGATCTAAACCAAGGATACTTCCAGAAAATGGAATCATGTTGGAAAATTCTTTTATATCTAATGTAATAAGTTTTCTAAGTTGCTTGCTGTTAGTCATTTAGAGTGCTAATCAATCCTAAAAGTTACTGTTAATATTTAAAATATTATATATATATTAGTATTATCGGTATTTTAAAATTTTTAGATAGGGTTTTTTATAGATGTCTTTAGATAAATCAACATTAGAACGTGTAGCGTATTTAGCTAGAATAAAAATTAATAATTCTGAAATAGATAAAATGACAGAAGAATTAAATAATATTATGAAATGGATAGAAGAATTAAATGAGGTAGATATTAGTAATGTGGAACCTATGACTGGAGTTTCTAATATGACCTTACGTGAGAGAGAAGATAAAGTTACAGATGGTGGATACCAAGATAAAATTGTAAGTAATGCTCCAGAAAAAATAGATACTTCATTCAGTGTACCGAAGGTAATAGAATAAAATGACAAAAATTACAGATTTAGGAGTTGTGGAAACATTAGATGGTTTAAATAAGAAAGATTTTTCATCGGAAGAAGTTGTTAAAGAATATCTAAAAATTATAGAGAGTGACACAAAGTTAAATGCGTATATTCATTTTAATAAAGAGAAATCTTTATCAGAAGCAAAAAAGTCTGACCAAAGAAGATCAAATAACAACTCTTTACCTTTAGAAGGTTTGCCTATAGCTATAAAAGACATTTTTTGCGTTGAAGGTGAAAAAACTTCAGCTTGCTCTAAAATGTTAGAGAATTTTATTCCTGATTATGAGTCTACGGTAAGTTCTAAATTATGGAAGTCTGGTGGTATTTATATTGGCAAAACTAGTATGGATGAATTTGCAATGGGTTCATCTAATGAAACAAGTTATTTTGGAACAGTTACTAATCCTTGGAGCACTGATGACAACGCTCTAGTTCCTGGAGGTTCTTCTGGAGGATCTGCCTCTGCTGTCGCTGCTAAAATGGCTCCAGTAGCATTAGGAACTGATACAGGTGGTTCTATTAGGCAACCTGCATCTTTTTGTGGAACTGTTGGAATAAAGCCTACTTATGGTAGATGTTCTAGATGGGGTATAATTGCATTTGCCTCATCTTTAGATCAAGCTGGACCTATAACAAGATCTGTAAAGGATAGTGCTATAATATTACAAAATATGGCAGGTTTTGATAGTATGGATTCTACATCTGCAAATGTTAATGTTCCAGATTTTGTCAATGCATGCTCAAAATCTATTAAAGGAATGAAAATTGGTATACCAAAGGAATATAGACTAGATAGTTTATCCAATGATGTACAGAGAGTATGGGAATCTGGGATTAAATGGCTAAAAGATGCAGGTGCCGAGATTATGGATGTAAGTCTTCCTCATACTAAATATGCCTTACCTACTTATTATATAGTTGCTCCAGCAGAGGCATCAGCTAATTTATCTCGTTATGATGGTGTAAAGTATGGACATAGGTCTGAAAATATAAAGGATCTAGAAGACATGTATTCTCAGACTAGAGCTGAAGGATTTGGCGATGAAGTTAAAAGAAGAATTTTAATTGGTACATATGTGTTATCAGCTGGTTACTATGATGCTTATTATTTAAGAGCTCAAAAAGTAAGAACTAAGATCGTAGAAGATTTTAATTTGGTTTTTAATAAATGTGATGCAATCTTAACTCCAACTACTCCAACAGGTGCATTTAAAATTGGAGAAAAGAATATCGATCCTGTAACTATGTATATGAATGATGTTTTTACTGTTCCAGCTAGTCTTGCAGGTTTGCCCGCGATGTCAATACCATCAGGTCTAGATTTTAAAGGATGTCCATTAGGTCTTCAGCTTATTGGAAAAGGATTTGATGAAGAAACTATATTTAGTATTGGAAGTATTATTGAAGAATCAGCTAATTTTAAATATATAAATTATGAGGATTAGATAACATGAGAGAGCCAATAAAATTACAAGGTGAAACAGGCACTTGGGAGATGGTGATAGGTTTAGAAATTCATGCTCAAGTAAATTGTAATTCAAAATTATTCTCAGGGTCTGCTACAGATTTTGGAGCAAGTCCTAACTCACAGGTTAGTTATGTAGATGCTGCCATGCCTGGAATGCTACCAGTTATCAATAGTGAGGCTGTAAATCAAGCCATTAAAACAGGACATGCTCTAAACGCAAAAATTAATAATGTTTCCATTTTTGATAGAAAAAATTATTTTTATCCTGATTTACCGCAAGGCTATCAAATTTCTCAATTTAAATCACCAATAGTTGGTGAAGGTTGGGTAGTTGTAGACTTAGAAAATGGAGAAACTAAAAAAATTGGAATTGAACGTCTTCATCTAGAACAAGATGCTGGCAAATTAATGCATGATCAACATCCAAAATTATCATTAGTGGATTTAAATAGGTCTGGCATTCCATTAATGGAAATTGTTTCTATGCCTGACATGAGAGACTGGGAAGAAGCAGGAGCTTACCTAAGAAAGTTACGTTCAATAGTCAGGTATATAGGATCTTGCGATGGTAATATGGATGAAGGTTCGTTAAGGTGTGATGCGAATATATCTGTTAGAAGGCCAGGAGAAGAATTCGGAACGAGATGTGAATTAAAAAACATTAATTCAGTTAAATATATGATGAAGGCAGTTGAGTATGAGGCTCATAGGCAAATTGAAATAATAGAAGATGGAGGGAAAGTACTTCAACAAACTCGTCTGTATGATCCTGTTAAAAATGAAACTAGATCTATGAGATCAAAGGAAGAGGCTCATGATTATCGTTATTTTCCAGACCCTGATTTATTACCTTTACACATAAGTTCGGAAAGAATTGAAAAGTATAGGCAAGAACTTCCAGAATTACCTGATCAAAAGAGAGAGCGTTTTCAGTCAGAATATGGATTAAGTTTTTATGATGCAGATGTCTTAACAGCAGATAAAAAGCATGCCGATTTTTTTGAGGTAGTTGCTAAGAGCAGAGATGCTAAATTTGTAGCCAATTGGATAATTACAAATTTCTTTGGTATGTTAAATGAAGTAGAAAAAAGTATTGAAGATAGTCCAGTTAAGGCTGATAAATTAGGGGAATTATTTGACCTAATTCAAGACGGGACTATATCTGGAAGGACAGCTAAAGATGTTTTTGAAGAAATGTTTACAAAAGGTGGTTCGGCTTTAGAAATAGTAGAGTCAAAAGGTCTTAAACAAATAAGTAATACAGATGAATTAGAGGCTATGGTTAAAAAAATTATTGATGATAATGAAGAGCAGGTTAATAAATATAGAGGCGGTAACGAAAAGCTTTTTGGATGGTTTGTTGGACAAACTATGAAAAGTACAGGAGGTACTGCTAATCCTAAAGTTGTAAATGAAATATTATCTAAATTATTGAAAGGATAATTATTGGAGTAAAGTATGTTTTATGATACTGAAAAAAATGATCATGGTTTACAATATAACCCTTTTAAATCTTGTATTGTTCCTAGGCCAATAGCTTGGATTACAACTAAAAGTGAAGAGGGAGTTCATAATTGTGCTCCTTATAGTTTCTTTAATGGAATTGCTGCAGATCCACCCATGATAATGTATGCTACTAATGGAAAACAGCCTATGGGAGGACATAAAGATACCATAACTAATATAAGGGATAATGGTGAGTTTGTGGTAAATATGGTTTCATATGCTGCAAAGGATAAAATGAATGAAACAACTGCTCCTTTCAATCCAAATGAAAGTGAAGTAGATATTGCTAAATTAGAAATTTTAGAATCAAATCTAGTTGCTCCAGCACGCCTTGCTATATCTCCAATACATATGGAATGTAAGTTATATAAAATTATTGACCTTCCTACCTTAAAAGAGAATGAATACAATGGTATGGTTTTAGGTCATGTAATAGGTATACATATTAACGATGAAGTATTGGAAGATGGAAAGGTTAATTTAAAAAAAATTAAGCCTTTATCTCGTCTTGGTTATTTAGATTATTCTGTAGTGGACAATATTTTTGAGATGCATAGACCAGAAGGTTCTCCGCGTCCTGACCAAGTTAAAAAATAGAAAGGTAAGTTATGATAGATCTTTATAGTTGGAGCACTCCTAATGGAAGAAAAGTTTCTATTATGTTGGAAGAGACAAAGCTAGATTATAAATTATTCCCTATTAATATTACTAAAGATGATCAGTTTGAGAAGAATTTTTTAGAAATAAGCCCTAATAATAAAATTCCTGCAATATATGATCATGATAATAAATTATCTATGATGGAATCAGGAGCTATATTAATGTATTTATCTGAAAAAACAGGGATTTTTAAACCTCATAATAATGAAGACCGTTGGAAAAGAGATGAGTGGTTAATGTTTCAAATGGCTTCTTTGGGCCCAATGCTTGGTCAAGTTCACCATTTTGTTAAATTTAATAGTGGTAAATCTGTTTATGCCGAGGAAAGATATTCAAAAGAAGCATTAAGAATATATGGAGTTTTAAATACTCGTTTAGGCATTAGCCAATATGTAGCAGGTAATGATTATGGTATTGCTGATATATCAATTTGGCCTTGGATAGCTAGGTTTGAATGGCAAAATATAGACCTAAGTAAATTTCCAAATGTTTTAAGATGGTATAAAGAAATTGCTTCAAGAGAAGCTGTTATTAACGGGTATGATATACCTAGCATGGGTGCAGAAATACCAATTCCCTAATTATAAGTTTAATTTATTGAAAATAATTAATATCTAGTTTGACACTTTGCTCGGGACATTTTACAAGCATATTGGACACGTGGCCGAGCGGTCGAAGGCGCGCCCCTGCTAAGGGTGTAAACAGGCAACTGTTTCGAGGGTTCGAATCCCTTCGTGTCCGCCATTTAAACAAAAAAAAGTTAATTATTATGAAATATATTTTTTTAACAGTACTATTTGTTTTTCTTTCTAATCAAATTTTTGCAAATGAAATAGATTCTAATGGTATAATTTGTGAAAATGCTATTCAGAAATCTAAGAGGGCACCATCAAAAAATATAGTTTATTATTTTAATGATAATAATGTATACGGCATAAAAGTTATTAAACAAAGATCTCCTATAGAATTAAGTAAATTTCTAATTTCTCAGTATTCTTATGATGATAAAGAGATTAAATGGGAAGGAGAGAATGCTTCTAAAGTTATGAAGTATTATGCTTCTGTTAATAGAAATAATTTTATACTAAATCTTAAGTTTTTTTATACCTCTGGATCTAAAGTAAAGAATAATACTGAAAAAAGTTTCTATTGTAAATGGTACTCTTGGGAAGAAATAAAAATTTTTATGGTTAACTAATACTGTATGCATTTATTCTTGACCTCATTAAATATAAATAATTTTATTAAATTAACATAAAGTCTAAAACTATACTTATAGAATCTGAGGCTTATTTAAAATAACTTACAAGGATAAATATTCATGAAATTACTAAAGATAATAATACTCACAATTTTTACTGCTGTTACATATATTAAAACTTCAAATGCTGGTCATCATGCAATGACTATGCATTATGGTGGTGAATTTACAAATATTAATCTGGTAGCAAATGGTGATCATGTATCACTATCAGGTGCTTTTGTTGGAACAAATAGAATGACTATGGAAAATGGTGACATAATTCAAACAAATTTTATGTGCCCTGCACTATTTATTAATGGAGATGGAAATGGTACATGTAAAATGAAAGATGCTAAATCAGAGGATTTCTGGGTGCTTCTTTGGCATTGCGGTACAGATGGACAATGTACTGGAGATGTAGTTAATGGTACTGGTCGTTTTGAAGGTGCCACTGGTTCTATGAAATGGTGGAATGATGGTGGCTGGGGAGAAGGTGGTGGAACTTTCTTACTTAAATAAATAAAAATATTTAATTTTTTAATCAAGCCTTTACAATAATTAGTAGAGGCTTTTTTTTATATATTTTATAAATCACATTATTTTGTTATACTTAATTCATGGTAAAAATTTTAAATCAAAAATTTAATATGGAAAATTATTTTAAAGTAGGTGAGAAGAGAGCGTTAAGTTTAGGAAATCGTGGTCCTATTAAATTTAATAAAGATGGCTCTTTACATAAAGAAATTATGTCCTCTTATGCCAAAAATGGTTTTTATATTTTTGAAAATGTTTATGAAAAAAAAGAATTATTAGATATTGAAAAAGATCTATTTGATATTTTGGATAGAGTTCCTGAAAATAAATTATCAAAACTAGATAAAAAAGGAAGGCCAGCTTTAAGCTCTAATTGCAAAGCAAATAATTTATATTGGTCAAGACCATTAGGTGACCCATTTGGTGGCACTACGTTAGCAAATGGAAGACATCCAGTAAAAATGGAAGAACCTAAGCCAGAAAAAGGCGTGCCTAAAGAAATAATCTATCTTATATTAGGCTCGTTACAGTTTTCAGAAGCCTACCTTAGAGCTTATGCACATCCGCTATTATTAAAGATTGCAGAATGTATTAATGGTGAAGATTTTGTTCCATTTACAGATGCTTTATTTATAAAAGAGCCTGGTTTAGGCGCATCTGTTGCATGGCATCAAGATGGAACTACCCATTGGAATAGTCCTATATGGGATCAATTTTGTCATGGTTTTAACTTTATGGCCCAGCTTTATGGGAGCACTGCGGCAAATGGAGTATGGATTGTACCTGGTACTCATAAATTAGGAAAAATAGATATTAAAAAATTAGTATCTGATGCAGGGACCGTGAAATTACCTAATGCGATCCCAATAATTTGTAATGCAGGAGATGTAGCAATAACTAATAGACAAGTGCTACATGGCTCTTTTGCAAATACAAGTCCTGATTGGAGAGTAACTGTAAATTTTGGTTTTCATAAAAAATCTTCAGTTTTAAATGTAAAAGGAGGAGGACTACACGCAAAACCAAAAACTTATGATGAAAATCATATTAAAACAAGATCAAGATTAATTCCTTATGCGATAAATGCAAGGAAGCAAAAATATGTAGATGAGACCTCATATGACTATAAACCTTTAAATAGTAGTGAATATAAATGGAATAGTAAGGCAAAAGATGAAATAAAAGACTATAACTTATTAGATATGAGTATTTAACTTAAATTAGATTTTCAATTTCTTTTTCAACAGCACTTATAGGTATTAAATTTGGGTCAGTACCACCCCAATTTTTAGAATCTATGATAGATAATTTATTTGTATTAGGAGCATATTTTATAGGGTTGTGCTTACTAAATAATGAAATTAACTTAGTACCAGACAAAGCAAACATATGTCCAGTACCAGAGTCGTTAGCAATTGCAATTTTAAGATTCATAGCTAAAGCTACGACTAATATAGGACCTTTTATCCCACTTTTAATTGCTAAATCTGTCCATTCAGGAAAAATAGCTTCAGGTACTTCTTTTTTTATTAAATCTAGTAATGTTATTTCACTTGGTCCTAAAAAAAATACAGGAATTCTTTTTTTTCTTACTTGCATTTGCGCCAATTTAATAAATTTACGTATAGGCCATATTTTGCTTTTATCACCAGCTCCTGGAGATATACCAATATAATCATTTCCAATAGGTAAAAGCTGGTTAGCTAGATTAAGAAATTTTTTCTCTAAAATAATAGATTCCTTAAAATATTGCATTTTATCATTTTTTAGTAATAGAATAAATTGATTTAATCTATCATTAAACGATGAGGTTTTTATTGGAAAATTAGTTGGTTTTAAGTCAGAAAAAAACCACTTAGCTGTTGCAGATAAAAAAACGGTGTGTTTAATTTTTTTTAAAATAAATGTTGGCAGAACTACAGTTTGTGTATCAATTATGACATCATATTTTTCTTTTAATGGACTTGCTTTAAAAATTTCAGATAATGGCTTAGAGCCAATTTTAATATCATCTATAACTTTATTGATTAAACCTTTCATTATAGGTTTTAAGGTTTTGCTGTATTCAGTTTCTCCTTGACCTGCTAGCCAGGTAATGTTGCTATCAGGAAAGTTATATCTTAAGTTTTGTATAAAATTTAATTTATATAAAGCATCACCAATAGCTTCACCTCCTGAGTAGACCAATATTTTTTTATATGATTTTTTCATATAATTCCTACCTTTTTATATATGATTATAATATAAATCATTTAATGGAAATCTTTTTTATTCGTTAATTAATTATATATAAAGGTATTAATAATGTCAGATCTAATAAATGTCCCAATTTCTCCAGGAGAACTCGTTGATAAAATTACAATTCTTGAAATAAAAAAAGAATTTATTGATGATATTAATAAATTGAAAAATATTAATCATGAATATGACTTATTAATGCAAATATATAGCAATGATGTATCTAAAACAGATGGAGTAGATAGTTTAAAGTCTAAACTAAAAAATATAAATTTATCTTTATGGAAAATCGAAGATGATATTCGTGATTGTGAGAGAGATAAAATTTTTAAAGAAAGGTTTGTTCAACTAGCAAGGGATGTTTATTTTACTAATGATAAGAGATCAAAAGTTAAACTAGAAATAAACTTACTTTTAAATTCTAGTTTAGTAGAAGAAAAATCTTATAAGGATTATTAATACTAAGAATGAATAACTTAGAATATTTGAATTGGTTAATTAAAGATTTAAATAATAGCATTTTTTAAAATCAATGGGTCTATATTAGAACCAGATAAAACTGCAATTACTGTTTTTTTCTTAATATCGGTTTTGTTATTCAGAATTGCAGCTAATGCAACTGCTCCTCCGGGTTCAATAATCAACCCTAAATTTTTATAGGCATAGTTTATGGCTTTTAAAACTTGTCTATCAGTAACAGTCAATCCCTTTTTTAATAATCTACTATTTATATTAAATGTTAGTTTTCCTGGCTCTATAGCTAGAAGAGAATCACATATCGATGTATTGTTTATATTATTTTTTATTATTTTCATAGATTTTAAAGATTGAGAGTAATCTGCAAATTTTTGAGGTTCTACGGCATATAGATCAATTTTCTTATAATTTTTTTTAACAGCTATAGATATTCCTGCAATCAAACCTCCGCCACCAGTAGGAACTAATATTTTATCTGGTTTTAAATCAAATTTACGTATTTGTTTTATTATTTCTAACCCAATAGTGCCTTGCCCTGCTATAATATATTTATCCTCATAGGGAGGTATGATTAATAGATTATATTTTTTTGCTAAGCTTCTGCCAATTTCTTCTCTATTTTCTGTTTTTCGGTCATAAAATATAACTTTTGCACCTCTAGACTTTGTACCCTGAATTTTTATTAATGGGGCATCTTTAGGCATAACTATTGTAGCCTTTACATTAAATATATTAGCAGTTTCTGCTACAGCTTGAGCATGATTTCCAGATGACCAAGCAAGGATGCCCTCATGTCTATGTTTTGTTATAGAATGATAAATTTTATTATACGCTCCTCTAATCTTAAAAGAACCAGTTCTTTGAATGTTTTCTGCTTTATAAAAAATATTTGAGTCTAATTTTTTACTAAGATAAAAATCATGTATTAGAGGCGTTTCTATGATGTTTTTAGATAAGGTATTTTTGGCTTTTAAAATATCATTATACTTAGTTATACTATTTTTATGTATTAAAATAATAAGTCCCCTATATTTTTTTTATTCCTGATGGAATTATCAATAATGATTTGTTGATATATAATAAAATTTTCTAGAACTCTTTGAACATAATTTCTTGTTTCTGTATATGGAATTGATTCGATCCATGTAATGTAATTAACTTCTTCTTTTCTAGGGTCACCATTTTTTTTAAGCCATTTATTAACATTTGTAGGCCCAGCATTATAAGCTGCAATAGCTAATATTATTGCCCCTTCATAATTATTAATTAATGAATATAGGTAATTCGAGCCGATAGTTAGATTATAATTAGCATCGTTAAAGAGTTTATTTTTATCATATTTAATACCAATTTTCTTAGCAGTAATCTTTGCTGTATTAGGCATAACTTGAACTAAGCCTAAGGCACCCGAAGGGCTTTTAGCATTTACAAAAAACTCACTTTCTTGTTTTGCAATTGATATTAGTAATGCCGGGTTTACTGACGTATTTATATTATTTATTTCTAGATTATATGGAAATGGAAATAAACATTTTTGAAAATAACTATCTAGTCGAATAGCTTTTTTACAAGCTCTGAGGTATAAGTCTATTCTATTCCCTTTTTTTAATATATTTAAAATATGAAGTATATTTTTATTACTTAGTTTTTGCTTAAATAAACTATTTAAAAATTTTAAACTAAATTTTTGTTCATCAGCCTTAATAATTAATTTAAGAATATTTAATATATCATTATTAATTTCTATATGTTGATCTTCTAAGAGCAAATCTTTTTTTAAAATAATTTTTGAATGGTTATTAGTTTTTAATTTAGCTAATAAACCATAATACGTAGTATTATTAAGACTTGCTTCTTCATAATAAGCTTGAGCTTCTGCATTATTCATTAGAGCATCTTCAGTTTGTCCTAACCAATAATTAACCCTAGATATTGAAATAGGCATTTTAACAATATTCTTCATATTTAAAAAATGGTTTTTAGCCTTCTCTGGCTGGTTAATAAAACTTAAAGCTAACCACCCTAGAAACCATTCTGCATTAGCTTTATTAGTAATTTTAGTTTGCTTGTGATGACTTAACAATTCATATGCATCGTAATATTTTTTTTTATTAAATAAATTTCTAGTATGCCAATATATTTCTTTCCACCAAATATCTGGTTTTGTGACTTGAGTATTATTATTCATCAGATATGCTTTTAAAAGATTATAAGATTCTTCATCTAAACCAGACTTTCTTCTCCATTTAACTCTTTCATAAATTAAACCTTCGTCATTTAAAAATTCTGTAGGAACATTTTGAATTGCATTGTCTACACCATATTGGCGACGTGCTAGTTTTATTTTAGCAGAAGTTAATAATTTAATTTTTTTATTTACTCTCTTTACCTGTCTATTGGCACTAGACCATTTTTTTTTCCATATTAGATTATTCAGTCTAGTTATTTGGGAATTTTCATTAAATAGGTGGGAGTAATTCTTAATAATATATTTTTCATCTGATTTTATAAAGTTACCATTAATCCAATTATTTATTATAATTTTATCATATTTCTCATGACCATCAGCTTTATATTTAATCTTATAGTTAGATAATTTAATTTTTCCTAATGGAGATATTGCCTCCTTTTTATCAAATAAATTAAAAATATTTTGATCAAAATTTTCCCAAGTTAATTCATTTTCTATTTTCTTTAATAAATTAGTTATATTAGGCCATGTTTTATAATTATTATATAAAATTAATAATTCATCTTTTTTGATATTACTTTTTGATGATATCTTTAGCCAATTAGTTAAATTTATTTCTTTTTTATTTTGTAATATTTTTTCGGCTTTATCCCATTGATTATTATTAATAAGATTAAATACTTTAATAATTGATTTTTTGCTGATCTCAGTATTATTATTTGCTAATAAATGTTTTGGATGAAACGTAAAATATAATATAATTATATAACTTAAAAATATGATATGTTTCATAAGTATATTAAGTGGATTATGCATAGTAATTTAAGTATAATTATTTTTTTTGTAATAGATATATAATATTAAGGTTATTAATGGATGGATAATATTTATAAAGGCTCTTTTGTAGCGCTGATAACACCTTTTTTAGAGAATAAATTAGATGAGGTTACTTTTCAAAAACTTATTGATTGGCAAATTAGTGAAGGCACTAAAGGATTAGTTCCATGTGGAACAACTGGTGAATCACCTACCTTAAGTCATAGTGAGCATGAAAAAATTATAGCGTTAACTATAGAAGTTGCTAATGGAAGAGTACCTGTCATGGCAGGTACTGGATCAAATTCTACGGAAGAAGCTATTAAACTAACTAGATATGCAAAAACTGCAGGAGCAGATTCAGCACTAATTGTAATGCCTTATTATAATAAGCCTACACAAGAGGGAATGTATGCGCATTTTAAAGCTATTAATGACGCAGTTGATTTCCCTATATTTATATATAATATTCCTGGAAGGTCTGTAGTAGATATGTCTATAGACACAATGGTTAAACTTGCAAATCTACCAAATATTATTGGAGTTAAAGATGCAAGTAATGATCCAATTAGGCCAACATTATTAAAAAATGCTTTAGAGGGTAAAGATTTTGTTCAATTTTCTGGAGAAGACCCTTCACAGTTACCTTTTATGGCTTCTGGTGGAGATGGCATAATTTCAGTTACAGCTAATATAGCACCAAATTTAATGTCAGAATTTCATAAATTATGGAGTAGTGGAAATATAATAGAAGCTAGGCTGCTTCAGGAAAGAATGATGCCATTACATACTTCTTTGTTTTTAGAGAGTAGTCCAGCTCCAGTAAAATATGCAGCTTTTCTAAGGGGTATAGGTAATAGTAGTTTAAGATTACCATTAGTAGAAGTGAAAAATGAAACAAAAGATGCAGTGAGATTTGCATTGGAGAGACTTCAACTGCTTAGCATAAGTATTTAATGACTTCTATCTTAATAAATAAACGGGCCAAAAGAGAATATGAAATAATAGATACTTATGAAGCGGGAATAATTTTATCAGGTCCAGAAGTAAAGTCTTTAAGATTAGGTAGAGCAAATATAGGAGACGCATATGCAGACCCTAGAGATGGAGAAATTTGGCTAATAAATTGTCATATATCAGAATATTTTAATGCACAGAAAGAATTTCTATTTTCTCCTACACGACCTAGAAAATTATTGCTTCATAAAAAAGAAATTAGAAAATTACAAGGTAGTGTCCAAAAACAAGGTTTAACGCTTATAGTATTAAAAATATTTTTTAATAAAAAAGGTATTGCTAAAATTGATTTAGGTTTAGGAAGAGGTAAAAAGGATAGAGATAAAAGAGCAGACGAAAAAAATAGAGATTGGCAAAGACAAAAACAACGTTTATTAAGAATGAAAAATTGATATGATCTATATAGCTATGATAAACGTAATAAAAATATGGTAAATTTTATAAAATTTTTATTTTTAATGCTATTGTCTATTTTTTCTTTTAATCAGACAGTTTTTTCAAAAAATTTATCTATAGATAAAACTATATTTAAAGATATTGATGGTATGAATTTTAAGCTAAGTAATTTACCAGGAAAAATAATTCTAATAGTTAACACTGCAAGTAATTGTGGGTTTACTAAGCAGTATAAAGAACTCCAAGAATTAACTAGTAAGTATTCTTCTGCAGACTTATCTATAATTGCTATTCCTTCAAATGATTTTGGAAAACAAGAACCTGGAAGTAATGCAGAAATAAAAGATTTTTGTGAATCTAGGTATGGAATAACTTTTCCTATTATGAGCAAGCAAATAATTAAAGGTAAAAATAAACATCCTTTTTATACTTGGGTAGAAGATAATTATGGATCTAAAAAATTACCTACTTGGAATTTTCATAAGTATCTAATAAATAGAAATGGAGAATTATTACATTCTATGTCCAGTCATGTAGCGCCCAGTTCTAAAAAATTTATTAGCAATATAGAATTAAGCCTAAAATAATTTATATGCTATGACTTATAGATGAAATAACTTCTTCAAACATTTCTTTTGTTAGTCTTCTGGTTTGTGTATTATATCTTGAACAATGATAACTATCATAGAGAAATATGTTATTATTTATATTGTGAATATCTCCATGCTTGAACTTGTATAAAGATAATTTTATTTTGAAAATTTTTAATATTTCTTGATGAGCAATTGAACCTAAAGCTAGTATTGATTTTAAGTTATGCATATTCTTAATTTCTGATTCTAAGAATTTTTGACAGTTTTTTTTTTCTATCGTATCAGGCTTATTTTTTGGAGGGACACACCTAACACTATTAGTTATTCTTGTGTTATGCAATTTTAGCTTATCATTAAAAATTTCTTTATAAACACCAGTAGCAAGTTTAAATTTTATTAAAGTTGTGTATAAAAGCTTTCCTGCATGATCTCCTGTAAATGGTCTACCAGTCTTATTAGCACCTTTTAATCCTGGCGCAAGCCCAACAATTAGTATTTTAGCATCTATCTTACCAAAAGATTCAACTGGCGCATTATGCCAATCAGGTTCTAGTATTTTATATTTATCTCTATACTTTTTTAATCTTACGCATAAATTACAATTTTTTTTAGGAGTTATCATTAGACAGAAGTTTTCAATATTTATAAATTATAATACTATAGTAAGGTTATATATTTTATTATAAAAGAATATGATTTTAAGGAAACATAAAATTAATGATAAAAAAAAATAGTAATGTGTTTATCTCTATTGGCTCTAATCTAAATGGTCATATGAATACTTCTAAAAAAATATTAGATGTAGTTTTTAATTACTTAAATAGTCATGATTTAAGAGTTATAAAAGCTTCTAAAGTATATATAAGCAAACCTTTTCCATCAGGTTTAGGACCAATGTTTTATAATAGAGTAGTTTTGATAAAGTCTAATCTTAATCCTATAGAGATTTTAAATCGTTTGAAATGTATAGAAAAAATTTTTAGTAAAAGGTCTAAAGTTAGAAATTCACCAAGAGTATTGGATCTAGATATATTAGATTGTAGAGGAGAGATTATAAATTATAATAATTATCTTAATATACCTCATCCGAGAATGAGCAATAGACATTTTATTTTAAAACCATTATATGATATTTGTCCTACTTGGGTTAATCCAATAACAGGAAAAAGAATAGAAAGTTTGTTATATAAATATAAAAAGTCAAATATTTGTGTTGCTAAAGTTATATAATAAGTGGTATTTAAACGCATATAGTTTAGAATTGCACATACTTTATAAATTAAATAATTAGGAAACAAAAATGGCAAGAGTAACCGTTGAGGATTGCATTTTAAAAGTAGATAATAGATTTGAATTAATTGTATTGGCTGCGCATAGGGGTAGAGAAATTACTGCTGGGGCGGAACTTACTTTGCCTAGAGATAATGATAAAAATCCTGTGGTTTCATTGAGAGAAATTGCAGAAGAAACTATTACGGTAGAAGATATAAAAGAGAGTATGATTGTTTCAATGCAAACACATATTGTAGATGATGAAGTAGCTACTAAAGATGATGATGATTTAGAAGGTTTAGAAGCTACTGATAAGGATTCAATTAATGATACAGAAAACAATATGGGTAAGTTTGGTATGCAAATACAAGACAGATATGAAGACATTTAAATAAATGTATGGTTTTAAGTATGGAGTTAAAAAAACTTGATCCTAAAAATAATAGTAATAAAAATTTAAATTACTATCAGGGTATTATTAATAAAGTAAGTAGTTATGACCCAGCTATAAAAAGAAATGTGCTTATCAAAGCAGTAGATTTTTCTAGAGAAAGACATAGTGAGCAAAAAAGAGACTCTGGAGACCCATATTTCTTTCATCCATTGGCTGTAGCAAATATTTTAGCAGATTATAAATTAGACTGGATCAGTGTAACAACAGCATTGTTGCACGATACTGTTGAAGACGGTGTAGCTACTAGAGCGGAAATAAGAAAATTATTTGGTGCTGAAATAGCTAGGCTTGTTGATGGAGTTACAAAATTATCTAAAATAGATGCGCCACATATAGAGTTGCGTGAAGCTGAAAATTTTAGGAAATTTTTCTCTGGTTCACCAATTAAAAGAACGTGACGTCTTTGTTTAGCAGCTTTTTTAATAATGGTAATAGCTTCTTCTTGCCCAATAACTTGATTAATAATCTCTTTTGGTACTTTAATGTTCTTCGTGGATTTCACAGTAATTTTTAAGGTTCGTTCTTTAAAAAGGTTATTGAATAAAAAGAGTTATTTCTTAGATTTAGAATTACTTGCCATACTCACATGAATCTCATCAAAAGCTTCTTTTTGATTCATATCAATCTTCTGATGGTTCTCTAACTGTAATAATGGCATAAATGTAAATGCTTTCTCTAATTTTCCAGCTTTTGGAGGAAGTAATCTTGAAAAAGTAACACTCTTTGCTTCATCCTTTTTAGAATAATAACCAATCTTGTGATATACGTCCTCAATAGCTTCCATGATGTCTAACCCACGTTTAGGCATAATATATTTCTCTGGCTTAATCTTCTGTAAAACTCGTTTTTTACTAGCAAGAGCACGTTGTAATGCTTGTACTAAATCATTAATACTAACCTTCCGATTCCTTGGCTGAGGATTTCGTGGAATTAGGGTATATTCATGCTTCTCTCGTGGCCGTCCTTCAATTAATTCAAACATTTTTGGTCAAACCTCTTTTATCTCTCTTCCAAATCATAGGATTACCATTATTTTTAAAAATAAAAGCAATAAAGAAAACTACTGTTAACAATAGAACAATGATTCCACCTGTCGCACCATCAATAAAATAACTTAAATAAGACCCAGCAAATGAAGTAAGTGAACCTATAGTAACACTTAGGATTATCAACGATGAGAACCTATTTGTTATTAAATAAGCTGTTGCACCCGGAGTCACCACTAGGGCTATAACAAGAAAAGCACCTACAGTCTGAAGTGCGGCAACTGTAGAAACACTTAGTAGAGTAAAGAATAAAATTTTTATCTTGTAAGAGTTAATCCCAACAGATTTTGCATGTACTTCATCAAAAAAAACAATCATAAATTCTTTCCATTTTAAAATAAGAATCATGAAAGAAATTGATGAAACTAAAACTAGCTGCAGGGTGTCAAAATCTGTAATAGCCAAAACATTACCTAGAATTATCTTCTGCACATCAACTGAAGTGGGATTAAGTGAAACTATAAAAAGCCCGAGTGCAAAAAAGGACGTGAAGATTATTCCAATAATTGCATCTTCTTTTAATTTTGTTTTCTTATTAAGAAACAACATTGTAAGCGCAGCTAGAGAACCAGATAAGAAGGCCCCTAAAGAAAATGGAAGTCCTAAAATATATGCCCCGGCAACGCCTGGTACCACTGCATGAGATAGTGCATCACCCATCAAAGACCAGCCTTTTAACATTAGGTATGAAGACAGGAAAGCGCAAAGTCCACCAACTAGTGTGCTCATCCAAATAGCCCTATTCATATATTCGTAGGTAAAAGGTTGCATTAGTAAGTCAGTCATTTCTTACTCTTTTTATCTTGAGCTTTATCATAAAAGACCAAAGGCCTTTCGTCGTCTGTTAATACAGTGACACCTCTATCATCTTTATCGGTATGTATATCTTTTCCAGGAAGAATAAATTGCCTCAAAGCTCCACCAAAAGTTAATTCTAAATTTGATTGTGTAAAAACAATATCTGTAAGACCAGAAGCTATGATAGTTTGATTAATCAAAATACTTTGGTTACAAAATTCAGGAACACTTCCTAAATTATGTGTTGCGATTAGTATCACCTTTCCCTCGTCTCTTAAATTTGATAACAATAAAACTATTTCCTCTTCGGACTTTACATCAATCCCTGTGAAGGGTTCATCAAGGAGGATAACTTCACTTTTTTGGGCTAGAGCCCTAGCAAGAAATACTCTTTTCTTTTGACCCCCCGACAGTTCCCCTATTTGTCTTTTAGAATAGCTTTTCATGCCAACCCTACTTAATGACTCCTCTGCTATTTTAAAATCATTTTCCTTTGGAATTCTCAACCAATTCATATGGCCATATCTTCCCATCATGACTACATCTTCAACAAGAATCGGAAAATCCCAATCAATCTCTTCGTTCTGTGGAACATAAGCTATTAAATTTTTTTTTAGAGCAGAATCAGTATCTAAGCCTAATAATTTTATAGAGCCAGACTTTAATGGCACAAAGCCCATGATAGCCTTAAACAAGGTAGACTTACCACTACCATTAATCCCAACTAAGGCAGCAATTACCCCTTTGTCTAAATTAAAAGTTACATTAGTGAGTGCAGTGTGACCATTGCTGTAAACAACTTCAACATTGTTAACTTCTAAAGAATTTTCTCCTGAAACAGAATTATACATACAAATTACTCGACACTTTCTCCTAAACCATCTACTATTCTTTCTGTAGTTACTCTCAAAAGATCAAGATATGTCGAGACTGGTCCATCCTTCAGGCTTAGAGAGTCGACATATAAAACTCCACCATAATTTATATTTGCCTCTTGTGCGACTTGCTGAGCAGGCTTCGCTGAAATTGTACTCTCACTAAAAATTACAGTGATATTGTTCTCTCTTACTTTATCAATAACGTTTCTAACTTGGCTCGGGGTACCTTGACTGTCAGAGTTTATAGGCCACAAATATAACTCCTTGAGACCAAAATCTCTAACCAGATAACTGAATGCGCCTTCGCTAGTTACCAACCATCTTTTCTCACTTGGTATAGAAGAGAACTTTTTTCTAATTGGCAAAATCGTAGAATTAAGCTCTTTAGAATATTCTTTAGCATTTCTATTATAAGTTGATGCATTCTCTGGATCATACTTTACGAAAGCAGCTCTAATATTTTCTATATAAATTAATCCATCCTTAGGGGACATCCATGCGTGAGGGTTTGGCTTACCTTTATAAGAACCTTCTCTTATCCCCATCGGTTCTATACCCTTAGTTAATATAACAGAGGGTGTAGACTTAATATTCTGAAAAAACTTTTTAAACCAAAGTTCTAAATTTAACCCATTCCACAAAATTAAATCAGCATTTTCGGCTTTAAGTATATCTCTTGGTGTTGGTTGATAGGTATGGATATCTGCACCTGGTTTAGTGATAGAGACTATTTCAGCTTTATCACCTGCTACATTCTTGGCCATATCTGCAAAGATAGTAAAGGTTGTAACGACTTTAAACTTTTCTTTTGCAAATGGAGCAAATATCGTTCCTGACAAGACAAAAAATAGGGATACTAAGACTACTTCCTTAAATATTTTAATCATGAGACAGTGTCTCATATTAATGAATCACTATCAAGTTAATATTAACTAGATCTTCTTTCTTTAAAAATTATTAATAAAATTGTTGCTAAAGATAGTGAAAAAATAGATAAGGACCAAGCTGCAAAGGATATTCCAAAGAGTGTTGAGGAAACGTCTGAGCAACTGGCCTCCAATGAATACAACTTAAAAAAGAAATCAGTTAAAGATGTGGATTCAAAATTAAGATATAAATTCGGCGAACACGAGAAAGAAGAGTCATCGCTCAGAAATTTATCTTGAAGTGAAACTTGTCTAGAGCTCAAGAATATACCTAAAAGAATAAACACAAATGATGTCATATCCAAAAATAGACTTTTAGAGTTCTTAGCAAACCTTGTGATTAAAGATACAAGGAGAACAAGAAAGCATATTCTTTGCAATGTGCACAAGAAACAAGGTGAAAAGTTGAAAAAAAACTGATAAAAAAAGGAAGTTGCAAGAGTAAGAGCTAAGGTGCAAATTAAAATCAGATTTAAAATCCTAGGAGAGGAGAATCTTTCTAAATTCATAGTCTTGTTGGATTGGGTGAATCTCCATAAACCTTCTGGGGATCAAATACTTTTTCTTTTTCTTCAAACTTTAGCTCGACTTTCTTAAGATTATCTAAATTCTTGCCGAAAGGTATGCTTCTATAAAAACAAGATCTATATCCCACATGGCAACTAGCTCCTCCTTCTACATCTACCTTTAGCCAAACACAATCTTGGTCGTCATCAATCCTAATTTCTCTTATAGTCTGGACTAATCCGCTTGTTTTACCTTTATGCCAAATCTGCTTTCTGCTTCTGGAATAATATACTGCTTCCCCTAACTCTATAGTCATACCAAAAGATTCAGCATTTAAATAACCTTGCATAAGAACTTCACCGCTCTTATAGTCCGTAGTAACAACTGGTATTAAACCATTATCATCAAACTTAGGCGCAAAGCTTTGCGACTCTTCTACTTGCAAAATACTAGATCTTTTTTCAAATTTTACTTCTATACTCATTCTAAACCTCTTTGGAATATTTTACCTTTATCTTCCTAATAACAATAGCTTGATATAGGAAGTAGATACATAATACATAATAATAACTAATATTTGTAAGGTCCCACTGAGGTCTCCAGTAAATAGATGAGAAATAGAACAAAATAATAGTTAAAATAGA
>ENA-OREN01001094-OREN01001094.1-marine-metagenome-genome-assembly--contig:-NODE-1094-length-33671-cov-5.461184_pt1 | contig 33671 bp, 37 predicted proteins | sample MGYA00248624_ERZ508555 | MGnify/ENA primary metagenome ERZ508555 (study PRJEB26222, sample SAMN06267773) | marine metagenome | isolation source: Saanich Inlet, British Columbia, Canada | place...
AGTGACCCGTCAGCCCAATTATTGGCGATAAGACAATGGGTTAAACGTTATCTAAGGTAGTTATCTGGGTCAGCCCCCTTTCGGTTCTTTTTGGGCGGGATGCATGGCTTGATGCCTTTGTTTTTCAGAGCGTCCCTGAACCAATCGGCATCGTATCCGCGATCCGCCAGAAGATGCTTGGCCGGCGGCAGATCATTGACGATCAGGCGGGCGCCTTTGTAATCACTCATCTGGCCTTCCGACAGGAGCATCACAACCGGGCGGCCCCTACCATCGCAAACGGCATGGAGCTTGGAGTTCAGGCCGCCTTTCGTACGTCCAATACGGCGGGGAACATCCCCTTTTTAAGCAGGCTGGCTGCGGTGCGGTGGGCTTTGAGGTGGGTGGCGTCAATCTGCAGCTGTTCGGGGACACCCTCGCCTGCCGCAAGGTCCGCAAATATTCTGTCGAAAACGCCCATCCGGCTCCATCTGACAAAGCGGTTATACAAAGTCTTGTGAGGGCCGTAGTCCGAAGGCGCATCCCGCCACTGTAAACCGCGCTTGATGACATGAATGATCCCCGAGATCACCCGCAGATCATCAACACGTGGAATACCATGAGACAAAGGAAAATGGGGCGCCCTGCGATCCAATTGCGTTTGAGTCAGCCAGAATAAGTCTTTCATGCGATGTCCTCCATAGGTCCTAAGGACATCATCAGGTGAAAGGCTGAATTAATAATTAATGGGTCCTGAGCCTAGGTTAGTCCGCATGCGCCTTGATGTGGCGGACAATTTCGGCGTTGACCAATTTGCGGTGGGTAATCGGCGACATGTGACCGGCGCCCGGGATGGCGGCCATGCGGGCATTGCTGAGCCCGGCCTCCAAAATTTTCAAGATACGTAATGTTGGCGCGCGTGTCTCGGCACCATGCAGCAATAATACCGGCGCTTGGATGCGGTCCAGAGACGCAGCGGCGTTGACCGGATCAAACAGGGCGGCAAACTCGTGGTGGGTCTTTTCCGCCGTTGCCAGGACGTAAGTCCGCAAGCCCTTAGCCATAGCGTCCCAGGCACCCGGCCCGCTCCAATAGTCTACATATTGGCGGACCCCAGTCTCTGCATCGCCGGCGCGGAATGCACCTCGAAAGCCATCGGCTACAGATTTCAGTTCAGTGTAGGCATCCCGGTGCTCATTACCGGTGAGCAGCCAGCCCGAGACCGGCTCGATCAAGGTGAGGCTTTTGAGGACACCCGGATATTGGCTGGCGAACCTGAGCGCCGTCGCGGCGCCATAGGAATGGCCAACCAGATGCAGCGGTGCATTGGCAGTTGCCAACAGGGCGCGCACCGCCGCCGCCTCGGCGCGGATCAGATCGCCCGCATCGCCTCGCCATTTGCCGCTGTCCCCATAGCCGAGCAAATCGGGTGCCATGACATGGAAATCTGCCGCCAGCGTTTCGCCAAGTTCGCGCCATTGGCTGCGGGCGCTGGACGAGCAATGCAGCAAGATAACCGGTGCGCCGGCCCCGGTGTCATCATAGGCGGTGGTGAACTGGCCCGAAATTATTCGCGGCATCGAATTGCGGACTATTGCTGCCAGGCGGCGCGCGGGGCCGCTGGATAAAGCCCACCGACTGCCGCGCCCGGCGGATAAGCGTCATCCTGGCGCTGCACCTCATCCGCCGCCAGATCGATTCCCAGGGTGCCACTGCCGTTATTTTTCATTTTCATCGGCAAACGCTACACCGGGCGGCGCGGCCCGCCAAGTCTTGTATAATTTCAAATTGTTGCGTTTCGCGGTGTTATTCCGGCGTTTTTCCGATATTTCCATGTTGTCTGAAAACCCGGCAACAGCTGTCGCGTGAAATTTTCTTTTAATATTTGATCGAAATGGTAGGATAATAGGTGTGTTCAGGCGTTAACCAATACTCCGCCTGGGGGTTAATTGCAGCAAGTGCTTCAAGGAGTTGTTCATGAGTTCCGGTACAGTAAAATGGTTTAATCCGACCAAGGGATTTGGCTTCATTGAACCCGACGAGGGTGACAAAGACGTTTTTGTACATATTTCTGCGGTCGAACGGGCGGGCCTCGGCTCGCTCCAGGAAGGGCAGAAAATCAACTACGAACTTGTCGATGGCAGAGACGGTCGTCCCGCCGCCGACAATTTGAGCGCCCCGGAATAATTTCCGGCCTTTGGCCGGGCACGCCAACCGCCGATCAGGCGGCGGTGTCCGCCAGGGGAACGCTTTTGATCTGATGGGCCTGTACCGCCGGCAGCACCTTGTCGGCGAACCGGCGAATTTGTTCTATGAACATGTCGTGCGGCATGGCGCCCCGGTTGAGGCTGATCTGCACAATATTTGCGCCGGCATGCTCCGCCGTCTGGATAATGCGCTCGGTCACTTCCTCGGCCGTGCCCCAAGGCGCAGTCTCGGCCATGCGCTCCACATCCTCCATAGTCATGTTGCGAAAATCGGCGCGGTTGCGCGCCGCTGCCTGCCGGTTTTCCGGGCGCACATAATCGGACGCCGCATCAGTCACATAACCGTCTTTCCGCTGTAAATTGGTCTCGGTCACGTTGCCGTGGCTGAAAAGGGTACGGTTGAAATAGAGATGGTATGGCCCTGCCTCTTTCACAGCCTGAGCCTTACTGTCAGCAATATAGACGTTCATCGGGAAATTCAGATGCTCCGGCGTGATTTTGTGGCCGCTCGCAGCCAGGCATTTGGCGTAATAGATGATGATGTCCTCGCGCAGGCCAAGTGAGCCGCCGCCCGGCGTGATCGGGATATTATGTTTACCTGCCCATTCGATGGATTCCTTGGAGCCGGTAATCGGCACCCAGATGGGCGGATGCGGCTGCTGCACCGGGCGCGGCCAGATGGAGACGTTCTTGTAGGACCAGAACTTGCCTTCGTAGGAAAACTCCTCCTCGGTCCAGGCTTTTAGGATGATCTCATAGGCTTCTTCGAAGCGGGCGCGGCTTTCGGACATGGGCACGTTGTGGACCACGTATTCCCGTGGGATGCCGCGCGCCACGCCGGAGATCAGACGCCCCTCGGACAAACAATCGATCATCGCCAGTTCTTCGGCCAGGCGCAGCGGCTGGTGCAGGGGCAGCAAATTGCCGTAAATCAGGAACTTGATGTTCTTGGTCCGCTGCGCCGCCGCCGCCGCCATCAGGTTGGGCGAATTCATCAGGCCATAGGGGCTGGTGTGATGCTCGTTGAAGCCGACGCCGTCATAGCCCAGCTTGTCGAGTTCTTCCCAGGCATCCAGATGCTCGGCATAGGTCTTGACCGCGACCTCGGATTTGAAGTGTTTCTTGTGCAGCGGGTGCGGCAACTCGGTGCCGACCTTCAGATGGTCCAGATGTTCGCCGTAAGGCAATAGATCGAACACGATAACTTGCATAAATTCCCCCCTGATTGCGCCTAAATGCGCCTCAATTGTCGTTAAGCCGCTATTCGGTTTTTTCAAGCTGCGCCGGATCACCGGCCAGCCGCCATTTGTAGCGGGACGCGTAGCGTTGCACGTCCGTTTCGGCCCAGGCGGCAGCCAAGGCTTCGCCTTCGAGATCGGTGTTGGCCTGAATGAATGCCGCATTGAGGACGTCGCCTTCCACATCGCGCTGGCCGCGCATAACCCAGCACAAAGCCTCCCAACCCGACCTGTTGCCGCGGGGGCTCGGCTCGTTCTCGACCAGACCGCGTCCCTCGGGCACACCGGTAACGTCCACGTCACCCCAAAAGGCGATGCGATCCTTGATCAGTTCGGCCTCGTCATAAGGCTCTTCATAAACCCAGCCGGCGCCTTCGAAAACCTGGCCATCGATGGTCAGATCGTAATAGCTGGCAAACCCCTTCCAGTGGCAGAAAGTGCGTGGCGTGGTTTTGCTTTTTTGCAGGCACGCCGGATCGATGCCGGCAATCGGGAAATAGGCGTTACCTTCCACATGTGCGATATCGCCGGTCTCGGCGATGACGGCGCCATTGCATACGGCCTTGGCCATGGTCACGTCTCCTCGTTAATTGCGCAACAGTTGCTGGCTTTATTCGCCGCCGCCGCCGGGCTGATAGGCGGGCGCCGGCGGAGCTTTCGGCACCATAAATTCGCGGCCAACGATCAATGCACCAATCGCCACGCCGGCCAGATCGGTCCAGCCGGCGCCTTGGAACATAGTTGCCGGGATCAAAAGCAAAAAGCCGGTAACCGCAAAAACCCAGCGCATATACATAGTCAGCAGACGCCGGAAATACCCGACAATAGCGACCGATACCAGCCACACCCCGGCGACGGCGGAGCCGATATCGTGGACCAGTTCCAGCGGCGCGCCGTCCAACAAGAGGCTCGGCGAGAAGACGAACAACACCGGCACAACGAAAGCCGACCAGCCGAAACGGGTGGCCGCCCATCCGGTGGCCATGGGGTGACTTCCTGCGAGTTTGGCCGCCGCAAACGCGGCGATTGCAATGGGTGGGGTAATAAATGACAGCATGCCGAAATAAAGAACGTACATATGCGCCGCCATGGGCGTCACGCCAACTTCGATCATCGACGGCGCCACGAGGGCAGAGACCAGCACATAGACGCCGATAGTCGGCATGCCCATGCCAAGAATAATGCAGACAAGGGCGGCGAGGACCAGAAGCAAGGCGAAATTGCCTTCGCCAAGTTGTGAGAGGACCAGGGTCAGTGCGAAGCCGAGCCCCGACTTGGCGAGTATGCCGATGATCATGCCAACGGCGGCGCCGATCATCACCAGATCGATCACCAAGACACCGGTCTCGGCGATCGACCAGAAGATGTCCTTGAGGCTCATCTTCCGCCCTTTGTAGCCGAAGGTCAGACCGAGGGCGATGAGCGCAACGCAGCCATCCAGGGCCGCCTCTTCCGGCTCGAAATTGAGCCAGAACAGACCGACAATCAAGATGGCGAAGGGGATGACAAAAATCCAACCCTGACGCACGACAGTCCAAAATTTGGGAATAAGCTCCTCGTCGACCCTGGATATGCCTTCCTTCGCGGCCTCCAAATCGGCCTGCACGAACAGGCCCACATAATAAAGGAAACTGGGCACCAGGGCGGCGATGGCGACAACTCGGTATTCAACCTCCAGATCTTCGGCCATTAAAAAGGCAACGGCGCCCATCACCGGCGGCATCAATTGACCGCCCGTGGATGCCACCGCTTCGATGGCGCCAGCGGACGTGTTGGAATAACCACCGCGCTTCATCAGGGGTATAGTGATGGCGCCGGTCGACATCACGTTGGCCACAGTCGAGCCGGAGATTGACCCGAATAGGGATGAAGCCGTGATCGCCACCTTGGCGGCGCCGCCCCGATAGCGCCCCATCAGCGAAATCGCAATATCGTTGAGAAAGTCGCCGGCGCCGGATCGCTGCATTAATGATGCCATCAGAAGGAAGGCCACAACCACCGTTGTCACGATCTTGGTCGGCAATCCCATCAGCGCATTGGTATCGAAAGTCAGGTAGGTGACCAGATCGCCAAATTCGATCATCTGGCCCTGTAGGCGACCGGGTATATGCTCGCCAGCAACGCCGAAAAGAATAAAGAATACCAGCACCGAAAGCAGCACCATGCCCACGGTGCGGCGCAGGCCCTCGGCGCAAAGAAACAAAATTATGATGGCGCAGAACACCGCGTCGAATGGCTGATAAACAACCTCGTCGGCGAGCCGGGCGTAATTGGCGGACAAATAAATGCAGGCGGCAAGCCCACTGAACCCGGCCAACCAATCGTACCACGGCACCGGCCCGGACCGTTTGCCGTAGTTGTGGGGAATATGGACAAAGGTCAGCAACAGGCCGACGCCGATCATCGGAAACAGAAATTGCTCGTCATAAAGTTGCAGGGCGAATACGGAGCGGTAGAGATCGAGAGACCGCATGATTGAAGCAATGACCAACAACACCCCGAGCCCGATGATAAAATTGCGCAAGGGGGGCGCCGCCGGAGAAATTCGGGCGGCCTCGTCGCTGTGTAGTGAATCAGCCAGTCTCATGGGGATATCAGATCTCAAATTGCGGCGGCGAGATATTCTTGGGACCTAGCCGCCGCAATCTGAATTCGAGATCAAAAATTGGGCGCGTTATTTCGCGACCTTGATGCCAACTTCCTTGTAGAATTTCAGTGCACCGGGATGGATCGCGACACCGTCCATCTGCACTGCCATGGCCGATTGCTTGAAGCCTCGGAAACCGCCCCAAATCTTGATCAATCCGGCTTTACCACCGTGCAGAGCCTTTACCGAATTATAGACCACGTCGGCAGAGGTTTTGGTGGAAGTCATCAGCACCATATCAAACGCCATGGTCCAAGTTTCGCCTTCGACGCCAATAACTTTCGGGCTCAGCTTGGTCAGGTAGGAGCCCGGATAAGCCGCCTGCATGGCACGAACACCTTCGGGGGTGTTGTTCATCTTGAGAATACGGATACCGTTTACTTTGGCTGCTGCACTACGAAGCCGGGAGCCGCCGAGAGAAGAAGGCGTGCCGTCCACATTGCCTTTGAGGAATTGCGCGGTGCCTGCCGTAGTGTTGGGGACATTCACACAGTTGAGATCGGCCGCTTTCATTCCAGCATTGCCGAGATAGGCGTTGAGGATGGACAACACTGTCTTTTGCGCAGTGAACCCGCAGGCGAACTTCTTGCCCTTCATGTCGGTCAGCTTGCGATAGGGCGAATCTTTTCGCACCAGCGTTCCCACCGGCAAAGCCGCCATACGGCTAGCGATAACCCAATCCGAGGAGATTTTATGGCCGACGAAGGCGCCCTTGCCAGCGAAGGCATCGACGATATCGCCCGAAGAGGAGACACCGAAAGCGAGTGTGCCGCGTTCAACCAGCGGTGCGTGTTGGGAATTGGAGGTATGCGGCACGGCGCGCGTGTTGAGCCCGGCGCCATCGGCGATCACTTTGGCAATGGCCGAGCCGATGCGGTTGGTCAGAGAGGCGTTCGGCCCAGTGCCGACGCCAACGGCTTGCGCGTGCGCGGTACCAGCCAGCATGACGGCGGCGCCGATGGATAATACAGTGGTTCTGATGAGCATGATTCCCTCCCAAGGAAAATGAAGTCAATTGATTTTGTTTAACGTGTAAAGGATAGCCGTTCCCTTACCGGGCCGCAATAGCTCCGCACTTCACAGGAGCGTTGTTATGCCCTCAAGTCCAGGTGGCAAAGGCCATGGCGTTGCCGGTGCCGGCTTCGGTGCGATAACAAGGCACGTAATCCAACAGGTCCATTTCCAGGCTGGTTTGCGACAAAATTCCGGCCACGGTGATCCAGTTTTTGGTCTCCGACGTGCCCGAACGGAACATGGCGTTGGGCTCGTTGAAGATGGCGTCCTCGTCGCGCTCAATCATGGCCTTCAGCATGCGATTGTCGAAATCCTCGTCGATGACGAAATGGCTGATGCCGCCGGACGCGCAAATGGCCACTTTTTTGTCGCCGTTCCAGCCTTGGATGGCGCGGCCGATTGACTGGCCGAACTTGTAGCAGCGCCGGGGCGTCGGCTGGTTGGGCGGAAAAAACGTGTTGAGGAGGATCGGCACCACCGGCACCGGCTTGTCGTGCAAAATACGCCGGTAAATAAAACCGACCGCGTGGCCGACACCGATCAGCCCCTTCTCGTTGGTGGGATGCTCGGACGAGGTGGCGATATCGAACTCGTCCTCGATGGCTTGCTCGATGATGGCGCGGGACAAGGCGCTCGGCACCGGATAGGCGTGATCCACATCCGGGTGATTGGCGCGCATGGAAATGGCCAGACCCGGCTGCATGGTTTTAACCTTTTCCTGATCCAAGGCCGTGTTGATCACCTCGTCGCCATGAAAGACGGTGAACGTCGGTTGGATATCATCCTGGAACCATTCGTGCTGATCGTCGCCGACGACGACGATGATATCTGGATCCACCTCGGCAACTTTTTCGGCCAGCGCATCCATATGTTTCTGGTTGCGTGCATGGCGGCCTTCGCGCACCGAGAGCTGGTTTTGGGCGCCTAGGTTTTCGTCTTTGCGCAGTTCCTTGAGCTCTTCGTAGTTGTAGAATTCGCCGCGAAACGGATGCGCCGGATTTTCCATATCAGCCTGGGCACGCAGATCCCATTTTTCCGGCGCCGTCGACAACAACGGGCCGTGCGATGATCCAAATCCGTAAACGATCTCAGCCATGCTATTCCACTCCAATTTACGCGTAAGTGGGAATTGTATTCATTCCCATATAGTGTCTTATTCCTTGAATTTTCACACAAATCCAAGCGCAGCGCAATTGTACTTCATTCGGCGGCTTCGGAGGCAGCCAACGGCGATGCCGCCACCCGGGCCTGATAGGCGTCCAGCCAGTCGTCGTTTTCCGGCGCCACGAAATGGCCGCCGCGGACGCCCTCATAGACATCGTTCGCGCCGGCGCTGGCCGGTAATTCACCATAATCGCGGAACCGCAACGCGGCTTTCAGGAGCGCCCGGCGGGTGCGGGTGATCATGATATCGCTGGGCGCCAGATGCTCGAACGTGCGGTCGGTGATGGCGCCCATGCTCTCGGTTATCATCTGGTCTTGCAGCACAATGCCATCGACGCCGGTATAGCTTTGGGTGCGCTGCACCTCCCGGTCGATCTGATAATCGTTGCCCCGATTGGGCACCAGCCGCCAGCGCCCGAGCCAGTCGGTACTATTGGGGATAAAATCGTGGCTCATGGAGGCGCCGGGAATGCGGCGCACCAGTTCGGCCCGTGCCTCGCCGGCACGCTCGGCGTTTTTGTGGACGATGATGACGATCATGCAGTGCTCGTCATCCAAGGGTACATAGGCGCGGGTCAGCACATTGCGGTCCAGCGCGCGAATCGGCGGCATGGTCCATACCGGAAACAGGAAATGGCCGACGCGCCAGTAGGTCTCGCCAGCGTCGGCCGGGCGGTACGCGCCATAGATAAAGCCGTAATCGGTTTCGGCGGCCTTGTAGTCGGGAGCCCGCTCGGCAACCACATATTTGTTCAACTCGTCTTCTTTAAAAGACTTCTCCCCCACGGAGCCGAAATGCAGGACGCCCAAATGGGAGGTGTCCAACTCGCCTTCCGCCCCTTGCAGCCAGTTGCAGTCGCGCTGGATGAAGGTGATGGTTACGTCTTCTTCGGGCGCCAAGGTGGCTTCGATGGGCGGCAATTCGGGCACGTTGTCCTGATCGCCCATGAACACCCAGACCAAGCCATTGCGCTCTTCCGCCTTGTAGGCTTTGGCCTTCACCTTATGTTTGAAGTCTTGATGGGGCGGCACGTTGGCCATATCCAGGCAATTGCCGTCCACGTCGAACTTCCAGCCGTGATAGACGCAGCGGATGCCGTCTTCTTCGTTACGCCCAAAGAACAGCGAGGCGCAGCGGTGCGGACAACGATGATCCAAGACGCCGATGCGCCCGGAGGTGTCGCGAAACGCAATGAGCTTTTCCGACATCAACATGAAGCGCACCGGATCACCATCGGTAATCAGCTCCGATGATTTCAGCGCCGGCATCCAATATTGGCGCATCAGCTCGCCCATCGCTGAGCCCGGACCGGTTTGTGTCAGAATGTCGTTTTCGACTTGGCTGGTCATGTTCCCCCTACTCCGCCGCCTTGGCTATGGCGCGCATGTGGTCTTCGTAGGCGTTCATCCAATCAACGTCGGCGGGCGAGACGTAGCTGCCCGAGCGCACCCCTTGCATGATGGCCGCATCGCCACGCACCACCGGCAGGCTTCCATCTTTCTGGAAAGCCCGCACCGCGCCCAAAATGCGGCGCCGGGTCTTGGCGATCATTTCATCGGACGCCGACAGATGCTCTTGCGTGCGGTCGGTGATGGCGCCCATGCTTTCGGTGACCGCCTGGTCCTGCAAATGGATGTTGCTGATGCCGGTGTAGCTTTCGGATCGCTGAATATCCCGGTCGATCAGGTAGTCATTACCGGCATTGGCCGCCAGGCGCCAGCGGCCCAGCCAACTTGTATCGTTGGACCGAAATTCGCTATCGACGCCATCGCCGCGAAGGCGTTTGCCGCTCTTGTCCTTGCGCATGCGCTTGCGGGTATCTTTGTGGATGAACTCATAAAACATGGTGTGCGTGTCATCGAGCGGCACCCAGGCGCGGCCGATGATGTTGATATCGATGGGCCGGTTCGGCGGCAGCGCCCAAAACGGAAAGACATAATGGGCGAGCCGCCAATAGGTGTCGCCGCCGCCTTCGGTGGACCGAAACGAGGCGTATTTGGTGCCGTATTCGGTCTCGGCGACGATGTATTCTGGCGCCCTGGCGGCGACCACATGCTGCTGGTCGTTGTCGGCAGCGACATTGCCGGCCTGGGCGGCGCCCAGATGCAGAAAGCTCAAATGGGAGGTGTCAATATCACCCTCCAGCCCCTGCAGCCAGTTGCAATCGCGCTGCGCCGTGCGGATGAGCACCTGGTCTTCGGGCAACAAGGTCGCTTCGATCTCCGGCAAGGCCGGGATCTCCGATTGATCGCCCATATAAACCCAAATCATTCCGTTTCGCTCATGGGTATTATAGGCATTCGCCTTTACCTTGTGCTTGAAATCCTGGTGCGAGGGCACGTTGGCCATATCCAGGCAATTGCCGTCCACGTCGAACTTCCAGCCGTGATAGACGCAGCGGATGCCGTCTTCTTCGTTACGCCCAAAGAACAGCGAGGCGCAGCGGTGCGGACAACGATGGTCCATGATGCCCACCCGGCCCGAGGTGTCGCGAAACGCGATCAGCTTTTCACCCAAAAGCATGAGGCGCAGTGGATCACCGTCGGCCTCCAACTCTGACGACAAGGCGGCGGGTATCCAGAATTTCCGCATGAAGCCGCCCATGGCCGATCCCGGCCCGACGCGGCTTAAGGTTTCATTATCGCTGGCCCGGCTCATCGGTTGCGCTCTCTATTCCGCGGCGTCCGGCAGCGGGTAGCGCACTGGATTGTCGGCGATGATTTTGGCGTAGGCGTCTAGCCAGTTCAATTCGGCGGGCGCCACATACTGGCCGCTGCGAATACCATGATAGACGTGCGGATCGCTGGCGCTGACCGGTGCTGTCCCGTCCTTGGCGTGGATGCGGGCGGCTTTGATCAACATGCGGCGCACCCGGTTGATCATCATATCAGACGGCGCCAACTGCTCGAACGTGCGATCCACAATGGGGCCCATGCCCTCGTTGATGGCGTGGTCCTGGACGACGATGCCGTGGATGCCGGTATAGGTCTCTTCGCGCTGCACATCGCGGTCGATCATGTAGTCGTTGCCGGCATTGGCGGTCAGCCGCCAGCGGCCATACCAATCGGTTGAATTGGGCTCATATTCCAGATCCATGGAGCCGCCGGGAATGGCGCGCACTTCGCGCCCGTAGGGATCGTTCTTGATGACCATGACCAAGATCATCGTGTGGGTGTCATCCATGGGCACATAGGCGCGGGCCATAAAATTGCTCTCGATCACATTGACCGGTGGCAAGGCCCAGAACGGAAACATGAAGTGGGCGACGCGCCAATAGAGATTGCCTTCGTCGGCGGGGCGGTGGGCGCCGTACATGAAGCCGTAATCGGTCTCCTCGGTGATATATTCTGGCGCCCGGTTGGCCACCGAATATTTGCGGATGCCGTCCTTGGGAAAGGTCGAGCTGTCGAGATTGCCGTAGTGCAAAAGCCCCACATGGGAGGTGTCGATCTCGCCTTCGATGGCCTGTAGCCAGTTGCATTCCCGCTGGTGAAAGCCGATCTCCATCTCGGCATCGGGGATCAGGGTGGCCTCGATCTCGGGCAGTTCCGGCACATTGTCTTGGTCGCCCATGAACACCCAGATAAGGCCATTGCGCTCTTCGGCCTTATAGGCTTTCGCCTTCACTTTATGTTTGAAATCCTGATGCGGGGGCACGTTGGCCATGTCCAGGCAATTGCCGTGGACGTCGAACTTCCAGCCATGATAGACGCAGCGGATGCCGTCCTCTTCGTTGCGTCCGAAAAAGAAAGAGGCGCAGCGATGCGGGCAGCGATGGTCCATGACGCCGACGCGGCCAGACGAATCCCGAAAGGCAATCAGCTTTTCGCCGAGCAGCATAAGGCGCATGGGATCGCCGTCTGCGGCCAGCTCATCGGACTTGGCGGCCGGCAGCCAGTATTGGCGCATCAGATCGCCCATGGGCGTTCCCGCGCCCACTTGAGTTAGGGTTTCGTTTTCCGCATTGGTGGTCATGTTTACAAAATTCCCCTATCCCTTGAGGGATTCCGTTTTCTTACCTTTGTCGAAGTTATATTATGGCACTCAATCAGACAAAAGATAGATCAATTCGTTTCAGGAGATGGTGACAAAGTGGAAGCCCCTACAGCCAACAAACTTGGACAATTCATTGAAGGGCAACTCGCGCAAGGGTTCATCACCGCGCTGATTGTGCTTAACGCGATTAGCCTCGGGTTGGAAACCAACACCGGGATTGTGACCTTGTATGGAGATATTTTGCATAAATTCGACGTCTTCGTTCTCGCCATATTTTGTATCGAGATCGGTGGGAAACTGCTCTACCGGCGTCTGGGGTTTTTCAAAAACGGATGGAACTTATTTGATTTCGCCATCGTCGCCATTGCGCTGGTGCCAAGCTCCGGCCCCCTTGCCGTACTACGCACCTTGCGCATATTCCGGGCCATGCGCCTGTTATCGGTGGTGCCGTCCATGCGCAAGGTTATCCAGGCTTTGCTGACGGCCATTCCCGGCATATTTTCTGTAGGACTGATGATCCTCTTGATCTTTTATGTCAGCGCCGTTTTGGCCACCAATTTTTTTGGCGCGTCATTTGACGAATGGTTCGGCGGCATCGGGAAGTCCATGTTTACGTTGTTCCAAATCATGACCCTGGAAAGTTGGTCCATGGGGATCGTGCGACCGGTGATGAAAGAATTCCCGCTGGCCTGGATATTTTTCGTGCTGTTCATCTTGGTCACTACCTTCGCCGTATTGAACCTTTTCATCGGGATCATCGTCGATGCCATGCAAAGACAAAGCCTGGATGAGCAACAGGCTCGGCACGGGGAAGGCGGCGATACATTGCCGGAAGCGGAAAAAATTTACACCGAACTCCAGAACCTGCGCACCGAGGTGCGTGCCCTCACCGCGGCGCTGGCGGCAAGGCAGAAGGACTAGAGCGGTTCCGGATGAAAATGAATCAATTTGATGGGAGCAAATCGGTTTTTAAGGCAAGGCGCGGTGCGCAGCGCGATGCCTTCGCATCGGGCAAGCGCCGGGGCGCCGCCTTAGGAGCCGATTTGACCCACCGGAGGCCGGGTGCTTTTGACCCGTGGACGTCGTCGCACACCTTTGCCGATGCCAATGCATCGCCATGCAGCGCGCTCCTAGCGCACTTGGGACAAAGGTGGGGACAAAATCATCCCGGTCAAATGGTTCATTTTCATCCGGAACCGCTCTAGCGCCGCAATTCCGATAGCACGAACACGCGGAGCGCGCTGGAAAGATTGCCGCTGCGGTCGCGATCAATTTCCTCGGCCAACTGATTGAGCGATTGGCCGCGCGCCGCGGCGATGGATTTCAGTTCCGCCCAGAAGGCGTCTTCCAGGGATACGCTGGTGGAATGGCCGGCGATCAAGATGGAGCGCTTGCGAATTTGGGCAGCCTCGTTCACCCGCCTCCCCCACCCAGAAGGCGCAGCACAATCAGCGCCGCCAGCCAGGCGCCGTTGATCAGGCAGGCGACTGCGAAGATATAAAGGCCGCGCCGCATATCAAGGCCACTGGCCCGGGCCGAGCCGGCGCCCAGCCACTTCTCGCCGCCGCTATTTGCCCGGCTGCCGCCCAGAGACACGCCGAGAGCGCCGGCCATAGCGCCCACCGGCCAGCCGAAATTGGTGGAGCGGTATTTGCCGGCATCGCGCGCCATGACGCGAAACGCCGCCTTGGGATTGGTGGTCGGCACAAACAAGGATGCGAGGGGTACCAAAATTCCGGCCAGGCGGGCGGGAATATACAACAAGATATCGTTGGTGCGGGCGGCGGTGAAGCCGAAGGCCCGATGCACGGCGGTCTTGTGGCCGACAACCTGATCCATGACCGACAATAGCTTGAACACCAAAAGTCCGGGAAAGCCGAACAAGACATACCAGAAGACCGGGCCCACGACGCCAGCCGCCAGGGCCCGCCCGCAGCCTTCGATGCCGGCGCGGGCGACGGCGTGGACATCCATGGGTGCGCCTTGTCCCGATACCAGCGGTGCTATTTCCAGGCGCGCCGCCTCGGTGTTGTTGGCGGAGATTGCCTTGGCGGCGCGGCGCACCCTGGCATGCACGGCGCGCTGATCGAGCAAAAACAGAATGAGGACGGTTTCGAAAATCCACATCAAGGGCAGGGTCTGGGTGGCCCAGGAGACGGCCCAGGCAAATCCGGCAGCGATGGCCAAAAGCAGCAGCGTCGCCACCAGGCCGCGCATGGCGCGGTCCATTTCCGGGCGATGTTCCCGGTTCAGCTTGCGGTCAAACCAGCCGGTCAGGCGCACCATCAGGTTCACCGGATGCCAGACCAGCCGCCAGCGGTTGACGATACCGCCGGTGCCGATATCGATGAGCAGCGCCAATAGAAGAAGGATCAGCGGATCGAAGGCCGCGTTGGCGTTGGTGATGGCGAACAAAAACATAGGCCCAGAATGCTTGCATGCCGGAATGGCGTCAACCGGGCAGCCGATCAGGCCTTCACCGGATCGTTAGGATGAGTGTATTGATCGCACCGCCACTTGGCTTATAAACAGGGCTTATAAACGGGGTTTGAATTGTATTTCGGCTTGGAGCAAGCATGCCAATTCGTAGCGTCTATTTGTATTTCGGCGTCGCCGTCCTGGTGGTGGCCTTGGGGTTGGGGTTGCGCAATTTCGTATTTAACGATCAGCGCCTGGCCCGCGCCGGCAAGCCGGTGGAACAAGGCTCGTCCGGCACGCCGTCTATCGGCGGCGCTTTCACGCTGGTCGATCACAACGGCAATACGGTATCGGAAAAAGATTTCGCCGGACGCCATATGCTGGTGTTTTTCGGCTACACCAACTGCCCCGATGTCTGCCCCCTGACCCTCAACACGCTGACCGAGGTTTTGGACAAGATGGGCAAGGACGCGGATAAAATCCGCCCGGTGTTCGTTTCGGTGGATCCAAGGCGGGATTCCCCGAAGGTGATCAAGGAATATCTCTCCAACTTTCACAAATCCTTTATCGGGCTGACCGGAACCGCCGCCCAGGTGACGGCGGCCAAACGCACCTTCCGCATCTATTCGCAAATCCACCAGGATCCGGACCAGCAGCCCGATTCCACCTACAAAGATCCAAACAAAGACGCGAACAAGGATGATTATCTGGTCGATCATTCCTCGGTCTCGTACCTCATGGGGCCGGAGGGAAAGTTCAAAACCTTTGTCCGCCACTCAGCCAAAGCCGACGCAGTGCTGGCGAAAATAAAAAAACACCTTTAGATTCTCGTCTGCGAAGATTGTAAACTCGCCACCGGTCTTGGTGGTCTCGGGAGTGCAGTAATTGATATGGCGGACGAAACCCTTCCATTTTGGAAAACCAAGAAGCTGAGCGAGATGTCGTTGCAGGAGTGGGATTCCCTCTGCGATGGCTGCGCCAAATGTTGCCTGCATAAGCTTGAAGATCAGGACAGCGGCGATCTTTCCTACACCGATGTGGCCTGCCGGCTTTTGAATATCGGCGCCTGCCGTTGTGAGAATTATGTCGAGCGGACGTTTGTGGTGCCCGATTGCATCGAATTGATGCCCACCAATCTCAACGTATTGCGCTGGCTGCCGCCCACCTGCGCCTACCGGCTGATCAACGAGGGCAAGGAGCTTTATTGGTGGCACCATCTGGTTTCGGGCGACCGCGAGGATGTCCATAAAGAACGCGTCTCGGTACGCGGCCGCGCCGTGCCTGAGCGCCGCGCTGGCGATCTGGAAGACCATATCGTCCATTGGCCGGAAGACGGCTACCAGTGAACGAGACCCGCCAAATCGCAATAGCCGGGCGCGATGTTCCGTTGCGCATTCGCACCAACGCCTCGGCCCGGCGCATTATCCTGCGCATCGATACCGGTACCGGCGGGGTTGTGCTTACCATGCCCAAATGGGCGGCTGAAAAAGACGCCATGGAATTGCTGGCCGCACGCGAAGACTGGGTGGCGGCGCGTCTGGATGCGTTACCGGCGCACATCCACTTTGCCGATGGCGCTGCTGTGCCACTGTTCGATACACCGCACATAGTCCGCCACGCGCCCGAAAGGCGCGGCGGAGTGATCAAAGAGGATAGCGAGATCCGGGTGCCGGGGCGGATCGAGCATTTGGCGCGCCGGCTTGGCGATTGGCTGCGCGGCGAGGCCCGCACCGAGATCGCCGCCCGCGCCCACCCGCTGGCGGCGCGCATCGGCAAGCGGATAGGCCGCATCACGGTGCGCGATACTTCTTCCCGCTGGGGTTCCTGTTCGGCCGCCGGCAATCTTAACTTTTCCTGGCGGCTGGTAATGGCGCCGGACTGGATCATGGATTATGTGGTGGCGCACGAAGTGGCGCATCTTCGCCACCCCAATCACGGCCCGAATTTTTGGGCGTTGGTGGATGAGCTTGGCGTCGATGCCACGCAAGCAAGGCGCTGGCTGAACGCCAACGCCCAGCGCCTGCAGCGCATCGGATGAAGGCGCAAGGATCGGATAGAATACGGCCTCGCATGGCGGCATATTGTTATCCATGGATAAAATGGTAAGCGATCACATCTCCCCCGCCATCGATCTCGCCCGGCGCGTCTGCCTGACCATCGAAGGATTTGACGAAGGTGTCCCCAGCCTGGCGGAATTGGGCGCGGCGGTGAATTTAAGCCCGTCGTACATGCAACGGGTGTTCAAAAAAGTGCTGGGCATAAGCCCCCGCGAATTTGCCGAGGCAACGCGGCTGGAACGGTTCAAACTGGCGGTGCGCGCCGGCGGCAATGTGGCCGAGGCACTCTACGAGGCCGGCTTCGGATCATCGAGGGGGCTGTACGAGACCGCCAAGCCGCGCCTCGGCATGACTCCGGCCAGCTATGGCAAGGGCGGCAAGGGCGCCGACATCACCTATGCACTGGAACGCACCGATCTTGGCTATCTGTTGCTGGCGGCGACCCGGCACGGGGTCTGCAAAATCGTCCTCGCTGATGACAAATCCCAGCCGGTGGCCGAATTAGAAGAAGAATTTCCGCGCGCCCAAATCCACCGCGACGATCAAGCCTTGGCGGAACTGGTGAGCGTCCTTCGCCGTCAGTTGCAGGGCGCGGGCGCGCCGGCGGCACAACTTCCCCTGGATGTCCGGGCGACGGCGTTTCAGGCCAAGGTGTGGAATTTCTTGCGCACCATCCCGGCCGGCGAGACCCGTAGCTATGGCGAGATCGCGGCGGCCCTCGACACTCCCACCGGCGCCCGCGCGGTGGCCCGCGCCTGCGCCTCCAACCCGGCCGCCGTTACCGTGCCTTGCCACCGGGTCATCGGCGGCGGCGGCGATCTGCGCGGCTATCGCTGGGGGTTGGAGCGCAAGCGCGAACTGCTGGCGAGGGAACGCGCCGCCAACAGCTAAATACGCGGGTCCTTGACGCGGCCCAATCTATCGGCGGCTGTCTTGGCGAAACGCAAGGTTTGCGAGCGCCGCCGGGTTGCGTGCACTTTCTTCAAGGGCGCTTCCCGGTAAATCACCGCGTTATAGAAATCGGCGATGATGATACCGCAGGCGGGGGGCAGTATTTCTACCGGAAAGCCGTTGGCGACGGCGAAATAGAGATGATCGGCAAAGGGCTGGTATTCGGGCCATTTATCGTCGGCGCGGAAATCGGCTACCGAGGATTTTACCTCCGCCACCAAAAAGCGCCCGCCCTTGTCGAGGCCGATTACATCCACCCGCCGGTTGGTCTTCAGCTTGAACTCGGTCAGCGCGCTGTAACCCAGATCGCGCAAATAGCGGCAGACGCCGCGTGTGATGTCGTCAGCTTCCAACGGCCCCGGCGTCGGCGAAATCGACGATAAACCATAATTGTTCATTTAATGTTCCTTTATTGTTCTAATATAAGGGAATTTTGGGTTGGCGCGCAAGGGGCCCAATTGCGTAAATTTGGCAGGTATGAAACAGGCGCAACACACCATCGAGCTGGAAACCCGGGGTCAGGGGCTCTATGAAATCACCAATCAGGTGAACGAATGGACGGCGGTCCAGGGTATCGATACCGGTATGCTGACTATCTATTGCCGGCATACCTCGGCCTCCCTGGTTATCCAGGAGAATGCCGATCCCGACGTGATGACGGACTTGGAGGCGTTTTTTAAAAACACCGTGCCCGAGGATTTATCCCTCTACCGGCACCGCTCGGAAGGCGCCGACGATATGCCCGCCCATATCAAAGCGGCGCTCACCGATGTTGCGATCAATATCCCGGTTGCCGGCGCCGCTCCCCTGCTCGGCACCTGGCAGGGCATCTATCTGTTTGAACACCGGATCGCCGCACACCGGCGCCAGCTGGTCCTGCACTTGAGCGGCGAATAATGGATTTAGGCGAAATATTGAACGAAGGCTTGGATCTGCATCAGGCGGGCAAGCTGGATCAGGCCGAACAAAAATACCGCCAAGTGCTGGACCAGGAACCCGGCAACCAGGACGCCTTGCATTTTCTTGGGCTTATCTCCCATCAGCGAGGCGATGTGGCAGCCGCCGCCGATTTGATCGGACGCGCCATCCAAATCGACGAAGCGCGCGCCACCTTTCATTACAATCTCGGTACCGTCCGGACGGCGATGAAGGATGATACGGGCGCCGCCGCATGCTACCGCCGCGCGCTGGAATTGGCGCCGGATAATTTTGACGCCGCCTATTCCCTCGGCACGGTGCTCGGCCAGGGTGGAAAACCGGCCGAAGCGTTGCAGGCGCTGGAGATCGCCTTGGGAATTGATCCCGGCGACGCCCGTAGCCTAACCGCCAAGTCGGCGGTGCTGGAGACCCTCGGTCGGTCGGGCGAGGCGGTGGCTGCCGCGCGCCTTGCCACCGAATCTGATGCAGGACTATTCGTGGCCTGGACCAATCTCGGCACAGCGCTTGGCTCCACCGGGCAGTTAACCGAAGCCGAAGCGGCGCACCGGCGCGCGCTGCAAATCAATCCCGATTACGCCACCGGGCATTACAATCTGGGCAATGCCCTCAACAATCTTTGGCGCGGACCCGAGGCGCGCGCCGCATTCCGCCGCGCCCTTGAGATCGATCCCAATAGCGCCAGTGCACGTGGCAATCATTTGATGAACCTGATTTATGATGAAGACGCCGATGAGGCCCGGCTGTTCGAAGAGCACCAGAAATGGGCCGCCGCCGGAACCCCGAACGCGACATTCGAAAATGGAGCCGAGCCGGAGCGGCGGCTTCGCATCGGCTATGTGTCGCCCGATTTCCGCACCCATTCCTGCGCCTATTTTTTAGCGCCGCTATTTACCAACCACGACAAAGGCGCGTTTGAGGTTTTCGCCTATGCCAACCACGCGCGCAGCGATGATGTCACCGAGACCTTGCGCGCAACGGTCGATCATTGGCGGGAGCTGCAAGGCACCGATGACCAAATCGCCGCCGGGATGGTGGCCGCCGACAACATCGATATTCTGGTCGATCTGGCCGGCTACAGCCGGGGCGGACGGCTTGGGGTGTTCGCCAAGCGCCCGGCGCCGGTGCAGATCACCTGGCTCGGCTATGCCGCCACCACCGGCATGGCGGCCATGGATTACCGGATAAGCGACGAAATCGCCGATCCCGAAGGCGCCGCCGACCGCTTGCACAGCGAAACCCTGATCCGGCTGCAAGGCGGCTTTCATTGTTATCAGCCGCCGGCCCAAGCACCCGATGTAGCGCCGCCGCCGATGCAAACCAACGGTCATATCACCTTCGCCTCGTTCAACAACCCGGCCAAGATCAACCAGGCCGTGATCAAGGTTTGGGCGGCGACGCTTACCGCCGTGCCCAATTCGCGGCTGCTGCTCAAGGGACGGGGGCTGGAACAGGCACCGGTTCGGGATCGTTTGTTGGCGGCGTTCGCGGCCGAGGGCGTGGCTACAAGCCGCATCGAAACCCTGGCCTGGGTGCCCCGGGACCAGAGCCCGTTAAGCGTCTATGGGCGCGCCGATATCGCCCTCGACACCTTTCCCTATAACGGCACCACCACCACGCTCGAAGCCCTGTGGATGGGATTGCCGGTGGTAACCCTGGCCGGTCAGCGCCATTCGGCGCGCGTCGGCGCCAGCCTCCTGGCCCATGCCGGGCTTGGGCTGGAGATACCGGAAACGGCGGAAAGCTATGGGCAATTGGCGGCGGCGCTGGCGGGCGCACCGGAACGGCTGGCGGCATTTCGAAACAGTGTTCGCGGCACCCTTAAAGCCTCTCCCTTGATGGACGGCCCCGGCTTCGCCGCCAAGATGGAGGCCGCCTACCGGGATGTCTGGCGGCGCTGGTGCCGGTAGGGTCCGGCGCACAGGAAATTCTTTACATCTGGTTCCGCCGCCGCCAGAGTTGTAGCACAACCCCTTATCAACAGATGGAACCTCAATGGCCGACAGCCTGCACCAGATGACGGCGGAATATGTCCCGGCACAGGATCGCATCCTGTTTCGCGTCAACACCCAGGATAAGCTCGAATACCGGGTCTGGCTGACGCGGCGGCTGGTGCGCAATCTGTGGGGGGTGGCGGTAAAATCCTTCGAGGCTAAGCCCGAGGTTACCGAACAGCCGCGCCCTCAGGTGAAGCAGGCGATGATGTCCATGCAGCATCAGCAAGCCGTGCAATCCAGCAACTTCAAGCAAAAGCGCGATACCGATACCAAGCCGGCGCCGGAATCAGTGACGCCGCTGTTGGCCGTCGCCACGCAGATCAGCCAAGTCAATGAAACCACCATCCGCCTGACCTTCGTGACGGCGGAAGGCAAAGCGGTCAATCTGCAACTGAACGAAGATATGCTGCACGCGGTTTGCCATATCATGCAGACCGCCGCCGACCGGGCCGGCTGGGACCTGCAATTGAGCGTCGGCGACGCCGCAGCGGTACCGCATACCGAAGCTAGCCAGGTGCACTAAGCAATGGAAGAGCAAATTCAGTCAGTCAGCAAAGTCCTCGACGTCTTGCTAGAATTTTCCGTGTCCTACGGATTTCAAATCCTGGGCGCCTTGTTGTTTCTGTTTGTCGGATTGAAAGTCGCCGGCTGGTCCGGGCGCAGAACCGCGTCCCTGGCCACCGGCAAAGCCATCGATCCATCCCTGGCCCGGTTCATCGGCAATATCGTCAAGCTGGTGATTGTCGCCTTCGTGGCGGTGATTACGCTGGGCAATTTTGGCGTCTCGACGGCGCCGCTGATCGCACTGGCCGGCGCCTCGGCGTTTGGCGCCACCCTGGCCTTGCAGGGGCCTTTGTCCAATTACGGGGCCGGCTTCGCGATCCTGATGGGCCGTCAGTTTGCGGCCGGCAATTCGATCACCATCGGCAAGGTATCGGGCGTCGTCCAGGACATCACCCTGGCGGCTACCGTGTTGACCGGCGAGGATGGCGAGCGGATCACCATCCCCAACAAGGAAATCGTCGGCCAGGTGATCGTCAATTCGAAAGACAGCCGCATTGTCGAGACGCGCATTGCCATCGGCTACGGCGAAGACGCGGGCGCCGCCATCGAAGCCCTGCGCGCGACCCTGAATGGCGATGAAGCGGTAACCGACGCGCCTCCGCCACAGATCGGCATCCACGATTTCACCTATGGCGGGGTTATCTTGGGGCTCCGGTACTGGGTGCCGGGCAATCACTATTTCCAGAACCGCTACCGGGTCAATCTGGCGCTGCTGGAGGCGCTCAAGGGCGCCGATATCACGTTGCTGGAGGGCGCCGGGATAGCCGTGCCGGCGCCCGAATTATCCGCCGACGGCGAACAGGTATGACACGAACCAGGCCATAAAAAACGCCGCCGGAAACCGTTTAAAGGTTTTGCTCCGGCGGCACTTTTGATCTTCAATTTTATTTCTTTTGCGCTTCCATATAGCCGATCATCTTGATCGCGTCTTCGGCGTCCAGACGGCCGGCGGGGCCGGCGCTGTAAGAAGCGAAGACAACCTTGTTGTCGCCGTTGAGGATGAATTCCGAAGGCTGAACAAAGCCCCGGTTGTCGTCCCACCAGCTATCGATGCTATCGGTGGTTTCGCGCGAAACGCTGTGGGCGACGGGGAACGAAACCGTGTCCGCCACTTCTTGCGCCTTGTCTTCGGGATCGACGCTGATGGCGATCAATTGCACGCCCATTCCGCCAAGCGCCTCGGCATTTTGTTCAAAGCCGGCTAACTGCCGACGGCAGTAAGGTCACCAGTGACCCCGGTAAAAAAGGATGATCTTATAACCATCACCCAAATCGGCCGGCACCGTGGAGGAGCCGCCGCCCACCAGATCGAAGCTCATGGTAGGGAAGCTGTCGCCAGTTTTAAGTTTATCCGCCATGTGTTTTTCCAGTATGGTTTTGGATTGCTAGCGGCCCTGAGGCCGCCGGCAGTGAACCAGACCGCCGCCCATTGTTCAACCAAATCATAGGGCTTATAGTCAGGCTCATCAAAACGTGAAGGTGCGACGTGGCGAAACCAAATCTTGCCGATTTGATCGAAAGGGCGGAAAGAACCCGCGCGTCGGAATTGCGCAATGCGGCAACCGGCGAGACGGAGCTTTACCTGTCCATCGAGAACACCATCGAAGAGCGTTTGCGCGCCTTCAACAAGATGATGCGGGCCAAGATGATGGCGGCCGAAGCGGCGCCTTCCTTGCGCCGCAAACAAAAATCCTGAGCATAAAATAGAATTATTTGGCGTTCGGCGTCGGCCGCCGGGGCAGCTTCGTCGTGCGGCGGCGTTTGATCATTTGAATTTCATTTTTCAGGCGGCTGACCTGCTGGCGCATGGAGCGGACGTCAGACGCCAGCACCCGGTTTGTCTTGGCGTGACCGGCGATGGTGCCCAGGGCCGAGCCCAATTTCTTTTCGGAGGCCGACAGATTTCTTTGCGCCGCGGCGGTAATATCCTGGGCGCGTACTACGTCCCTGGCCAGCCGCGCCTCGCGCTTGGCCGCCGCCTCGATGTCTTCTTCATGCTGTTTCTTTAACGCCGCCTCGGCCGCCTTGTGCTCGGCATTCCTTGTGAGTAGCGATTTGTTCAGCCCGTCGATATCACCGCGAAGCCCGGTGGTGGTCTGGCGCTCGATGGTCAGCAACTCGTTGAGCACCGAGATTTCCGAAATTAGATTGGTGTTGTCCTCGCCCTGGCTCGACATGGCCGAGATGATATCGCCGACGCGGGTGGCCAGAGCCTCGATCTCCTTGGCGCGGGCTTCGGTTTCGCCGCGCACCCGATCAATCTTGGACTGGGTTTTGTTGATGAATTCCTCGGTTTTTTTGTACTCGCTGTTAGGATCGGCGGCATCGGTGGTTTGCGCCGCCAGCGCACCCGGCCACAAAATGATCAGCCCCAAAAGCATCCACAATCGCATAGGTTGGCTCCCTCAAAGACCCGTAGCGGCCTGAGAATAGCCGTGGTTGCACCCAAATTACAATTGCCGGAAACAAAAAGGGCGCGCCCTATCCAAGAGCGCGCCCCGATTTGATGGTTTTATTCAGCCCTAGGCAGCTTGTTTGTCGTCTTGGCCGAGGATTTTCCGGGCCTTGCCGACGAGGGTCTCGGCGGGGCCTTTGTTGATCGCGATGCGCCTCGGCTGCAAGGCTTCGGGCAATTCGCGCACCAGATCGATGGTCAGCAATCCATTGTCCAGATTGGCGCCCGCAACCTTGACGTGATCAGCCAGATCGAAAGCCCGCGTGAAAGAGCGTGCCGCAATGCCCCGGTGCAGGAATTTACCACCGCCTTCGCCATCGGTGATGTTGCCGGCAACGCTAAGGGCATTTTCCTTGATCTGGATGTCCAGATCCTGTTCGCGAAAACCGGCCACCGCCATGGTGATCCGATAGGCGTCCTGGTCGACGGTTTCGATGTTGTAGGGCGGATAACCGGGCGTTTGATCGGCGCGCTCGGACGCCGTGCCGAGCATACGCTCGATACGGTCAAATCCAACGGAATAACGAAAAAGGGGTGAGAAATCGTATGTACGCATGACATATCCTCCTAAAAAGCGATATGGGTATATGAACCCGCCAAAATGGCCGGGCTCGGGCTACAAAGATGGAATATGGGCCCGCATTCGGCACCCGCTTCCAATACTGATATAGCCCGCTGGAATTGCTGCGCAAGTGTTGCAGAGCAAAAACGGACAAAATTTAGGAGAAAACGACGAAAATTATTCGACGATATATACGCAGGCTGTGAGGCCGATTATCATGACTGTGAGTATAACAACGAATTCCATGCGATAATTTCCCTGGTAGATGGTTTTGTCCCTTTTGCCGCAAAAGAATTAACGCAAGGTTAACCGTCTTCGTCCCCGGAAAGCCAAAGCGTTGCCGGTCGGCGCAAAAACCACAACAATGCGGGCGCCATGAACATCACTGACTTCCATACAGGGCATGCCCAGGCGCGGCCTGGACACGCGGCCATTGAAGATGGCGGGCGCGTGATCAGCTACGTTGATCTGGACACCGCCTGCAACGCCGCCGCTGCCAATCTGCAGGCCGCCGGCATCGGGCCGGGCGATATGGTCGCGGTCATGCTGCCCGATGGCGCCGATCACCTGATTATATTGTGCGCATTGGCCCGCGCTGGCGCCGTCATCTATTCCTTGAGCCCCGCCGCGTCCAAGGCCGGTATCGCCGCCAGCTTAGAGACGCTAACCGTAAAGGCGGTCATTGCCGAAACCGGCGCCGCCTGGATGGCGGGATTGCAGCGGCTGAGGTTGGCCGATTTGACGGCAGTGCCGGCGTGTCCGTTCGTGCCCGCCAATATAAACGATGATGATCCGTTGCTGCTGGTCCAAACCTCGGCCACCACCGGTGCGGCCAAATTTTTCCTCCGCTCCCACGCCCAGACCATCGAATGGTCACGCCGCTATGCCCAGTGCCAGGGCTTGAGCCCGGTGGATCGCAACTTATCGCTCATCGGCATGGCCTTCCATGGCGGGCGCTCCATGAGCCTGACCATGCTGCATGCGGGCGGCACCGTGGTCATACCCCGATACCGGGGCATGGAGGAATTTACCGCCCAGGTGCAGGACGGGCGCATAACCTATCTGAAACTGACGCCGGCGCATCTCGGCCCGCTGCTAGACCACGCCGCCGGCAAGGGGCTTTTGTTTCCGGATTTGCGGCTGTTGTCGGTAACCACGGCGCCGGTGACGGCCGAGCAGCGCGGCCTGGCGCGTGAACGGTTGTGTGCCAACACGGTGGAGTTGTTCGGCACCAACGAGACCGGCGTGTTGATGCGCGCCAGCCCGGTCGATCAGGACGCTTATCCAGGCGCCCTCGGCCGCGCCGTAGATGGCGTCGAAGCCGGCATCGTTGATGCCGATGACGCCCCAGTGCCGACGGGCGAGATTGGCCAGCTCCGATTTCGCGGGCCCGGCTTCGTTACCAATTATCTGAATGCCCCCGAAGCCGCCGTCGCCGCCTTTCAGGATGGCTGGTTCTATCCTGGCGACCTGGCCAGCATGAACGGCGAAGGCACTGTGTTTTACAAGGGCCGGGCCGACGACATGATCAACAATGCCGGCGTCAAGTTCTATCCCATCGAGGTGGAGGCGGTCCTATTGTCTCACCCGGATATCACCGAGGCCGCCGTATTCGGCTGGCCGTTCCCGCCCCACGGCGAGGCCGCCGTCGCCTGCCTGGTCGCAAACCGGGCGCTTTCTGAACGGGAATTGCGGCGCTTCTGTGCTAAGCTGATCGCCAATCACAAGATTCCCCACAGGTTTCTGGTGGTACCGGAATTGCCGAAAAACCAAATGGGGAAAATCCAGAAGACCCGGCTCAAGGAACTTTACGGGCCCCGGCTGCCGAAACCGGCGCCCTAACGGCAGGGGCCGCGTTCAATCGTTCCAGTAATCGCCCTTCTTGGCCAACTTGCCGACGATATCGGGCCATTCTTTGTCGCCCGAGCGGATGCCGCGCTTGCCGGCGTTTATCCAGGCCCGGTTGATGCCGCGGGTCAGATTTAAATAGAGCTTGTCATTCACGATGACAAAAGCGTCCGGATCAATGTCGTCTGCGTATCCGTGCGCGATGCCCCAGGCTCAGTAGCCGCCATATTGAGGCGCATATTTCCCTGGATTGGCCGCAAACATGTCGCGGTTGGCAGCGCTGGCAAACTGCCAGGTGGCGCCTTTCCAGCGATGCATGATCTCTGCCGTGCCCTTAACCGCTTTTTTCTCGGTGAAATAGGCGACCGTATCGTAGCCGTGGATGGCAACCTCGCCGGAAGTGACATTGATCTCAGTGTTGGCGTTAAGCCCGGGCTGGAACAGGCCGGTGAGAACAATGAACAGAACGGCGGTGACGCCGCCGAAAAAAATGCCCTTCATCAGATTTTTAAAGGTCAATGGATTGTCTCCTGGAATTCTATAGTCATGGATACAAAATAGAGGCGGCGCGCCAGGCCCGCCAATCACCTTTTCTCGACTTAACGATTTCAGCCGGGCCTTGGCGGCGCTAATATACCCGGCTGAAACCTTAAGGAGACGACAATGGCTGCTGACGGAGATGGCGCCCGCCCGCGCACAAATCAAGCGGACTTGGGCGCATTGATCGCCCAATTGAAGGCGAGCTATGGGGAGCGCGCTTCTACCTCCTTGGCGGTACGCGAACAGCACGCGCAAGGCTTTTCGTTCCACGATATAAGGCCCGCCGACGTGGTGGTGATGGCCAAAACCGAGGCCGAGGTCGCCGACATCGTCGCCGCCGCCGCCAAATATAGCGCGCCGGTTATCGCCTATGGAACCGGCACCTCCATCGAAGGCCAATTGGCGGCGCTGGAAGGCGGCGTCTGCATCAACACAGCCGAAATGAACAGTATCCTCTCCGTCAACGCCGAGGATATGGACGTCACCGTCGAGCCCGGCGTCACACGCAAGCAGTTGAACGAGCATTTGCGCGATACCGGCCTGTTCTTCCCGGTCGATCCCGGCGCCGATGCTTCGATCGGCGGCATGGCGGCGACGCGGGCGTCGGGCACCAACGCGGTGCGCTACGGCACCATGCGGGAGAACGTGCTGGGCCTGCGCGTCGTGCTCGCCGACGGGCGCGTTATCCATACCGGCGGGCGCGCCAGGAAATCGGCCGCCGGGTATGACCTGACGCGGCTTTTCGTCGGCTCCGAAGGTACCCTCGGCGTGATCACGGCGATCACGCTCCGGCTCTACGGCATCCCGGAAGCCATCTCTTCGGCGGTGGTCCAGTTCGATGACATGGAAGGCGCCGTCAATGCGGTGATCGCCACCATCCAGTGGGGCATCCCCATCGCCCGCATCGAATTTATCGACGAGGTTCAGATGGACGCCATCAATCGCTATTCCAAGCTCAATTACGGCCTCAAGCCCACGTTGTTCTTGGAATTTCACGGCTCGACAAGCGGCGTCACCGAACAGACGACACGCATGGGCGAGATATGCGACGAGTTTGGCGGCGGCGATTTCCAATGGACCACCGACGCCGAAGAAAGCCGGCGCCTGTGGCAGGCGCGCCACGATGTGGCCTTTGCCTGCGTTGCCTTGCGCCCCGGCAGCCAGGCCATGGCCACCGATGTCTGCGTCCCCATTTCGCGCCTCGCCGAATGCGTATTGGAGACGCGCAAAGATATCGACGCGGAGGGCGTCGTTGCGCCCATCGTCGGCCATGTGGGCGACGGCAACTTCCACGTGGCGTTTCTGATCGGCCCCGATGACCGTGAAGGCGATTTGATCATCGCCAACCGGATCAACAAGAAACTGGTGGAGCGGGCCATTGCAATGGGCGGCACCTCCACCGGCGAGCACGGCGTCGGCCAGGGCAAAATGGCCTATATGGATTTGGAACATGGCGAGGCGTTGGATGTGATGCGCACCGTCAAGATCGCGCTGGATCCGAATAACATCATGAATCCGGGGAAAATCTTCACCATCTGAGGTGTTTTTTAATTTAGTTATCCATGTGTGATGCGCATCACATACCTTTTGCGCTGGCCCCGCTAATATCTCCCCAAGATCACACGGGACTGGACCCCCCGGCAAAATGATCCTCCTCCTAAAGACCTCCCCTCCCCCTCCGGCCCTGTATGGGCCGGATTTTATTTGTGGCCTATTCCCGTACTGGCGGGGATAATGGCGGACGCTGAAATTCAGGAATACCCCTCGTGACAATCGAAACGGAGACCAGCGCGCACCAGCGCGCCAACGGGATGCTGGCGGTCTTTTACGCGGCCTTGTTTTCCGGGCTGCTGGCCATCATGTGGGTCATCGTGCGCCAGGTGGCGGAGCGTATTCACGCCGTGGAAATCACCTTTTTCGGCGTTACCTTTGGATTTTTGGTGTTGCTGCCATCACTGCTCCGGCACGGAACGGGCATCTTTCACACAAGACGCCTGGGCACCCATATGTTGCGCGGGCTGATCAACTCCATCGCCATCCTGACCTGGTTCACCGCGCTTACCTTGATGCCGCTGGCCGATGCGACGGCGCTCAATCTGTTGGCGCCCTTGCTGGTGACCGCCGGCGCTATCGTATTTTTGCGCGAAAGCGTCGGACCCAGGCGCTGGTTCGCCCTTGGCCTCGGCGCGTTGGGCGGGCTGGTGATCATTCGGCCTGGCTTTCAGGAGATCAGCATCGGCGTCTGGCTGGCCTTGGCCACGGTGGTGTTTTCGGCCATCCAGCGCCTGCTCGCCAAATCCCTGTCGGCAACCGAGAACAGCATAACCTCGGTGCTGTATCTGATGGCGTTCATGATCCCGGCAGCGTTGGTGGCAGCCAGTTTCGTCTGGGTATGGCCAACGCCACAGGAATATCTGTGGCTGGCGGTCATTGGCGCATTTTTGAGCGCCGGCCATTTCGCCCTGATGAAATCGTTGCAACTAGCCGATGTCAGCGCCCTTGAGCCGATCAACTTCACCCGGCTGATCTGGGGCGCAGGCCTGGGCTTTTTCTTTTTCGCCGAAGTTCCCGATGTCTGGATCTGGGTCGGCGGCGTGATGATCATCTCGGCGACCACCTATGTAGCGCGCCGGGAAGCCGCTTTGCGGTCTGCTTAGAGCGGTTCCGCTCTAATCGGCGGCGATTGTGCGGTGCGCCGGCAGGATCAGCGAAACCGTGGTCCCTTCGCCGGGCACACTTTCTATTACCAGCGAGCCGCCATGCAGTTCGGCAAAGGAATTGGCGATGGTCAGGCCAAGGCCGGTGCCCTCGTGGCTGCGCGTCAGGCTGTCACTTTCCACCTGATTGAACGGCGCAAGGATGCGTCCGAGATCACCGGGCTCGATACCGATGCCGGTGTCCGTAACGAAGATCACGGCCTGGCTATCTTCGTCCAGCCGGCAGCCGGTGATAACAGTGCCGCCGTCGGGGGTAAACTTGACCGCGTTGGCCAGCAAGTTCATCAGCACTTGGCGAATCTTGATGTCGTCGGCGAGCACCACGGTCGATGCGCGGGCGCGCTCGAATTCCAGCGTGATGGATTTTTTACCGGCCCGGTTTTCGATCAATTCCAGGCAATTCTCGATAGCCTTATCGAGATTGACCTCGGTCTCATTAAAGCTGTGCTCACCGGTCTCGATACTGGAAAGCTCCAGAATATCGTTGATAATACGCAACAGATGGGCGCCGGAATTATGAATCAGGCGCACATAATCCTTATATTGTTCTGAGCCCAAGGCGCCGAATGCTTCCGAGCGCATGAGATCGGAAAAACCGACGATGGCGTTCAGGGGCGTGCGCAATTCGTGGCTCATATTGGCCACAAAATGGCCCTTGACCCGGTCCGCCAGTTCGGCTGCTTCCTTGGCCTTGAATAGCTCGCGCGCGCGTCTTTCCAAATCCAGGTTGGTCTTGTGCAGGGCCGCAACCGCCCGGTTCTGTTCAGTCACGTTGAACACTTCGGCCATGAACCGGTTTTCGCGGCCATCGTCGAAGTCGATAAAATTCATGCGCACATCCCAGACCGTGCCGTCCATTGCCACCAGCTTGACCAACTGCATGGCTTCGTCGGACAGAATTTTTTCGAGGGCGGCGCGCATGATCTCGCGGTAATCAATGTGGATAAAATCAAACAGCGAGCGACCGGTAAACTGATCCGCGCCCCGACCGCCGAGAAGAAGAATTCCAGCTTGGTTTATAAAGGTGATATCGCCATTGCTCTTACAAATGCAGGACATGTTGAGGGCATTGTCGATCAGCTTCCGGTAGCGGCTTTCGGAGCGGTGGATGTCTTCGGACAAATGCACCCGATCAGATATGTCATGAACACTGATCACGGTCATGCGGTTGCCAAATTCATCGCCCGCGAAAAAACTGACATCGGCACTGAAAGTAGCGCCATCGGCGGCTTTCAGTTTGAGCGGGATCGGCGTATCGCCAATCAGGCGGCCATCGAAAATATCGGATTCGGCATAGGCGGGCGCGCAATCGGGCGTCAAGAAATCGTAAAATGACCGCCCAGCCAGGGCTTGATCATCCGCTGCCAGCAGCATGGCCCGACCGGCCTGGTTCAAATACACAACCCGACCGCCATCGCAGAGGAATATACAATCTCGCGAATATTCGAATGCCCGCGTCAAATCCGTTTCCCAGGCGGCCTCTGGCCTGGAAATCGGTTTGTCGCTGTTTTTTGATTCACCCGCAAGCGGGGATCGATCAGTAGCCACGTCTTCGGATATCCCCTGAGCTCAAATTTGGCCCACCCTGTTCATTCTCGCGGCGTTTGCGCCGGCAGACGGCTTCGGCGCTTCAAACTACCAATCGAAGCGGCCTATCCGGATTACATTACAAATGGTTACGGCAAGCCCGGGCGGCCCCATGTGGTAATCCGTATTAATTCTAGGGATTATACCTATATTTCAATACTGATCTCGCCTGCAATTCTAGAACAAAGAGCGCACCATGCCGCCATCGGCACGCAACGCGGCGCCATTAATGGCCGACGCCCTGGGCGAGCAGAGATAGGCCACAAAGCTGGCGATTTCGTGCGGTTCTGCCCAGCGCTGCAGCAACGATGTACGCCCCTCGCCGCCGGCGAAGTATTCCTTGCTCATGGCTTCCGGGGTGGTGCCCTCGATCTCGGCCATCTGTTTCATGAAGGCTTCGACGCCATCGGTCCAGGTCGGCGCCGCCAGCACTGAGTTTACCGTAACGCCCGTGCCAACGGTCAACTCGGCCAGGCTACGGGCCACCGACACCTGGGCGGTTTTGCTCATAGCGTAATGGGCCATCACCGGGTTGGGCTTTTCGCTTTGGTCCGATCCGATGAAGATGATGCGCCCCCAGCCGTCCTCCAGCATTGCCGGCATGAGCGCGCGGGCCAGGCGCACGCCACTCATCACGTTCAACTGGAACATATCGGTCCATTCGTCGTCGGAGATTTCGAAGAACGGCTTGACGGTAAAGACGCCCACATTGTTGACCAGAATATCGATGGGCGCGCCAATCTGATCCAACAAGGATTCGGCGCCGGCGGCGTCCGACAAATCAGCGGCGGCGACGGTGACATCGCCGGCGGCTGACAATTCTTCAGCGGCAGCGGCCAAACGGTCCGCATCGCGGCCATTGATGATCACGGCGGCGCCTTCGCGCAGCAGATCGGCGGCGATGGCACGGCCAATGCCGAGGCTCGATCCGGTTACCAGGGCACGTTTGCCCGATAGCTCTAAATTCAACTCACCAGTCTCCCCAAATATGCTCCGACATTGTAGACAGCCACCCGATCGATAATCAATCGAGATCGGCAACGGCCCCGATTTGCAAACTGCACGGATGTAATCCGGATCAGTGTAAAGCTTCGATCGTAAGCACGAGACGCAACCTCTGATGGCTTTCCCTGGTCTGTCCTAATAACCGGCGTCCGACTTCAGCGCATCAATCCAATCGGCATTGATCTGGCTCCGCTGGCGCCTCAAGGCTGTGGGCTGCTGCAAAAAGTCAAAATCCGTTTCAACGCCAACGAAATCGAAGAGCTTGGCGATGACGCTATCTCGGTCGGTTTCCAGATCCTCGTAGCGGATGTGCAATGGATCGATCTGGTTGGCGGCGAAAAAATAATCCCAGGCCGCGCGTTCCTCGCAAATAAATTGCGCCGATTTGCGCAAGGATTGGCGGTCAAGTTCCAGCGCCTCGTGGCCCTGCATGGAGTTCCAGTTGCCGGTTCGAACGGCGATGTTATGGGATACGATCTGCGCTAGAATATCGGCGCGCGTCAGATGGATAAATTTGGCCCCCGGAAAATGTTTGGAGATCAGTTTCGCCTTGGTGAGATTGCCGATCTGCCAATGCTGAATTTTGGCGCCGAACAGACCGTTTGCCGTGGTTCGGTGCTTTTTCAATAATTCGATATAGCGCTCCATGGGCACATGTCCGTTTCGCCCGATGCCGAAATTCTTGGTCATGCGACGAATGCCCGAGCGATTGTTGAAATATTCCGCTGGCACGCCCATGACGCCGCTGGCAATCAGCAGCTCGCACAAATGGCTGCTGCCGGTCCGGGGCGCGGAGCAGATCAGATAATAGCGGCGCGCGTCCTTCGTATATTCCGGCTGATCGAACTTGGGCTCATATACATCCATCATCGCCCGGCGCCCCCGGCGGCGGCGTTTTGAGCCAATTCGGTCAGTTCGGATGTGACCACCTTGCCGGCGGCATTTTTCGGCAATTCCCGCAGCCGCAAAATTTGCACCGGCGCGCGCTCTCCCAACATCTCGTGACAGTGGTCCTGCAGATCCATTGCCCGCGCCCCGGCACGGACGACCACCGCAGCGCCCGGCATTTGCCCTCGGGCTCCACCGGGGATCGGAAAAGCGGCTGCCTCGATAACATCGACATGGCGCAGCAGCACGTTCTCGATTTCCGCCGGGTAAATATTGATGCCGTCATAGATCATCACGTCGTCGGCGCGGCCATGGTGGATCAATTCGCCCGCATCATTGATGGAAACCATATCTTCGGTCTGGAACCAGCCGCCGCTGATGGCGCCTGCGAAAGCCTCCGCATCGCCCAGATAGCGCGCGATCATCGCCGCCGACTTTACCTTGAGCCTGCCGATTTCACCGCCGGTCAGGACCGCGCCATCATCGCCGATGATCTCCACTTCGATACCGGGCCCTGGCGGACCGACGCTGCCGGCACTCTGGCCCACCATTTCAGGCCTCAAAACGGACACCCGGCCAACCTCGGTCATGGAATAGTAAATATGCAAGTTAGGCGACAAGCGGCTTCTAATTTGCGGGCGCAGCGCTTCGGGAATGGCGCTCGAGGAAAGCTTGAAATTGCGAAGGCCGGGCAGCAGCGGCGTCGCTTCCGGCGCGATCTCTAAAAGCCGGTTGGCATGCACCAACGTGCCGCACAGAACATTGATACCAAGATCGGCGGCTCGGCGGGCGAGGTTTCTGACGGTGACGGTCTCGTCAAAGACGGCGCAGCCGCCCGCCGAAATGCAGCGGATATAATCCTGGCGGGCGCTGTAATATTCGCCGCCCAGGAGCTGCAGG
>ENA-OREN01001099-OREN01001099.1-marine-metagenome-genome-assembly--contig:-NODE-1099-length-33617-cov-3.300030_pt1 | contig 33617 bp, 27 predicted proteins | sample MGYA00248624_ERZ508555 | MGnify/ENA primary metagenome ERZ508555 (study PRJEB26222, sample SAMN06267773) | marine metagenome | isolation source: Saanich Inlet, British Columbia, Canada | place...
CCCGTTACCAAGAAATCCCTGCGGAGAATTCTCCTACCACTGAGAAAGATGGAGTTTGGGTTCGCGTGGTTGCAGGTGAATGCTTAGGATTACAATCATCCATTGATACAAAGGTCCGAATCGAGTATATCCATGCAAAAATGGATGTAAATTCTACTCTTGAAAAGGAAATTGATGAATCATTGAATGCAATGATTTATGTCTTTGGAGGGGAAATCATTGTCCAAAACAAGACCGTCAAAGATGGTGAATTAGCACTCTTGTCAGAAGGTGAGAGAATTGTGATTCAATCCAATGTGTCCTCTGAATTTCTAATATTAGCAGGCCCAGAATTAAATGAGCCAATTGCACGACATGGCCCATTCGTGATGAATACTAGAGAAGAAATCCAACAGGCATTTTTCGATTATCAAAATGGCACATTTACAAATTGACGTCTCAATGAATTCTGCTCAACTCATTCAAAGAGATATTTAAGCACGGGTCCAAGCAACTCACCTCCTTTACCATTAGGTAATAATCAAGCCCAGACGGTAATATATTCGTAAACTAAGTAGATACCGACAATAAATAATACAGCACCACCGACTTTCTTGATCATGCCGGTGGAGGCTCGCATTTTGTTAACTATAGTATCTTGACTAGCAGCAACCAATAATGTGAATGTAACCATTAGGGCCGCAGTAGTAATTGCATATAGTAAGAAAATCAATGCGGTGTTAAACAGGGTATAACTCATCGATGCTACCAAGAGAGCGATGAAAACCGGAGCAGTACAACCCGCAGAAGCAGCACCGTATCCTAAGCCATACAGGTATTGACCCATTAATTCCGAATCTTCATTTTCTTCAAATTTAATTGGTTTTCTTGCAACAAATGAAAGTACTTTTTCAACAGGAGGGACAAAAATAGGCCTCAATTTCCTAGCAACTGCCCGCCATTTTTCTTTGATGGGATGAGTAATTCTCGACATATCAATATCGGCCAGCATTATTATTCCCATTATCAAAATTATCGCGCCGGTAATAGGAATCAATACGGGAACCATTTCGCGAATCGCTTCAGAAAAGAAGATTCCGAAAACTGCTAAACCGAGGAAAATGGTTAGAATTCCAGCAGAAGCCGCTAACCCAGCAGGTAATGCAGCCCGCATAGTCTGTTCATTCAATCCGCCTGAAGTTTCTTTCTTACGCATTAAGTAAAATGAAACATATCCTGGAAGAAGAGGGAATGAACAAGGCGAGAAGAAAGACAATGCGCCCGCACCGACAGCCATTAACCAAATTGAACCTGTTTGCAAATTAACAGTATTAGCTAGACCGGATTTAGCCGAAGAAACAGTATCTTCAACCTCTCGCAAAGGAATCTTATTACTTGATTTTTCATACACTAAATCGCCAGACGGGTCAATGATGACAACCTTCGGGATCTTGATGCCATTATATGCTTCAAAAGCCTCTTTGTTGATATCTAATGCATGAGTCCAATGATATCCATTTTCTTCAGAATAAGCAAGTAACCCTTCAGGTGTATCCTCTCCAACAGATAGAGAAATGATTACCACGCCAGGATCATCTTTGTATTTTTCATGTAAGGGCGTTAACATATCGTCAGCGATATCTTTGCATGGTGAACAAGTGGTTGCCATCAAATCTAAGACGACTACCTTTCCCTGCAAATCAGACAATTTGAAAGTCTCTCCATCATTTTCTCCTCCAACCCATTGTGCTTCAAAATCAGGTGCAGTTGAACTTCCACCCATCATCGTAAAGCCGAGTATGCTAATAACCAATAACATCACAATTCCAAGAGTGACGATTTGCGGATTCTCTGAAGCCCGCCCTTTGACCATATCCCAGTTGGAATAAAATGCATCATCGCCCGTATCTTCAACCAAATCTCTCACCACCTACTTCAATCGAAGTATGTCCCTGTGTAAGGCATACGTGCCCAAATTGTGAATGCTCCACAGGCTAGAACGATTAAACTGATAGCACCAATCAACACGAAATTAAATCCTGCTGCGGCAGGGGCGACGATTGAACCACCAGCAAATGCTTGGACTTCGTGAGTGTTGTAATTTTGTTTTCCATCAGCAAAAGCTAGTTGATAGAAGATTGCTTTACCTTCAACGGCAGGAATAGAACCGATTCCAGTGGCATCACCATATGCATAACATACGCCTTGTTCATCACAAATTTCAGAGCCTTGAATTTCGAGGTTTTGGCTAAACCATTCACCAGTATAGTTAGCACTTTCATAATTGTAGAAAACCGAAGCAGTACCAATTCCATCCTCATCATCAAAGAATGCCATAATGTTAGCATTGCCATTTGATGTTGTTTCCTCTACCATTGCAACAGTTGGCATTTCATTTTCTGCATCATATGCAGTTGAACGAGGGGTTGCAGAATTGATTGCGCGAATCAATCCTTGCTTAGGATTTGGAGATGAGGATTTAGCCTCATCATTTTGGTCATAGACTACAGCAACAACTTCGATATTACCAGGGATGATCATTGGGTCTAATGGATGAACTCCAGGAGTATTGTGTCCATCAGGATGTGTAATCTCAGTAGGTATCGCCCACTCCGCCATTACCGATGTTTCTTCTCCAGCCCCAAGTGAGCCGGTCGCAGGAGTGCCAGCATTGCCTCTGTAGACCATCGGGGTAACCACCAGTGAATCGACATAGGACGAATAAGCATAGACATCATGTTCAATCATGAATAATTGAATCTCGTAATCAAGTACGTCACCGTCAAGGGCATCTGGAATCCACCCGGCGGGATCGGTTGGGTCAGGATTGAATCCTTCACCGATGTAGGTGAGTGTTGCAGTAAGGATAAATGATCCTTCACCGTTGTAGGTTTGAGTCACATTCAATGTAGTTGGTGCGACATCACGCCCCCCAGCCTCTTCAATAGACGAATACAAATCTTGACTTTGGATATATCCGCCATCGATTTCCCCATCAGGAGTTCCGATTGGAGAATAGTAACCATAGCGATCTTTTGCTTCTTGACTTGCAGTAGGGTCGTCGTTTGGTGCAGAATTAGTTTGGTGGAATGTTACAACGGTGAATGGTTGTGAATCATCTTGGGCAAGCATTTCTTGCATTGCGTGAACCTGAGGCTCTGAATTTGACATACATGGTGAGCAGGAAAGCGAAGTGAATACTTCAACAACTGGTCTGTGAGTCCAACCATTAGGATAATTCCGAGGGCTAACGGTGCTGACTTCTTCAATAATTCTGGTTGTTTCTTGCATTGGCTCGCCGCTTGCGGCAAGCGGAGCAGCGACCATTGTCAACAACATCACAGCGACCATACACAGTGCAGAAAAACGCCCCTTCATGGCTAACCCTCGCGCAATCATCTATATGTCGGTTTAGGAAAAACACCCCTTCTCCCCCCTTAGGGGGAGGTTTGGGCAAGTTCAGTTGGCATTCTACCACGGAGACGTAGCCAAGTTTCACTACCGAACATCAATGCGTAAAGAGAGGCAAGCCAAAGTGTAGGACGACTTTGAATGGCAACCGAGTCATAATTACTAGAGAAGTTATTATCTCCAATAATCAACAAAACGCATAACCAAAGCATGGTAACTCCATGCAAGACCCAACGTAAACCAGACATTATGTCAGAAGAATTGGCCCTCATTTCAGTAATTTCAACCTCGGTTAATACAGCACTCACGCCGACTAATTTGTCCAAGGCCGAGCCACCATTCCACCTAATTCTGCCAAGCCTGAAGCGATTGAGGAATTCAATTACAGTGAAGAGAGTGACCCATACCACTACAACTTCCAACAAAGGCTCTACTCCAAGCAAATCGAGAGAACCCCAAGTTGACCACGATAACAAACCCCACAACCAAGCGACCAATATCAATTGGAAAGCTCTTGCAAAGCGCGTCAGCCGCTGTAATAATTCAGCATCGTGTGAAAGTAAAAATTCCAATGTAATGACCAAACCGGTGATTCCAGAAAGACCAGCAGAAACCAATAGCCACCACCAATCCAAATCCCCATCTCTCCAAGAGAACATCAAAGCCACCATCGTCCATGCCAATGTGACGACAGAAGCGACATTGACGGTTGCTTGCATCGTATAGAGAGGGTCCCGACCATCTCTCAATACAGCGAGCCCACCCATCAATCTAACTTCAAATGCAGAATCATCAACAATTCCATGAGCAGCAGCAGTCATTCCACCAACTGCCTTTATGCGAGCATTCTCAACGATACTTGTGGCAGCGCCAACTTCCCAATCATCGCCATTATTTGACCAAGAAGAGCCGCGGCTTGCAGCGTGTGCAGCACCAGCGCCGCGCCCTTTTGATTGCCCACTAGAACGACTTCTCGCCCATGCTCGAACTTCATCGGTTGTTATTTCATCAACCTGATCTTCACTCAGTGGCGCACCGTGGTCTGTGTATAGCCATCGACATTGTATTGGTACAGGAAGAGGGTCAACATCGGGCGCAACCATTTGGAATTGTCCTGGCCCAAGAGTTGGTAATTGGGCAACTAGGTTTTGGTCCCCTCCACTTTCTTTGAGCAAATGCCGCACCTTTTCAACATCTTGTGGTTGAGTAAATCTGCCAATAAAAGTGGTATTTGCTTGAGCAAGAATTTTGTAATCAACGTCCGATACATTTTGCGTCGCCAAAACACAAGCAACACCATATTTTCGTGCCTGTTTGAAAATCAATTTAATCAAATCCTTGGCCGGAGGATTTCTCGGATGTGGTGGCAGATATGGAGCAACTTCATCCATGAAGAATAATAATTTCAACTCACCTTCAGCAGGTTGTTGAGTTAGCATCCAATCATATAATTCACGAGATAATTCTTGAACGAAATACTGCTTCTGTGCCTCATCTTGAATGGTGTTGAGGTAAACGATATTGAGGGGAATTTTACCCGGAATTGCCGGTTCAACAAAGGCATTGATATCAATTGGAACGCCATTAGAAAATAACAATTGATTTACGCCACTGGAAAACGCCGACAATCTTCTTGCCAAATCATTACGAGTAGTTTTTGGCAACCTTTCTTCAAAGTTGGTTAAGCGGTGTGTAGTCATCACTTCCTCCCATTCAGGGACGTCAAGTTTCTCTTCATCTTCATCGACTTCAACAAAACAATGTGGATAGAGATTTCTTGTAAATTCATGGTGAGGCTCGCGCACTACCTTTGCTAGTGCTTGGAAATCCCCAACATCTAATCCACACCTTGTACCTTGAACAAGAATTTCATAGAGGAAAGGTTTGATGACTTTTCCTTGAGCCTTCTCAACATCATATCCGGCAAGGCTTGTGAAACCAGCTGCAACCATATCCCACGCAGTAATTGCTTCTTCGGGGTCAAGACCTGGTGGAGGCGCCCTGAATGGGTCAATACACAATGGCAAACCCTTGCTGCGCAAAGGTGTCCAAATCCGCACTTCACACATATCCATCAATTTCTTTGCCCTTGACCAATCGCCGCCTTGCGCTTCAAGGTCTGCAGGTTCTATTCCCAACGCAAGACGCGCTAAGTCACCTTGCGGGTCTATGATAAGTGCAGGGATTTTTGCTAATGCCGCTTCTTCGATCAAAGCCTTAGCCATCACAGTTTTTCCCGAACCAGTTGAACCAAGCATAGCAGCGTGCCGAGCCAAAACAGTAGAACTTATGTCAACCGGGTCTCCATTATCGCGGCGATTGCCAAGATACATTCCCTTTGGCTTGAATTTTCTTTTCTTTGCTGGCGCCTTTACCGATTTTTCAACATCGCCAGAATCACCCGCATTAGAACTGGTTATGGCCGGTGAATTAGAGGTTAGAATATCGCCAACCAAATCGGCCAAATTGCCTCCGACTTGGTCAACTCCCGCAACCGAATCTTCGGTATTGGGCGAACTTTTGTCAGACACCATAGGCCGGCCAGCCCGGTTGGGGGTCTTCAAAGGCGCGTAAGTGAGCGCGGCCAAGAAGCAGACTCAAGGAGGCGAACCACTTCGCCGAATCATGTTGCGCATCCCATTGGCCCGTCCTTCATGGGATGATGAGATGCGTCAAGCAGCAATAGCCACATTGGATTCAGGACAATGGGTAAAAGGACAACAAAACATTACCTTTGGCGACTCTTTCGCAGACTACTGTGGTGCGCTTGCAGCAACGCCATGCCAAAACGGGTCAGTTGCTCTCTGGGCAGCATTACAACTTGCAGAAATATCAGCAGGTGATGAAGTAATAGTTCCTTCTTTGACATTTATCGCCAGTGCAACAGCAATACCGCTCGCAGGAGCAAATGCAGTCTTTGTCGATGTTGATGAATATTATTGCATGGATTATCAAGCGGTAAAAGAAGCGATTACCGAGAGGACAAAGGCAGTAATTGCCGTACATTTATTCGGTCAAGTAATAGATCCGAGAATCGTTGATCTATGCCAGCAAAATCAGTTGGTATTAATTGAAGATGCAGCCCAAGCACATGGTTCATCAATTAGCGATGAGACTGGTAAAGAAACATTTGCAGGAGCGATAGGAGACATTGCTTGCTTCTCCTTTTTCCCTTCAAAAAATATGGCTGTTGGTGGGGAGGGAGGAATGATTACTACAAGTAAACAGCATTATGCTGAGCGATTAAACTCCATTGTTAATCATGGGCGTAGTTCAAGAATTGAAGCGCAACAACTAGGCAGTAATTTACGAATGTCTGAAGTGTCAGCAGCAATCGGTTCAGTACAGTTATCGAACCTTGACAATTGGCTACAACGTAGAAGAAATATCGCTACAAGATATTTACAAGAATGCGGAGAGAATATGAAATTAATAATGCCAAAAGTTAGAGAGAATAGTCAACACGCATGGCATCAATTTTGTATATTGGTCGAAGATGAAGTGGCCTTTTGTCAGCACATGGATGAGGAATTGATAGACGCTAGAGTCCACTACCCAATCCCTTGTCATAAGCAGCCAGTATTCAGCGACCATCCGCAACACAATGTCAATATGACAACAACAGATTCAATTTCTAACAAACTTGTTGCAATACCAATCTTCCATGAGATGAGAGATGATGAAGTAGATCGTGTAATTTCAGCACTGAACAGTTATTGATTCACAGATTCGCCATCAATGTATCAGCCAGTGCCGCGTTTGACCAATTTTTCAAACCAGTCAATTCAATACCAATCCATGATGGTAGTTCAACTGCTTGTAGTTCTGAAGATAACTCAACTTCTGCAAGAATAAGTCCCGCCAAACCCTCTTCAAATTCATCTATTTCCCAAACTAATCCATCAGCGCCAGTCACACAATATCTTGTTTTTTTGACACTTGGAAATGGGCCCCATTGGAGGACAGATGCAGCAGCAGCATCCTCAACCACCCATTCCAATTCCAAACCACTCGCGCCTTTTCGTGGCCCCTTAACAGTAAAAATCGCCACTCCATCCTTGATGCGTATTCTTGGAATCCAATCTGCTTCAGATTCAAAAATAGAAATCTCCTGTAAACTTAGATTGGTCATTATGACATCAGACAAGCACAAATTACCTTCACCATCTAAGTTCAAATTAGAGGCTTGCAAATAATATTGCTCAATGTTGTGAATGTTTTGCGCTTCACTGCGCCAAGGCTTTTGAGAACGCCCATCGACAAGAAATCGTCTTTCGATTTCCATATGAGATGACATACTCATGCCTCATCTTCAAATTTAATTTCACGAGCAGATTGCATTGATTCCTCGTTGGTAAACCAAAACGTCGGGGTCTTGTCATAATCAATATCCCAGCGCTGAATCGCACGTGCCCACATTTCACCCTTTGAATAACTGGCACACCAATTTAGAATCCAATCCATCTGAGATACCAATTCCTCATCATCAGCCGCACTTCGTTTCAAATTTTCAGCCTGAAGCGCTGTAAGAATCGTCCAATTAGGTGTTTGTGCATAGGTGACGTAAGGATTTCGCTCCATATCTACGCTGCGCCATTCAGTCCATAACGAGAAAACATTGTCATAGAGGAAACCAACAACAAATACCCCAAACATCACGCCACAGAAGATTGAAGCTAGACCAAAATAAGTGAACGGAACGCCAGCAAATGTGGAATTAGGATCGAATCTCCAACTAACATATGGCCACAATAAGAGTGTGATAGTCGTGCCCCATAACAACAGGCTAACCACTGCTTGAGATTGTTGCATACGCCAATATTGGCGCATCACCCACTTACGAAAGAAACCCTCTGAAGAACCACTACCACTCATGCTAATCGGTTTGGGCTAATTCTTCTTACAAATGAATGCGCCCCCTTTGAGTCACAATAATCATCTATTCTGCTACCAATTGCGCAATATCCGTAGAAAGTACAAGCAAAGATACCTATTCGTTAAAAACAAAGAACAATGAGCGATATCTATGATTAGTAACAAAACGGTCGCTATACTGACACTTGCAATGATGTTAGTATCCGGGTGTACCGGGGTAATCGATGAACCGATAGACACTCCAGATGTCACCCTTCCAAGTGATTGGTCAACAGCAGTATCAAGAACGGTAAGTAATCCGCAATTAAGCGGTTTTGCTGATTGTCAGGCATTAGAAGAAACCCTCAAACAATCAATCGCGGAAGAATACAGAACACAAATCTTGCAGGCTGCAGAAGAGGTGTACTATTACGGTGGATTTTGGATGGAAGATGACGCTGAAATGGCAATGGATGGTGCAACGGGGGCATCAAATGGACAGACAAAAAGCGCATCTCCGCCAAGGGAAGAAGGCAAAGATTTCTCAGGAACTAATAATCAAGAAGAAGGCGTTGACGAAGCCGATTTCGTCAAGACAGATGGATATTACATATACTTCCTCAACGGCCAAAAATTGGAAATTCTTGGAGTTCCAGACTTTGGAACAATTACCTATGAATCAAACTTCACAATAGAAGGAACTCCTCAAGCGATGATGCTAGACGGTGATAGATTAGTGGTTATCTCCACCGTTTCTCCTTGGACCATACCTCAAAACAGTCCTTTACGGGATGAGTTGGGTTGGACTGATGGCTATAATGGTTGGAGAACTGAGGGGCTTACAAAATTCACAGTCCTCGATATTTCAAATCGTTCAGACCCAATAGTAGGAAAGGAATTATTCCTCGAGGGCTACTATATGACGGCAAGAGAAGTCAATGCAACCGTTAGAACTGTAACACATACATGGCTAAACATTCCTGGTGTTCAGTCATGGCTCGACCTACCATCAGGTTATTGGAATCTTGATTATGATGACCCGAGAAGAGTTGACATTCGCCACAAAGTAGCCTATCAAACAATTTTGGATAATCAAGAAGTTCTTGAAAGTCTATCCTTAGAAGAAATACTTCCGCGAGTTTATGAGCGTCAAAACGGAGTTCTTACAGTACACCAAATGAGTGATGGAGAATGTGCAGATTTCGTTGCACCAAGCGATGGATTTAACCGAGGTTTTACCAGCATCTTCACCATGGATTTAGCCGATGAAAACTTTGCCTTTGAAGCCGACCACATCGTCGGTAATTACCCACAAGTATACTCTTCTCAAGATGTCCTAATCATCACCGAGAATGCTTGGGATTGGTGGTGGTTCTGGGGTGCTGAAAACAACATGGAGGAAGCGACTAATATCCACACCTTTGACATTTCAGCAGCAGGAGAAACACTCTATACAGGTTCAGGACGAGTTGATGGACAAATATTAGATCAATTCTCCCTCTCTGAACACGAGGGTGTGGTCAGAGTGGCAACAACGGTTGGCCAATGGGGCCGATGGTGGATGGAAGACCCAGAGCCGATGTCAAGCCAAGTGGTAACACTTGGGCGCGCAGTTGATGATGCAGGAGAGTTAATCCTCACCGAATTGGGTAAATTAGAAGGAATTGCAGAGGGTGAAAGAATTTGGAGTACTCGCTTTGATGGCGATAGAGTTTACATCGTTACTTTCATGCAAATAGACCCGTTATGGATTATTGATTTGTCAGATGAAACCAATCCAACCATTTTAGGTGAATTGGAAGTTCCAGGAGTTTCAACATATATCCATCCGCTATCAAAAGACCAACTATTGACTATTGGAATGGGTCCAGCAAATGAAGACGGTACAGGCTTAGATTGGTCAAATGTAAGAATTTCATTGTTTGATGTTAGTAATACATCAAGCCCAACACTGGCCGACGTATTTTCAATATCACCAGTACAAAATCCAAATGACAATTCTTGGCAATGGTCTTATTCTGAAGCTACATACGAGCATAAAGCATTCCAGTATTGGGCTCCTAAGGGATTGTTAGCAGTACCAATTTCCACTTATCGATATCACAATTGGTATTCAGACAATGGCGATTATCATTGGAGTTATCAGTATGTTTCTAAACTTGCACTAGTGAATGTTTCAGAAGAAACAGGTGAACTGAGCCTTCACGGAACAGTCGACCATTCCGATTTATACAATCGTGAAGACAATCAATATTACTGGGGAGAATACAATATCCGTAGGTCAATTTTCATGGGCGATTATGTCTATGCGATTTCTTCTGCAGGAGTTTCGGTTACCAATCTGACCACTATGGATGATGTTGCTACTTTGAAATTAGAACAGCCGAGAAATGATTCATACTACTATGAAGAAACAGATGTGGCAGTTTCTGAAAGCGCAAGTGAAGACTCTAAGGACGAGTAATAGTAGCGCTTTCTTCTTGAAAGAAGACAGGTAGGCAATAGCATGGGCGGAACTGACCAAGGCGATATTTTGCCCGGTGGAAAATGTCCATGGCATCGCTTTGACCCATCCATTTCACATCATTTCTCACAGAAATTAGTCTATCGAATGGTTAACGACCGCAACCCTGCACTACCAATAATGGAAAACAAATACACGGCGAGAGAATTAGTTGAACGCCTTGGTGGTTGTGACTTGCCTGAAATCCATCATTGGAGTACCGACTCAAAAGCAAAAATAGATTGGGATAAATTGCCATCGCGCTGTGTAATAAAAACAAACCATTGGTCGGGAGAGGCATTATTCATTATGGATAATGGTGACAAACCATTGAATGGAGTAAATCGTAAATTCAAACTATTCAGTAAGCGAGAAAATGGTTACTTGGTAATTCGTAATGGAAAAGATCAGCACGGCAAACCATGGCCTCGCTGGAGAATACAGAGAGCCCTTGCTAAGTGTCTCAAGAAAGATTACATTTTCCCGATTGAGTGGGGGGCATTTAACATCAAGCCGCGCGGTGTGATGGTTGAACAATTACTCGTTGACGAAACCGACTCATTACCAGTTGATTGGAAGTTTCATTGCTTTGGTGGAAAGGTTGGAATTGTCCAGTTAGACACTGGCCGGATGACACAACACAGCCAAGCGATTTATGACCGAGATGGGATCAAAATAATACAAACAAATCCACGCTTTGCAGACCTCGGAGAACCAGATAATATCGAAGATGTTTTGAGTCGTGAAACACTTAACCGCTTAATCCAAACCGCAGAAAGCCTATCCAAAGAAATAGATTACACTCGTGTTGATTTATTTTTATGTGGCGACAAAATCTATTTTGGAGAATATACAAATTACCACAACTCAGCAACTCCCCTTTCAGATGAATGGGAAACTCTCGGTGGTAAATTGTGGGCAGAAGTAGCATCCAAGGAGGAAGGCCAATGAGTAATGCAATCCTTCTGCTCGGCTTCAATCGGGTTGACTATTTTGGTCAAACACTTGCAGCATTACAAGCAAATGATGCAGCACACGACTGCGATTTACACGTCTATCTCGATGGTGGAGAGAAGGCAAAGCAAGATGAAATTGTGGCACTTGTAAAAGCCTCAACTTTTGAAAATGTCAATTATGTTCTACGCGATAAAAACTGGGGCATTGGCCGCCATCTTATCGATGCTAGAAGAACATTATTTGATGAGTTAAATTATGAGAGAGTGATACTATTGGAAGATGATATGATTCTTGCACCAAGTTATATCCAAACGGTATTAGATTTGTCAAAATGGTCACAACAGTATTGTGATGTTGGAACGGTAATGGCCTACAATATCAATGCCGATAGTCTTGAGCAACAACAATCTCAACATCAACATGTTATCGCTACTAACCGCCATTTCTGGGGCTATGTATTAACAAGAGATGTTTGGCAAATAATCAAACCAATCGTCTATGATTTTGAGAGCAAATATTTGATGAAAACCTCCTATGCAAAACGTTCTCATTTCCGCATTCGTTGGATGTTCATGCGCTCATGGATGAGTAAGAAACGCCAAGCACGTAGCGGAAAGCGAATGGTGCCAGATGAGTGCTTATCCGCACCATTCCCCAAGATTCCTCGTAAATCGCCTACCAGCCAAGATGCGATTACAGCCCTTGCATTATGGCATCATGGATTTACAAGAATTACCACGCGAGTTTCAAGGGCTCAATATATCGGAGTTGAAGGCTTTTCATTTTCCCCTGAAGTATATGCACAAATGGGCTTTGAAGATCAAAACACACCCGACCTTGCAACCCTAACACAAGTGCCAGAAACTTTCCAATTCACAGCAAAGGACCAACAAGGCAACACTATCAAACCCCGACCATACGAATGATTCGTTGGTATGGCTCTCACTGTTGGAATACTTGGTGCTGGCCGTTGGGGCCAAGTTCACATTAGAACTCTTACTTCTCTCAAGGAAGAGGGGTTGGTCGGACAATTATTCGTTTGCGATACCGATGCAGACAAACTGGCAAATCTTCCATCCCAGGTAGATGCCACCTTCTCAACTTGGCAACAAATGGTCATGCAACAATCACTTGATTTAGTTGCTATCGTAACTCCGCCGGAAACACATTGCCAACTATCAATTGAATTAATGTCCAAAGGCATTGACGTATTGGTTGAGAAACCATTAGGCTTTTCAGAATCAGAAGCAGCTGCGGTATTATCCTGTAGTCGCAGAACGGGACAATCACTTTCTGTAGGATTTTTGTTAAGATTCCATTCGGGCATCCAGAAGGCCAAGGCGATGGTTGCTAGCGGAGTAATAGGGGCACTTCACCGCATTGAATTCACCCGCCACTCAACAAGAAAAGCACCGGCTGAAGGAGATGTAATCGAAGCCTTAGGCGTACATGCAATAGATACTGTATGTTCGGTACAGGGTGAAGTTGAACCACAACGATTACACATTTCGCAACTTAAAACAAATCAACAAAACAACCCAATTCAAACCACTATGTGGCTTGAATTTCCAGGTGGTATTGAAGCCAATATATCGGTAGCATGGGATTCACAAAACGAACAACGCCAACTCAATTTCATCGGAGAGCAAGGGGCAATTTTTGTTGATTTTAATAATCATGAAAAAATCCAATTACAAAATAAAAAGGGTCTTGAAACCATAGCGACTGAATTTTCCACTCCTCCATTGGAGATGGAATGGCGCCAATTACTTTCCAGTTCACCGCAACAAGACAATGCCAAATCAAGCCAATTTCCAACCCCCGGGGCCACTTTGCGCGGAGCGCGTTGGATTGAGCAAGCGATTATTGGGGCAGCCCACCAAATCGGGGAACAGCAGACTAATCCACCAAGAGATTGATGCCCATTTTTGCACACAAAGAGCCCCGATTGGTGGGATTTAGGAGGCGAAGGGGTGAAATGCTCATCGCACCGACCTTGACTGATTGCAATGGCTAAGTTTGGCGACCACCCCGCTCTTCCGCAAGCGCTTGAAGCCTTGTTGATGGAGCAAGTGCACACTGTTTTTCTCAAAGCAGATTGTCCACCGCGAGTAAAACAAGGTTCTATTGGTCAACTAAAACTAATAGAGGTTGAATCAGATACCGACTGGGATACTCTACGACTAGAAGCATTACAAGAAGAACTGGTTGAATTGGTAGAAAGCAATAGGAATCGCAGCGACTGTTTCCTTGAAATTGATAGAAAGGGTTGCCAAGTAATCCAATTAGGAGACCTGCGCGTTTCATGTGCATGGCCACCATTTTCCGACGCGAGAGAAGTGACAATTGTACGCCCAGTAGCAAAACTTTCAATCGGCGATTACGAACTTGACCCGCGCCTAATAGAAAGGCTTGCAGACCATCATCGTGGAGTCTTTATTTGTGGCCGACCAGGTTCGGGAAAGACAACTTTAGCTCAAGCGATTGCAGAATATCTCGATACAGAAGTTGGAGCAATGGTCAAGACGATGGAAGCCCCACGCGACTTGCAATTAGCGGATAGAATAACACAATACGCACCACTTGAAGGTGATTTGGAAAAAACTGCCGAGATCATTTTCCTAGTAAGGCCTGATTTTGTAATCTTTGACGAAGTAAGAAGGGCGAGAGATTTTGAAATCTTTTCAGATGTTCGGCTTGCCGGTGTTGGATTACTAGGAGTCACTCACGCTAACTCTGCCTTAGAGGCGATTCAGAGATTGATTGGTAAAGTTGAATTGGGATTGGTCAGCCAAGTATTAGACACGATCATTCACGTAGAATCTGGTCAAATCCAACAAGTCTTAGAATTGCGAATGACTGTGAAGGCGCCAACGGGAATGCAAGAAGAATTGGCAAGACCAGTCATCGAAGTTGTTGAATTCCCGAGCGGAAAAATAACACATGAAATGTTCGCATTCGGTTCAGAAATAGCAGTAGTTCCAGTTTCAGCATCAGCAGCAAGAGGCCAACTTTCACCAGTCCAAGCATTAGCCAAAGAACAAATCGTTCAAACAATTCAGCAATGGGTTGGAGTTCAATGTGAGGTTCGTTTCACAAGTGAAAATAGTGCTAAAGTATACGCTCCGCAAAATATGATTGCAACCTTGGTCGGTAAGGGTGGAGAAAATGTCAATCAATTACAAGACGAATTAGGTGGAATGAATTTGAGCATAGAATCCTTTGCAGATATGCCAGAAGGCTTTGCTAAACCGAATAATCGCTGGGAAAATAAACAAGATCGGCGCTCACGAGAAAGTCGTGATTGGGAAGGAAGGCGCAAAGGTTCAGGTAAAAGTGAGCGTCGTAAATCCCGCAAAGGGCGATGATATTGCTCTTTGAAAATTGAAGGAGGGTTCATCAAGGCGTGGCCGCGCCCAAGGAACGATGTCGCTACCAAACGATGGCTCAGGACGCGCTCCAGTAGCGATTGTCTCACCTACGACATCGGTAACTTCTGGAGTTGAAGTTACAAAGAAATTGGTTGGTGCAGCAGTTGCTTTTGGCGACCTATTATCTGGCACCCTTGGTCCAAACGGACTTGACAAAATGATGTATAAGACCAATGGACAAACCGCAGTAACTAACGATGGTGCAAAGATTGTTGCAGAATTATTGGTCAAGCACCCAGCAGCAAAAGCCTTTGTTGCCCTGGCCGAATCACAAGAGAATGCTTGTGGTGATGGCGTTACCAGTTGTTTACTGATAGCCAGTAATCTGATGAGAGAGGCTGGCCGATTATTTGACAAGAAACTTCACCCACTGGTATTGGTTGAAGGATATCAAAAAGCATTGGAGGTCACACTTCAAACACTTGAATCAAAAATCATCAACATTAAACCAGACTCAATTGAAGAATTAAGAAAGGTTGCAAAGACTGCAATGAGTGGAACTTCTGCGGAAGCCGGTGGAGATTTGATGGCAGATTTAGTAGTCAATGCAGCCCAACTTGTCGCCGGTGAAAGAAACGGACATCTACACATTAGTACCGAAGATGTGAGAATGGCAAAACGTGGTGTAGGCAGTATTGGAGATAGCAGACTTATCGCAGGATTAATCATCGAGAAACGACTTGATTTGGACCGCCTTCCAAAATTATTAGAGGGCGGAAAAGTAGTGGTGCTATCTTGCCCATTGGAAATAGAATCAACTGTTCGTGATGTTGAAATTGAGGTTGATGACCCTGAGAAGTGGGTTGCCTTCATGGATATTGAAGAACAACGTTTGCAGAAAAAGGCACAGCAAATTATCGCCAGCGGTGCTAACTTAGTATTTACCGCTGAAGGAGTTGAACCAAGAATTCTTCACAGACTTGTTGATGAGGGGATTTTTGTTTTGGGTGGTTTGGAAAAGTCCGGTGCCGAAGACATCGCTCTTGCTACTGGGGCACAAATGATAGATCATTTAGATGACATCTCCAATGAAGTATTAGGCAATTTCACCCAGTTAACAATTGAAACTCTAGAAGGTGCTGAAGGACGAAGAGAACGAATTCACCTGTTGGTTGGAAAGCAAACCGGAATTGCAACAATCGATGTTGGTGGTGGCGATGGTGTTGCTAGCGAAGAAGTGATTCGTGGCCTATATGATGCGCTTTGTTCAGTGACCTCGGCAATGGAGACAGGCGAGGTCTTAACCGGTGCTGGAAGTTTACACATGGCGGCGAGTCTTGCCATTAAGGAAGCAGCAGAAAATCAGTCAGGCCGTCAAAGATTGGCTATGGAGGCCTTTTCAAGAGCATTGGAATCCGTTCCAGCAACTCTCGGAGAAAATGCCGGAGCAAACCGATTAGATTGCCTTCTGGAATTACGTTCTTTACATCGCGCTGGAAATAGCGAGGCTGGAATCCTACCAGATGGAAAAGCGGGAACAATAGTCGAAGCTCTTGCAAGCGCTGAAACATTATCTCATGCAATAGAAGCAGCCTGTGAAACCACTTGTGGCTTACTAAGAGTGGACCAAGTGATATCTGCTCGCGGCGACTGAAAATCGCTTGCAGTATTGCGAATACAAAAAGAATCTCCACATTGGCAGAAAGTTGGCTTAGCCACTATGTTCAATACCGGCTCGCAAGTGCCAACGATAACGGGTCCCATCATGGAAAACGCCGCCACCCGTCCACGAGCCTTGCTCAGTGTTTACGACAAAACCAATATTATTGAATTCGCTACTGGTTTAGCACAACTTGGTTTTGAATTAGTTTCAACCGGTGGAACTGCTAGAAAATTGAAACAAGCAGGATTGGAAGTTGTTGGAGTTTCAGATATTACAGGTCACCCAGAAATTTTTGATGGAAGAGTAAAATCGCTTCATCCAGCAATTCATGGGCCACTATTGGCGCGCTTAGAAAGCGAAGCAGACCGCACAGGTCTGGATGAATTGGGTTACGCGCCAATTCAGGTAGTCGCATGCAACCTCTATCCATTTTCAGCAGCAGCAGCACAACAACCCCCACTTGAAGACCCAGATTTATTGGAGATGATAGACATTGGAGGACCAACTATGGTTAGGGCATCAGCAAAGAATTATCGCAACGTCATTATCACTGTTAATCCACAATCTTACGAGGAAGTTCTCGCAGCATTAAATGATGCAAAAGGGGCTGAAGGAGTCTCTATGGAAATGCGAAAAGAACTGGCATTAGAGGCATTCCAACACACTGCAACTTATGATATGGCAATAGCAGACGAATTACATTCTCGCTTTGTTGGAAGGCCTGAAGAAAGCGATGATACCGATGAGCAAAGTCAGCGTTTGCCCGATGTATTGCTCGCAGCATCAATCAAATCTCACAATTTACGTTATGGAGAAAACTCTCACCAAGCCGCAGCATTATACTTGAATCCAAAAGAAATAGGCCAACATAAAACCCTAGTCACCGCTAAGGTAGAAGGTGGTAAAGCGATGTCTTACAATAATTACACAGATGCGGATGCAACCTTGCGCCTATGCCGAGCACTTTCAACCGACGAGTGGCCTGACACACCACATGCATGCGTAATTGTCAAGCACAACAATCCATGTGGTGCAGCATTAGCTGCAACCCAAGTAGAAGCATATCAAATGGCATTGGCCAGTGATGAAGAATCAGCCTTTGGCTCAATAATCTGTTTTAACGAGCCACTTGAATGCGATACCGCCAATGCCCTTGCCCCATTATTCCTTGAAGTTTTGATGGCCCCTTCTTACAAAGAAGGAGCAAAAGAAATTGTCATGGCAAAGAAGAATCGCAGAATTCTGACAATTGATTCACCTAACGACCGCTTAGCACCATTACAACGAATTCTATTACCAAAACCAATCGAAGGTGGCTGGTTAGCCCAGACTGAAGAACCTCCAGTAATCGATTGGAATAAGGCCAAGATCGTCACAGAAATTGAGCCAACAGAAGCAGAAATCGCCAGTATGAAATTCGCTGTGCGAGTTTGTGAGCAAGTCAAATCTAATTCTATTGTAATGGTTCAAGGAACTGCAACAGTTGGAATCGGACCAGGTCAAACCAGTCGAGTACAAGCGGTAAGAATTGCAGCAAGACGCGCCGGTGAAAGAGCACAGGGTTGCGTATTGGCATCAGACGCATTCTTCCCGTTTGCTGATGGATTGATTCGAGCAGCAGAAGCAGGGGCCTCCTCCATCGTTCAACCAGGTGGCTCAATTAGAGACCAAGAGGTAATCGATGCAGCAAACGAGCGCGGCATCTCAATGTTATTCACCGGACATCGCCTATTCAGACACTGAATACAATAACGCCCAATCATCCTCTATTTGGGGTGATTTCAATAACTCGCACCCTATCGGGTCAAATCATAACCCTCCTTGTGGTTAATAATTGGTGATAATATGCCCGAACTAAATCGTAATATTGCCAATGTTGGCACCGGTTTTGCAGAATTCCTAACCCCGCCGGGCCCAGAGGTGATTCGATTCACCGTAGGTCAGCCAGATTTTGACACACCCTTGCCAGTGGTTGAAGCAGCAAAGGCAGCACTTGACAGAGGCGAAACCGCTTACACAAGAACACAAGGAACTCCAGAAGTTTGTCAAGCAGTAGCAACACATCTTAGTAAAACACATGGCATTGAAACAGATGCAAATGATGTGCTAATCTCCCCAGGTTGTAAGCAAGCCTTGCTATACGCAATGATGGCAACACTTGACGCAGGTGATGAAGTTCTGTTATTATCTCCAGCATGGCCTTCCTATGATGGAATGCTCAAATTACTCGGCGCAGTACCAGTGCATGTTCCAGTTAAAAGAGAAAATTATCATCCAGATTTCGATGCTCTAAAAGCAGCGATTACCAATAAGACAAAGGCGATAATGATCAATTCTCCAAATAATCCTACAGGAGCAGTATACACTCCAGAAGAAATTGAACAATTAGTAAATCTGGCGATTGAAAATGATTTATGGATTGTTGATGATATGATTTATGCTACCCTTGTTTGGCAAGATTATCCATATACTTCACCAGCAACTATTGCTGGGGGCGCTGAGAGAACAATCACTCTTGGTGGATGGTCAAAGGGTTGGGCAATGACCGGTTGGAGATTGGGCTGGATAACAGGTCCAAGCGATGCGATGTCTGCAGTAAAGAAAATCAATGCAAGTGCGGCTACACACGTTGCGACTTTCTTAATGCCAGCAGCAACAGCAGCCCTAGATTTGCAAGAGGAAACTGCTGAAATGGCTAAGCAATTTAGTGAAAGAAGAGAAGTGATCCATCAACTATTATGTGAATTACCAGGCATAGTAGTGCCGAAACCAGAAGGTGCATTCTATGCTCTATGCGATGTAACAGGAACTGGAATGAGTGATGTTGAATTTGCAACAAGAGCATTACAAGAGGCTCAAGTTCAACTAATACCAGGTTCACTAATGCAAGGAGGAGAAGGCCTTGTCAGGATTTCATATGCAACTTCAATGGAGAATATTAGAGAAGGTTGCAGAAGATTGAGTATTTGGTTAAATAATTGTTAATATTGATGATTATGAGCTATGATGCCGGCGATATAACTAAGCCAAGTAAACCAACCAAAATGGTATGGGTGAATGGAAACACAACCCCCTTCAGACCAACATCTCTTCTTCAAAATCCATTACAGCAAGAAAGGATATGGGGGTGGCATCCTTTCTTTCAATCCTTATGCTTCTCTGTATTGCTCCACTTCAACTATCAAATGATGGCCTAATGGGAGAATTCGAATCAGCAGAATCTTCTGGAAGAGGCGAGGTGTATGAAGGCGATTGGGCGGTGGCCCGTCAGCAAAGACTCGACTCATGCTACTACAACACTTTGTTCGCAGTTGACGATAACAACGATTATCTCGTTCTTTCACCATGCCAACAATACTACTTTAGCGTATACATGCACTCGGATTGGAATGTTTTACTCGAAACGGTTGATACGAATATTGGGGTTGAAAACATTCTTTTCTCACCCAATGGAAAATATCTCGTAGTGTATTCAGGAATGTATTTTGAAATTTATCAAACCTCAGATTGGGAACAAGTGTTCTCAGGTGACGTGATACCAAGTAATGGCAACTATGTTGATATTTACGCTGCCACATGGTCTGGTGATGGTGAACGAATTGTATTCACAACCGGAGGCGACGCTGATAAAATGTTTGAGGGCCCCGAATGGGGAGAAGTCACCGGAACAACCTCGACCGCATCATGGGTTGCCCACCACCCTACTGAAGATATTTTGTGGTACGTCAACAATGATGGTACGGGAAATGAATACGAATTTGAGAACATACCATTTGTTGGGTATCAATGGGTGATGAAGCGTAGTTTCACACTCTCTCAAGGGTATGGAGGGCCAATCTCAAGTAATTCTGATGGTTCAATGCTACTGATGAACGGGTACTACGAAATGTCAGTATACTCAACATCCGATTATAGCGCAATGTTTTCTTCCAATTCAGATGCAGAAGTAGCCACTTTTTCAAGTGAGGGTGATTCCATCGTATATTTTTACTATGGAGAATATCGAATCCTCTCCACAAGCACATGGCAGGAACAAACATCATTTGATTCTCAAGAGCAGAATTGTTATTGGGGCGACGACCCCTTACAAATTGTATTTTCTTCTGAAGATGAAGAAATTATTGTATCCAGCGAGTCCTGTTATGATCACTTCCTCTCCAGTTGGAGTCCCGATGAGGATTCTGATGGCGTCGCCGATGTTCAGGACATCTGTCCTTCTACTCCAGAAGATGAAAACGCCGATGTCAAAGGCTGTGCTCCGAGTCAAAAGGATACAGACTTGGATGGAATCAACGACCGAGATGATATCTGCCCGAGAACCAAAACAAGTGATGTTGCAGGCAGCAATGGATGTTCACCGTCACAGTTGCAAGATACGGATGGAGACGGAGTCTCCGACTCCGATGACATATGTCCAGGGACACTTCTGACTGAATTTAGCAACATCTATGGCTGCAGCAGCAATCAACGTGATGTTGATGGAGATGGCCTTGTGGACGCACAGGATAATTGTCCACTCTTTGATGTGACAGTTTGTCCAAATGTACTCTCTTGGGTCATGTCTTCAGAACCACTTGATGAGTTGGTTTCAAATTCGCTTCAATGGTCCCCTGCCGGAGAACATGCAGCGATGAAGCAAAACGAAGGTATCAGACTCATTGATGATACATTTATGATTGTTCAGGAACATATATTTGAAAACGAAAGCCAATATGTTAGAGAGTTCCTATGGATGCCAAATGGCGTAGACTTGTTGGTCATTTGGGAAAGCAATTACTGGGGGGATTCAGAATGTGGTTACTATCTTTGGGACACAGTTGATGACATTCTCTCGTCAAGTTATACTGTGAGTGCCGACTGCTCTTCTTTCCGATATTCTGCCTTGAGTCCGGATGGAACTCGGCTTGCTGTGTCAAAGTATTCCAGTAGCAGTTATTCTGGGAGTACATTGGTGATTGACCTGACCAACCATGTCGTAGCCTTTGAGGATGAGGACCATTATCCACGAGAACTTCTCTTTACCCATGATGGGACTTCATTGATAGGTCTCACGACCCGATCACTGAATCTGTGGGATATAAACGATGGTTATATGCTCCAAAGTAGGCCGATAGAAGGAGCCGATAACCTTCTTTTGTCGCCGGACGGTGACAATCTCTATGCATATTCGGAGGAAAGCATTCGTGTTTACTCGATGGATTCATTTGTATTTCAATCAATGATTTCGTTTGAGGAAGACAATGAATATTATTCTGGGCCAGTCCATTTATCCCTTACCTTTTCAAGAAGCAGTGACCTTCTCTATGCTATGGCTGTAAATCAAACATACGATGGGGGTTGGAATTACAATTCATCATTACAAACATACTACGTTGATGGTAACGGAAGTTTGGAACTGGCCATACCCCCTCGGGTCGTCAATACTTCAATCGGAACCCCTATCTTTTCCCCAGGTCAAACTTCGTTTATTGCGCATGTTGATGATGAGAATGATTACCATGAAGAAGGATACTATCTTTGGTCGCCTGATTCGGATGGTGATGGAATAGTCGACGCTTCAGACCTTTGCTCAAATACAATTTTGAATGAAAGCGCTGACGAAACCGGTTGTAGTTGGGGGCAAAAAGACGATGACGAGGATGACGTTCTGAACGGTCAAGATTTGTGTATTAATACACCGATTGGTATTGGCATGGTTGTTGATGAAGCAGGGTGTTCAGACCAACAAGTGGATGAGGATTTCGACGGCGTATGCAATGAAGACGCACAAAGTGCGGGCCCATCGGGTTGTATCGGAAAAGATTCCTGTCCTAGCACACCTTATGGAGACGATATTGATAGCATGGGGTGTAGTTGGGAACAACGAGATGATGATTTAGATTCGGTACCAAACAACATTGATATTTGCCCTGATACGAGTCTCGGGGAAGTCGCTGATTCGGTAGGCTGTGGTGAAACACAACGCGATAGCGATGGCGATCTTGTGAACGATTATTGGGATGTTTGCAGTTCAACCGAACTTAACTCAACAGTTGATGAAGTCGGGTGTTCTGATATCCAAGTTGACGCCGACTCTGATTCAATTTGTAACACTAATGCGCCATCATCAGGCCCTTCAAACTGTACAAAGACGGATATTTGTCCTAATACTGAAAGTAATGCTACAGTTGATATTTATGGTTGTTCATGGAATCAGCAAGATGCTGACGGAGACGGAGTATCTAACCAACTTGATAATTGCCCAAATACATTGAAACCAAACGTTTCACCAGACGGCTGCTCAAGTTGGCAACGCGACTCTGACAACGATGGCATTGCAGACGCTCTCGACGAATGTGCAAAAACTCCAACGGATGAATTTTCAAATCAGGTAGGGTGTTCGGAAAGCCAAGGGCAATCCGACATTATCTCGGGCGAAAAGGAGGAGTCTCCTGCGTTTATTTGGGCAACACTTGGAGGAGTACTCATCGTCATTTTGTTGCTAGGAGGGTTTTTCTTTAGACGAGAAAAACCTTTCGATAATATTACTCAGCCCGAAATCACACCTCCACCTTATGCGACACGCGGGGCTATGGGTGAAGATGGAAAGGAATGGATAGAATTCCCCGCCGGAAGTGGCAACAGATTTTATCGAGAACCATCTACAGGTCAATGGACCAAAGCCGAGTGAGTATTTGGTTAAATCAGAACTAATACCAACGCAATAGTATCTGTGTTGAAGTTATATTTTCATGAGTATTATTATTTGGTTTCTTGTTTAGCCCTCAATATGCAAACAGCGCCAGCCCCGGTTCCAGTGTCAGCACAACCAGCCCCAGTTCACAAACTTGTTAATGATGAAATAATGTTCCAAGATATTTCAATAACTACATTAAATGGATTTTTGGGCTTAGCCATCCAATGGCTTGTAGTCCCCGCTCTTGCGCTTGTTCTGGCCATCACCTATGTCCATCCAATCACTGCAATCCTCGGCGGCTTGCTTCAATTGGCACTAGTAATTCTTTGGTTTTTAATGTTCAATAGTTATTTGATTGTTAGTCCAAATGAAGGGGCAGCCATCCAATTCTTTGGTAAATACAAGGGGACCGTTGACAAGCAAGGATTCCATTTCTTCATCAATCCGTTATATGAAAAGCAAAAAATCTCTCTAAGGATTAGAAACTTCGAATCGGCTAAACTCAAGGTTAACGATGTCAATGCAAACCCGATTGAAATCGCTGCAGTTGTTGTTTGGAAGGTTGTAGATACTGCAGAGGCTTTGTTTGAAGTTGATAATTATCAGAATTATGTCGAGATTCAAAGCGAGGCAGCACTACGTGCTATGGCAACAAAATATCCCTATGACATCATCGAGGACAAAGATGTAGGAGGAATTGCACTATCAAGCCACCAAGAAGTCATCGCGCAAGAATTACAGGTTTCAGTCGAAGCAAGATTGAAGAGAGCAGGAATCCAAGTTCTTGAGGCTAGAATTAGTCACTTAGCATATTCCCAAGAGATTGCCCAAGCAATGCTGCGCCGTCAACAAGCAAGTGCAGTTGTTGCAGCACGCAGCGAAATTGTCAAGGGTGCAGTAGGAATGGTTGAATTAGCACTAGAGCAATTAAGTGACAAAAACATCATCGTCTTGGATGAGGAAAAGAAAGCTACAATGGTCAGCAATCTGTTAGTAGTATTATGTTCAGAAACAGATACTACGCCAGTTGTTAATACCGGATCTATCTGATGCTGAAACCCATTTCAGACTCATGGTAAAACAGCCGCAGTAATGCGATACAACGTCCCATCATTGCCAAAAGTAGCATAATACAAATCGCCATTAACATCGAATCGAAGTGGCAATGGAGTTCCTACATCAACTGCAAATCTAGTAACTTTACTATCCCATCCTTGACCGCTTATCCCATCCGAATTATTTTGCGCTGGAGTAATATCAATTCGAACAATTTCTTGTCCTTGAGGTAGTATCGTATTCCAAGAACCATATACTGAAGAATACAAAGTGAATCCATCTTGAGGATTATTTGCTAACCCTGGCAATTGCGAATTCACTGGGCGCAAATCAATACCGTTCAAACTGGTATGAGGTGTCCATGTTGCAATCGGGCCAATCGTACCTTCGGGCACTGGATGCTGCGGGTCGTCATCTGGCCAGCCATAAGCAGCAGATTCGGCCAGCAAATTTACTTCTTCATAGGGATGGTCACCTTCCCAATCTCTGCCATTATCGGTGAAGACATATCCAAGTCCATCAACCCAAACTCCATCAAAGGAATTACGAACTCCTGAAGCAAGAATTCCATGCTCTCCCGTATCTCCATTTACCCATAACAGTGCACCATTTCTCTCATCATCTTCAACACAGACATTACAAGTGGAGCCACTATGCCAAACAAGAGTTCCATTAGGTAGTTCAGATATTGCATTTGTTTGGTGATTTCCAGACTTTATTCCACTGATTAATTCAACCCGATTATCAAATTCTAAACCACTTCTGTCATAACGCGATAATGCACCAGATTCAGATACGAATAGACTATCTTCAGTTATGTGGACTCCATGTGGATGATACAAATCATCGACTACTGTTGTGCTAGAAAAGTCATTAGTAGAATCTAGGATAATTATTCTGCCCCCATCTCTATCGCATATCATCAAATGAGTTTCATCGACCCATTCCATGCAGGTCGGGCCACCAAAACCAGAAGCCACTTCTTCAATTACAAAACCATCTTCGGTTACATGCGAATTGAACGGCGTTGTATAGGGATAAATCTGTCTTGCAATTAGCAAGAAAAACAACAATGCGACAATTGGAATGACATGCCGCCCAGTTCGCATATTATCATTGAAGGTGGCTTTTGCTTTGAAACTTAGTAACCAGCGGCGGCCTTATTTCATCAATTCCAATAATTCAATTGAATGGAGAGCGATATTCATCAACATCTGCTGCAATTCGCAGTAGTTGGTTATACTTGGCAACTCTATCAGAACGAGAAGGTGCACCGGTTTTGATTTGTCCAGCGCGTGTACCAACTGCCAAATCAGCAATTGTCACATCTTCAGTTTCTCCACTTCGGTGTGAAATAACATTATTGAAACCATGAGTAGTTGCTAAATCCATAGATTCTAAAGTTTCAGTTACAGTTCCAACTTGATTTAATTTCACCAGCATGGCATTAGCAGCACCAATTTCTATTCCTTGGGCCAATCTTTCAGATTGGGTAACAAATAGATCGTCTCCAACAGTTTGAACGCGATGCCCTTCTCTTTTGGTGAATAAAGTCCAGCCACGCCAATCATCTTCACCAAAGCCATCTTCGATTGAAACGATTGGGTATTCATCAAGCCAGCCAGAATAAACATCTGCTAAATCTTCACTTGACAATACTCGCCCGTCCATGTGATAACCATCTTCATGATGAAATTCTGTAGCCGCTACATCCAATGCAATTCCCATTTCTTCAGTTGAGTATCCTGCACCTTCAATCGCTCTAACCATGTACTTCAGACCTTCTTCATTAGCAGGCAAGTTCGGACAGAATCCACCTTCATCACCCACTCCTCCAAGCAATCCATCTGCCTTTAGTTCAGCCTTTAGAGAATGATAGGTTTCAACGCCTGCACGTAATCCTTCAGCAAAACTATCGAAGCCATGAGGCATTACCATGAACTCTTGGACATCAACATTGGTTGCAGCATGAGCGCCACCATTGAGAATGTTAAGCATTGGAACTGGCATCAATCCGCCAGCGACTCCACCAATATATTTCCACAAAGGAAGTTCGTGAGTTGCAGCACCTGCATGTAGGCAGGCCATCGAAACACCCAACATTGCATTAGCACCTAATTTGGCTTTATTCGGCGTACCATCAAGTTCAATCATCACTTCATCGATTAATTTTTGCTCATCAACAGGCATCCCGATAACGACTTCTTCTATATGTTCAAAGATATTCGCAAGCGCTTTGTTAACACCCTTTCCAAGGTATCTAGAGTTGTCACCATCACGCATCTCAAGCGCTTCATATGCGCCGGTTGAAGCACCACTTGGAACTGCAGCGCGGCCTTTCAAACCACCATCAACATAGCAATCTACTTCCACAGTAGGATTGCCCCTGCTATCTAGAATCATACGTGCATCGAGTCCGGTAATGTGGCCTGACATAGTGCTCTCCGGTTATGGCCAGCAGAAGCCATGCTTTGAACTAAATGGATAGAAACTCAAATCTAACATTGCATATTTATTGGAACAATTCAAACCACAAAACCACCTAATAAGCACATAAATATTGCAAATAATTCATTGGATATATTCAAGTGCAGATAGCAAGATGGTCGTATTTCCGGAAAATATTATAATCCGAAAAGCGGAAAGCCTATTTCCGGTTAAAAATCAATATTTTCTAAATCTCTTCCGTATAACTGCCTTTTGAGAGGTTTGATATACCGAATGCGTCGGCGACCAACCATGCCTCGCATCTCAGAGATAGACCGTGCAATCCTCGCCGAACTTAGAAAAAATGGCCGCATGTCATATGTTGATTTAGCTAAAGATGTAGGGGCGTCGGAAAGAACTGTTCGAACTCACGTTCGCAAGATGGAAGAGAACGGAACAATTCGCGGCTATACCGTTCGTGAAGGAGGCGTTGGACTCACAGCTCTAATCAGAATCAAAGTATCACCAGGTGCAGAGATTGGATCTTTCGCAAGCGAAGTAACCGGATGGGACGGAGTTGAAATTATCTATGAAGTATCAGGTAATGCAGATTTAGTTGCACTAGTCCACGTTGATGACACAATGTCATTGCGCACACTTCTTGACAAAATGTGGTTAACCGCTCCAAATGAAATCGCAAGTACAACTACTGAATTAGTTCTCGAACAATACTGAACACTCATTCAGCCTCTTTGGGAGGATCTACGACTGATTGTTTCTCTTCAGAGTCAGGTAGTGAATAATCAATACCACATGATTTGCAAATCATGTTTTTGTCCCAATCACATTGTCGGCGGCATTGTGTCATAATATTGCCACAAGGGCTCTACTTTTAGTTTGACTCACTCAGTTCCTGCAAGGAATCCGCACTCTACAAATCCCCAAGGAACGAGGATAATTCGAAGTGCGAATGCGAGTGGCTCTGAATGTCCACGGTCACGTAGTCGTGAAACAGCGAAAGCAATCCAAGGCACAAGAATCAGTAGATTGACGAGGATTGCCGGAATAACGCCGACCATGTTTAGAACCACGTTGATGACCATAAGGACCACAACACTCATCCACCAATTCATTCGAGTAATTTTTGCTTCACTGCTAAACTTCATTATTTCCATTATGTCCATATATTCACTTCCGTGTAACTCAAATTTATCTCTTGTTGCTTTAGTATTTGTGCCGGCACTGGAATCTAAAGTGTCTTTTTGAAAGACTCTATGAATGGGCCAATACACTTTGGACTTTACCATAAGCAAAGCATACCTTGGGCATTATCACTCAATAGTTGGGACTTTCCAACCGACCCACCAGATTCCAATAAGTGCAACGATTACAATTGTCGTTTGACCAAATCCAGGGTCGCCAGCTCTTTTTAGGCCCCAGATTGAAAATCCTGAAACCAATGCAATAAAACCACAAATGAAAATTTTTGAATGCAAAGGAAGTGCCTTTCCAGCACGATAATAATCTAATAATGAATTACCAAATAAGCGATTTGTTAGAAGCCACTTGAACATACGTTGAGATGAACGAGCATAACAATATGCTGCTGCAACTAACCATGAGGTAGTAGGCCATCCAGGCAGAAATACTCCGATTACTGCAAAGCCAACAAATAGGCTTCCGACAAAAACCCATAATGTCCTAGAAATTGGATTTGAGGAAGGTTTGTGTTCGGATAGAATTTTTTCAACCAAATCAGCATCGGTAATATGCAAAGGTTCCCGAACATCCGCACCAACGGTGTTTTTTGCCAAAGCAACAGTTTCAGGAGTTGCGAGAGAAACCATGCTGCTCATGTTGAGGGCGTGTAATCCCCGTCAAAAACTATTAGGCGAACATGGCCGAAGTAATCAAGGCAGATAATGTTCAGGGCAGTCTATGACAAGGGGGGGTTGCGTGGCGAGAAAGGCTAGTGCGGAAGACCCCTTGCGCTGTGCAGTATTAATTTCTGGAAGCGGTACTGGAATGGAGAAATTAATTCTCCACCAACACTCAAATCCACAATGTAGTCATCAAACCGTTATTGTAATCAGTGACAAAAAATCTGCTACTGGACTGTCCAAAGCTGCTGATTTAGGAATAACCAATATCGCCATCGAATTGCCAGACATAGAAAATGCGGCACAAAGAAGAACGAGCCATGAAGAACTAATCACACAAGCGATTGAAAAGAGCGGTGCGGAAATTGTAATTCTAAGTGGTTATATGAGAATCCTTACAGCATCATTCGTCGATAAGTGGTCTCCGAATTTAGTCAACATTCACCCATCACTACTACCTCATTTCCCAGGAGCAGATGCACATGGTGATGTGATTGCAAGCACCGTTGAAGTAAGTGGATGTACTGTTCATTTCGTAGATTCCGGAGTAGATTCAGGTGCAATAATTACCCAATGCCGAGTACCTAGGTTTTCCGATGACGATGTTGCATCACTAGCGGCAAGAGTACGCGTTGAAGAGCACAGAATATACCCACTAGTCATCGATGCAATCGCACAAGGCAGAGTCTTCAAAGAGGGCGAAAATGTTACTGTTGATGGCGATCTTTAAGTTGAATTTCTTCATTATAATTGGAATAATTATCAGCACCACTGTCGACTGCTACCGATGCTAATCTGTCAAATAAAGAATTGACACTTTCCCCAGTTCCAAGTTGAAAGTCCGCTGGACAATTGGCTAGTAATGGTTGGCGCTTTGAATTGATATCAAGCGGGACCCCACCACCACTCTGCAGAAGTGATTGTAGTGAATCAATATCTAAATCAAAAGCATCGCACGGAATATATTGAATCGGTCCAGTAATTTCTAGATGGACCCAGCGAATAACATCAGTCAATTTTTGACAATAATCAGGGTCTGGCCATACAACTCCTTCGAACATTGAAATCCTATCTTCACTGCCACAAAGAGTTACAATATTCTCAATACCACATTCTTTGCAGAGTTTACGTATTCGTTCAACTCCACCACACATCAGCGATTTGTCCTGACCCATCCTTGAACTAGTTCCGCCCGCTAATATTACCGCGGAAAATTGTTGCAGTTCATTGTAATTCATCCAAACCCTCTAACGCAATTTCTAATTCTGCCAAGAGGCTACGAACTCTTAGCAATAATGCTTGTCTTTCTCGGGTTGAACGAGCTTCAGGCAACCATTCCAACAACCGTCTTACATCCTTCGAATCGCGTTCAACAGTCCATTTCAAGACCGATTCTAAAACCGGGTCTTCTGTAGGTAGGAAACGAGTCGCCATCAGTTATTGCACTTGGACCAAGCCCTTCAATTCTGCTCTGCTAAAATGCGTGCGCGTATCCTTTCAAACAACTCCCCTCCCACAGGGGCTAATTCGACCATCTCCTTACAATTAGTAAGATTTCGATTAGCTAATGAGCAAAATATCACAGCAGTTTGATGCCACAATGTACTTTGTTTTGACATTTCAATTATCCATGAATCTTCAGGAATAGGATTTCCACCGCGTAATATTTCTTCAGCAATATCAAGGATAATATCTAACGATTCTTGTTTTTGTAATAGGTGGATAAAAGCCATCCAAGGCTCTTCGCCTAGATCTTCTGAAGATAGGTTGGAAATGAGGATTCCCACCATCTTCAAGTCCTCATAACCATGCCTTTTCCAAAGTGCTGGAATAATTTTTGCTAGTTTTCTGCGATTCTTGCAATTGGTTAACATCCAAGAGGCAATCCTTCTTAATTCAGGGTCCGGGCAACCGATGTTGAAAGAAAAACCACCATCGTGCGCTAGTAAATCCGAAGTGGGTTTGACCATCATCCCAACACTTCCCTTTGCATATGCAAGGTGTAGGAATTTCAAACAACTTCTTTTTCTCAGCATTACCTTTGGAGATTGACTTGTAAGAAATTCATCCAATTGTGAAATCAAGATGAACCACCATCAACCGTTTTTTTACGAACAGTATCAAAAATATCGCCAACCAAACCAACTGAATCACGCAGGGTTGTAAGCATTTTTTCCATAACATTTGGATCTTCGAATTTTTCCTTTACCATATCTCTCAATGTTTCTTCGATGACGGAGTGCTCCTCCTCATCGATTTCAAAAACAGAACGCAGATGCGCTAAGACTCTGAATTCATCACGCGATAGCGAAGCGTTAACAATTGCAATTTCAAATACCTTAGTATATATTTCTCGAGCCTGTAAACTTGAAACCTTATCACCCTCAGGGCTCTTCCGTCCTTCTTTTATGGCTGAATAAATTTCACTAGGTTGGGAACTATTTAGGCCTAGAGCGCTAGCTAGTTTAATTGTCAATCGCTTCTCTTCCCTTGTCAAAACACCGTCACTCAGCATTACTTCTATGGTGCTGCGAAAGATGTTCAAACTACCGAGAGTGAGTTTGGACATAACAACCCCATTGTTTTCTTCTTCTTGAATACATTGCTCAACAAAAACCATTATTTTTGCTAATATTTGGCAAGAGGGTTCAATTAGTATGGGCCTGTCCCAAAAACTGTTCACTTCCCTTTCACGCTTTGAGATGGCAACATTTCAAGCACTGTAATGTTGTGTAAGACCCAATGGGTTTTTCCAATTATTGCGAATGGTTTAGTGAACGAAAGGAGGATAATAATATGGCTCATAAAGGAAATCGTGATTCAAATCACAAGAAGCAAAAGGCGATGAAATATTTAATTCGCGCTGACATTAAGGTCAACGGTTCTGTCCAAAGAAAGGACATAATCGGGGCTATCATGGGGCAAACCGAAGGTTTGCTCGGTGATGAACTAGAAATACGCAAGTTGCAAAGAACTGCGCGCATCGGCCACGTCGATGTTGAAATTGAATCCAAAGGCGGTAAAGTGCATGGAGTAATTTCAGTACCAAGCAGCATGGATAACGTTGAAACCGCAATTATTGCATCCGCATTGGAAACAATCGATAGAATCGGTCCATGTGCTGCAGTGATCAAGGTACTCGACATCCAAGATGTAAGAGCAACCAAGCGCACAACTGTTGTTGACCGTGCAAAGGAACTACTCCTCAGCCTTGTCAATTCTGGTGAAGCAGCATCGAAGACTGTAATTGAAGAAGTTCGTTCTGTTTTGACTACAGGTACTGCAACATCATTCCATGGATTAACATGTGGACCAAACATTGAATCATCAACTTCACTAATTATTGTTGAAGGAAGAAACGATGTTCGCAACCTGTTAAATTGTGGCGTAAAGAATGCAATCAGCGCTGATGGCGCTGGCGACATAAAGCAAGAATTGATCGACTTAGCAAATAGCAAGGAAACAGTAATTCTAGCAATCGATGGAGATAGAGGCGGCGAAATGTTGTTTTCACAACTTGTTGAAACTCTAAAGGTTGATTACGTTGCACAAGCACCAGTTGGTCAAGAATGGGAATTACTGCCACAGAAGACAGTGACAATGCGCCTTTCAAAGAAAGTTGAAGCATCTAAGTTTACTCATGAATTGAAGAAGAAACAAGGCAGTGACAAAGATGCTGGCAAAGATAAGAATTGGGCAGAAGATATGCCTGAAGAATTTGTAGTTGAAGAAGCACCTGCGGAAGTTCAAGAATTCTTTGACCACTTAGATGGACTCAAAAAGAATAAGGCAGTTTTCGTAATGGTTGATGGAACAGTTTCAGAAGAAGTTGGACCAGCTAAGTTGGCCAAGGAAGCAGAAGCAGCAGATGGCGCAATCGCAATCGTATTCAACGGACCAGTCAGTGAAAGAACTTTGGAAATCGCAAGCGATGCGGCAATTCCAACAGTTATTGGAACAAAGGCCGGAAAAGGATACGAAGCAAGAGACGGCGTCAAGGCTTGGTTATCAGAAGAACACCGCTGAAACGACATCAGATTCTAACGCCACCAACAGGTGGCAACAGGATACTGTCAACTACATGGTTTACGCCAGTTTGTAATTCATGTAATTTGGTAGGATGTGGAAGTTCCAATTCGTCAGCATCTAAGATCGGACATATACCCGGGCCAGGTATTCTTTTGAGAGCAATGCCCAGAGCGTTTGCATCATCAAGGAAATTCCCACTTGCACCCGAGTGTCTTGCCTCTAATCGTATTCGCGACCACTTCCCCATTTCAACAATGGCATTAGCTAATTTAGCAAGCAATTCAGCACGGGCATCATCTCCGCCTTCGTGGCGCGGCAACAACCTAATCGCTAATCGCAGTGTTCTATCAACGCGAATATCGCGCGGTTCAATTCCGACATGACTTGCTAAACTTCTGCGAATAGAATCCAATGAGTTCATGCCATCACTTTTCACTAGCGCAGCATCTTCTCTAAGGCCGATATTGTTTAGGAACGATGACAGAGCAGCAAGTGCCCTTTCAGTTTCTCCATCAACAGGCTCCAGCGATACTTTATTTGCAGAAGTATCTTCTTTTATTTGAGGTTCAATAACAACTTCTTCCCTCTCAGGTTTGGCAATATTTTTCTCTTCCTTTACAGGTTCAACAATTTCTTGTTGCACAGGAATTTCTTGCACACTCTCTTCAATTTCCATAGCCTCAAGCATTGCTTCATGAGCATCTTGTAATCCATCACGAGGCAATAATACCTCGCGACCTTCTTCGTTAACCATCGGCACTAAAGTTTGCCTAATTGGCGAAGGACTCCATGAAGTGAAAGTAAAGTCTGG
>ENA-OREN01001104-OREN01001104.1-marine-metagenome-genome-assembly--contig:-NODE-1104-length-33366-cov-6.329568_pt1 | contig 33366 bp, 32 predicted proteins | sample MGYA00248624_ERZ508555 | MGnify/ENA primary metagenome ERZ508555 (study PRJEB26222, sample SAMN06267773) | marine metagenome | isolation source: Saanich Inlet, British Columbia, Canada | place...
GAGCCCATAGGCTCTGCCCCTCGTTCCTACAAGAATGTTCCATGGCAACCTCGCTTGAGTCCAGGGAAACATTCCTTCAGTTACTATCCCATTGGTTTTTTTAACAACACTGCTCCGCCAGTTTAAAAGAATCCAACGATAAGTGGGTTCTGTTGGGCGGGTTCTTTTTCTTGAGGGCATGTTCATGAGAAGTCGAGTGGGAGGCCCCAAGAGAGCCCATATTCCGCCTTATTAAATCCTCCCTGTCAATATCGCAATTATACCGGGTGAGAGGGGGGATACGCAGGAGGGAGGCCGTCAGGCCGCTAGGGAGGATGGCAAAGGGTTAGGGGCGAAAATCAACATATTCGGATGCAGTTGCTGTAACAAAAGCGGAGGTAATGCGAAAGCATTGCTACAATTTATTGTTATGAAGAACTAACTATGAAAGAGATCGGGGAAGTTCTTGGTATTACAGAATCCCGAGTTTCTGAAATCCACTCCAAAGCGGTTTAAAGACTGCGCTCAAATTTGAAAGCTATCATCGCCTAAGAAATATAGTTTCCCCCAACCCCACCTTAAAAAATAAGCAAGTTGTAATAGATGCTATTGGATTTTTATAGTGTGCTTTTCCACCAGTGAATGGTCCGATCAAGTCCTGTATTAATATCGAATTTTGGTGCCCATCTTACTTCTTCTGTTAACCTTTTTGTTTCGGCCACCAGTATCGGTGGTTCATTAGCGGGAGAGGGAAGGGTGCCCATTCTAATCAAATTCTTACGTCCAATTTTATCGCCGATAGTTTTTATAACATCCTTGAGAGCGACACCCTCGCCTGACCCTATATTTACAATTCCCGTTATCTCATTTTCTAGAATAGATACGAATCCGGAGGCTACATCTTCAACAAAAAGTAGATCTCGTTTTTGATTTCCATGGGAGCATTCAGCAGTCTCATTTTTCAATAACGAACGAACTATTGAGGAGACAAGACGCGCCGGGTGTTCGTAAGGTCCGTAAACGAAAAATATGCGTCCCCAACAAAGGCTTAAATCAACTTCATGACAAAAAGCCTCGACTTTGATTTGAAGTTCTTGCTTGCATTTTCCATAAAGCGTCGCTGGCTTTTCAGAAGTTGCCTTTTCCGAATAGATGCTTTTATTCCACTCGTATTCAGCACAACTGCCAGAAATAACAACTCGCTTTCCACCTTGCGCGTGAAATTTTTTTATTAAATTAAAACTAGCCTCAACCCATTGAGTATTTTCGGGATCTGTCCAGAATTTTCCCGGTTCGGCGCACCAGGCAAAATGGAGTAGATGGGTGGGTTGAATTTTTCCTATAAGGTCCTGCGTTTGAGTAGAGTTTTTGAGGTCAGTCTGATGCCATTTTATGCTGGTATCGTTTTCCGTTTTTTTTTTAAACGAAACAGCGTGTACTTCGTAACCGGCCTGTAAAAGGGGAACAAGCGTATGCCTTCCGATAAAACCAGAAGCTCCAGTTACCAAGATTTTTTTCATGAAGTAAAGTCAGGGAAAATTTGATCTTTAGGTGAAATGACTATTGGTTCGGCAGGCCATTCAATGTTAAAGGAAGGGTCATCCCAGCGGAACCCACCGGAGTGGCCTGGGTAATAAAATTGGGACATTTGATAAATAACTTCTGCATTATCTGTCAAGGTTTGAAATCCGTGAGCAAAACCTTTAGGAACATAAACCATTTTTTTATTTTCCATTGTTATCTCAATAGCAGTCCACTGCAGAAATGTGGAGGAATTAGGCCGCAAATCTACAATCACATCATAGATGCTACCTCGGGAACAGCGGACAAGTTTGTCTTCGGCGTGAGGTTCTTTTTGAAAGTGCATTCCCCGTAAAGTATATTTCTTTATATTGAGTGAAATACTGCATTGTGAAATATTTTGGTTAAGTCCGTGCTTTTCAAATTCTTTTTGACAAAATATACGGGCAAAAGCCCCTCTCTCGTCGGTTAAAATTTCAGGTTCTATAATAAATGCCCCTTGTAAACTGGTTTCTTTAAAAATCATTGTTGTACCATTACGTTTGGTATTGGGATGATGAATTTCCCTCCCCATGAATTAATAAAATTTATTTGTTCCATAATTTCAGTTTTAATGTTCCAAGGCAAAATGAGAATGTAATCTGGTTTTGTATCCTTAATTTTTTCGGGATGGAAAATTGGGATATGGGTGCCTGGAAGAAAATGGCCTTGTTTTCCAGGGTTTAAATCTACAGTATAATCAATTAAATCGGTTCCGATATTGCAGTAATTTAGAAGTGTGTTTCCCTTGGCTGGAGCTCCATAGGCTGCTATAACCTTACCCTGTTTTTTCTTTTCAGTTAAAAAACTATATAGTTGTTGTTTTGTTTTCTCTACCTGTTTTTTAAAATTTAGGTAAGAGCTTAATTTGTCCAAGCCTTTATTTTTTTCCATTAGTTTTATGCGTGACACGTTTTCACTTATGGGATTACCTGTATTTTCTTGATGTTGAATGTATATTCGGAAGGAGCCTCCATGAGTGTTTAGCTCATCAATATCAAATAAGCTTAACCCATGGTGTGAAAAAATTTTTTCTACAGTTAGACAGGAAAAATATGAAAAATGCTCATGATAAATTGTGTCAAACTGATTCAGCTCGATTAATTTATTCAAAGAAGGAAACTCCAAAGTGATTACACCCTCTGGCTTGAGCAATATTTTTAAGCTTGCAATAAAGTCGTTTAGGTTGGGGACATGGGCAAGGACATTATTGCAAATCAAAAGATCGGCCTGTTTGTTTCCAGCCGATAACTGTTTAGCAAGTTCGGAGTCGAAAAATTTTTTTATAGTAGGGACTCCAGAGGCCTCTGCAGCCTGAGCAACATTTACAGCGGGTTCAATACCCAAAACCGGAATGTTTGCTTCTTTGAAGTATTTTAAGAGATAACCATCGTTGCTTGCAATTTCAATTACATTTTTGTTGCTATCAAGTTTAAATCTGGAAATTATTTGATTGGTGTAATCTTGGCAATGTTTTAACCATGTTTGGGAATAAGAGGAAAAATATGCATAGTCTGTAAATATGTTTTTTGGACTTTCAAACTCTTCCAACTGCACAAGTAAGCACTTTTCACAAATGTATGCATGCAAAGGGTAAAAATGCTCTTCACTCTGAAGTTGGTTATTTTTTAGAAAAGAATTTGCAAGAGGAGACCGGCCTAGATCACAAAAGGATATCAGACTTGCATTGCAGAAACGACAGGTTGTGGGATTCAAGAAAACTCCATGTTTTCACAAATAGACATTTTGCAGAAATAAACGTATTATTTTCTCATTATGACCTTTTTGAGGTCTCTATTTCGAGAGTATACAAATTTTATGGATAGAAGTAAAAAAATAAATCGAGCTATGGGTTTATCTCAGGACAACATTTTTCAAAAGTTGTTTCGAATCGTAAATTTCGCATTGGAATTAATTTTTGTCAGGTTGTACAACAAGTTTTCTAAGAACTCTGGAGATATTCCAGCACAATTTCATTCGCTATATTACAGTTCTCCTGAAAGGACCTGGAAAAACACTCGTTGGATGGGGCATCGAACAATGAAGTGTCCCTTGGACCTATGGATATATCAGGAAATACTTTATGAACTAAAACCAGATATCGTTATTGAAACCGGAGTAAATGAAGGTGGTGGTGCGGCTTTTCTTGTTTCAATAATGGATTCGATTGGAAAAGGGAAGTTGATTACAGTCGATATTGAATTATTAGAAAACCGGCCGGTCCACGAAAGAATTACCTATATAAAAGGTTCATCTACTGATGAAAAAGTGGTTCAACAAATTTCCGACATGATAAAGGAAAACCAGGTAGTTTTGGTTATTCTCGATTCGGATCACAACATGCCTCATGTTTTAAGGGAAATGGAAATCTATAGCGAGTTTGTGAGTAAAGGATGTTATATGATAGTAGAAGACTCAAATGTAAATGGTCATCCCGTAGTGTCTAATTGGGGAGATGGTCCATTTGAAGCGATTCAGGAGTTTTTAACTCATAATGATTCTTTTGAAATAGAAAAGGAACGTGAAAAATATTACATGACTTTTAATCCAAATGGTTATCTTAAGAAAGTGCATTAATTTTATTTATGAAAAAACTTTTATTTTCTCCTTTTCTTTCATTTACTAGTCATTTTATACCCATTGCAATTATATTTGCTGCCGCCGTACTAATCCGGTATCCAATTATTTTTAACAGTGATCATTTTTTTACCTCTGATGAGGGCGTAATGGCGAATACCATTATGAATATGCTCGAAGGTGGGTCGATAGTCTTTTACTACGACTATGCACGGTATTTTGGTCTCACAGGTGGAATTCTTGCAGTTCCGTTCATGTGGATTTTTGGATTTAATACTATGGCCTTCAATTTGCCTGCCACCTTATTCTTTTCTTTGTATTTATGGACTCTATATCTAATAGCCAGAGAAATCATCCCTGGTATGGCTTTTTTAGTTTTAATGTTGATGTTGATTTCGCCGCCCTTTATAACTCAAATGACTACCCACAATTGGCCTCACATCGCATCCGCATTTTTTGGAAATTTAATCTTCCTTCTTTATATTAAAGTTAAATTAATTGGGAATAAAAGAGGAGGTATTATTTTCTTTCTATTTTTTTCTATGGGGTTGGCAATATATACCTATACATTTTCATTGATTTATATTTCCGTTGTAGCTTTTTTACATGCATTGTCATACCCACAGTGGAACCAGCTTAGACAAAGGTTTAGCTTGGCGTCTTTGGCGGGATGGTTCAAAGGTCAAAAGACAAAGACAAAGGTTTTCGTTCAAATTCTGGATGTGGTGATTGTATTATTTTTAATGGTGATTGTTTTTTCCTATGTATTTGGAGGATTTGGGTTAGATATCGCGGGTGTTTCTATTTTTCAGGTTAATAATTTTCACAAGCCTGTATTTCAAATGTTGGCAATCCTTGTATTGCGAATATTGATTTATCGTAAAGATTTGTTGTCCTATTTGAAGAGTGTTAAAGATTTTATATCGAAAGAGATGCCCCGAGAGACAAAATTATTTGTAGGGTTAGGCGGAGCTGGGTTTTTATTGGGGTTGTCGCCTCGTATAGCAAGTATTTTAACCGGTGAAACTTCCCGAGGTGGGCAAGGGTTTGATGTGGATTTTAGTCCAATAAAACTGATTGCGCATTTATGGGACATTATTGTAAGAACATTGCCGAGACTTTTTAGTTTAGACAGTTCATTTCGAGACTTTAATTTTACCTCTATTGGTAGTTATGGAACTGTGCTAGGTATTTTGGCAATCCCTTTGTTATTACTTTTGTTTTTTTCGGCGGCTTCTTTTTGTTCCAGTCGTTGGAATTCATTAAAAAGTATATTGACCTTGCAAGGGGTGAAGTTTGATCCGGGAAATATTTATCTCCTATTACCTTTGTTAACTTGCCTTGCGAATGTCTTTGTTCAAAATGGATCGCAGCCAAGATATTTGTTCCCAATGTTTGGGACTCTTGTTCTATTTATAGGAATTTTTGTTAATAGATTTCAAAAAAAGTTTAAAGGGCTTCCCATCCTTGTGTTGGTGATTTGGATAGGGTTTTATTCTATGGCAACCTACAAGTCGTATGAGGATCAAGGTCTTGTCAAAGGGTTTGAGGTCATAAAGCTTGAAAAAATAGAAATATATGATTTAGTTGAATTTCTCGAATCAAAAGATATCGAGGTAGCTTATTCAACTTATTCGGTTTCGCAAGTTGGTACTTTCTTAAGTAAGGGGAAGATCAATATAAGTGAATATAGCAATAATCCGGCAGCGAAAACGCAAAAAAGAAGATCTTTGAAGAGTTCTTATTTTGCGGTTGTAGCTCAAAAAAAGCAGATTGCTATTTATAATGAATTTTTATTGGACAAAAAAATAGAGTTCAAAGCTGAAGAACTCGGCGGATATAAAATTTATTGGGAATTTTCTGGTGATCAGGGGCAAATAAATAAACTCAGATCATTAGTTCCTGGTAATGTTTGACAGCAATTTAAATATGTTAAGTATGGAGCAATGGCATATTGTTATCATAATTAGTGTCCTCTTCAGTTATTCGGCCGTGGCTTGAGTAGGGTGTTTTCCCAATCTACAATGAAAATAGGTCTTTGAATGCCATTTTTGTAAACCCGTGCCATGTATGTTGAAAGGAAGGTCACCGCTGTTATCAAAAACATTGTATTGATAGTATAAACTAAATAAAGCGGTATATTTTCAGGGGTAATAAAATAAAAAAATATTGCAGCAAAATTGCTGAGCAGCAACGGAATTGCTAGATAGAATATCAGTCGCAGAGGAAAAGTAGATGCTGTTAGTATGCCTGCCACCGCAAATTTAATCATGCGAAACATCCCCGCAAACCCTTTGTAATTGCCCTTGCCTGTGATTCTTGGTTCTCTGTCGTAGTCAATCCCAAATTTTCTAAACCCAACATAAGCTAATTCGTTTCTGATGAAAGGGAAAGATGTTTTTGTGCGTATCACTTCATCACGAACGCGTTGTGTGAATAGAGAAAACTCAGCCATGTCCAAAATAAAATCATTATCTGCGATGGCTTTTGTAAGGCGGTAAAAAAGCTTTCTACATAAAGTGAGGCTCATATTCTCGGGTCTTTTCCCTCTCTTACCGTAAATTATGTCATACCCCTCTTCCCACTTCTCTACAAATTTTGGAATAAGCTCAGGGGGATCTTCGCAATCTACATCATTTACTACAATTGCTTGACCCATTGCGAAATTTATACCGCACAGTACCGATGACTGATAGCCAAAGTTTCTTGTTAAGGTAATATATTGAATAGTGGGATCTTTGGCTTGCAAACTTTTTATAGCGGTTAGAGTATTATCTGTTGAACAATTATTTATAAAGGTGAGTTCAATTGAATAGCGATCATTCAAGCAAGCTAATGCCTTTTGGAAACGCTCATAATACAAGGGGATCGTTTCTTCCTCATTAAATACTGGGCAGACAACGGAAATTTTATGTTTTTCGGAGCTGGACTTATTCATGGTTTAGTTTTTGATGAATATCTTACTGGTAGTCAAACTTATCAATGTTTAAAAAAAATTATACCATCTTGTTGCAGTGGCATATATTACTTTAATTTTATAGAAACTCAGAGTGTTTGATATGAAGGTCAGTTCGTGTTTTATGCTAATACCTGATTATTGGTTGATAGGATCTTTTAATAAGCTTGTGTTTGTTGGTCTAAAGTGATTAGTTTGTAGAAAAAATGATCTGCTAATGTTGTGGGTTTAGAAAATTAAAGATTGCAATTATCAATTCTGCTGCTTGGGCTACATCTTGGTTTCCCAGGTTCATCCCGGAAATTTTTCCATCCATAATGGCAGTGAAATATTTTTCAACTAACTCTTCCCTTTGTTCCTGTGGCGAATTCATTATTTTGACAAGGCCGCCCACATCAATCCAGAATCCGCTGCATTTCGCGCACTGGTTGACCTCTGTGTCGAATTCTCGGCTGAAAAAATGGCGATAAAGTAATGTGGTTTTGCATTGGGGGCAAGGGTGCTCCGCGTTCCTGTATATCTTGACACCATCTGCTTTGTCAATTGAAAGAAGGATAGACCCTGCCCGTAGCTTGAGTCGCTCTATTTTTTTTACTTGTGACAGATGAAACCAAAGCCCTCCGCAGGAACCACGGCAAACCTTGACATCAATACCTACAACCTTTATTTCGCTTAATTCATTTTCACAGGCGGGACATTTCATGGTTGTTCAGGCCTTAATAAATTTTCTTTTCTTCAGGAGGGCGAGTTTTCCAGCGTCTGTGCCCACACATCCAGGGTATGGGATTTTCTTGAATAACAGACTCTATAAATGTTTGCATTTCCTGAGTCCAATTAAGAATATCTTGATCTTTGTTTTCCGATTTTACAAGGATGAGCTCAGGGCCGTATTCAATTTTATAAGTACCCTTTTCTGTGGGATAACAAAATAAAGGTAAAACAGGAGTCTCCATCCTGTAACTGAGTTGTGCTACCGCTCGTGGAGTAGAGGCCTTCAACCCGAAAAAATCTACAAACAGTCCGCCTCTTGCTGTGTTCTGGTCCATCATCACGGCCACACTGTTGTTATTTTTTAACTCCCGAACAATTTTTAAAAGTGAATCATCACGGTAAAATATCTGGTTGCCGGTTGTGGTTCTTAATTTAGTTACGAATGTGTCCAGATAGGGGTTGTCTAGTTTGCGTACAATAGAAGATAAAGGGCAGATTCCCAGTAAGCCGTGGTGTAGACCCATTATTTCCCAGTTGCCGTAATGTGCGGTTAGGAAAAAAATTCCCTTCTTTTTTGCAAGACATTTTTTAAGGACATCAAGCCCTTTGGGTTCTTCTTCTATTAACCCTTGAACTCTTTCTTTAGTATTGGTGGTGACCCAAATACTTTGTATTGCGGAAATTGCAAGAGCTTCAAATGAATTTTTTACGACTCGTTTTTTCTGATCTGGCGAGTAGCTGTCAGAAAACATAATATCCATGTTTGCGAAAGCAGCTTTCTTCCGTTTTCCCGAAAAACGAAAGACCAGAGCTCCTAAGCATCTACCAAAAGTGGTCGCCTGCTTTTGTGAAAGAGGGGTTACCCCCAGTATGAGAATGCGGACGAGAATGTATTCAAGAAAATGCCGAATTGGTTTCAAGAGTCTACTTATTGCTCCGCAATGGCATGTGCAATTGCATGGGTGTTGTCGTGGGAAATGGAGATGTGGATCGATTTAAGCTCAAGCTTTTCGAAAAGTTCTTTGCCTTTTCCTATCATTTTTAATATTGGTTTTCCCGTTTTTTCATTGATTACTTCCATGTCTTTAAATCCTAAAGCTCCTGTAATTCCTGTTCCCAGACATTTTGATACCGCTTCTTTTACTGCAAATCGAGCTGCAAAATGTTTAGTGGGGTCTCCTTGAGATTGGCAATAATCAATTTCGGTGGATGTGAATATCTTTTGTTCAAATTTTGGCGAGTATTTCTTTATCGAGTTTTTTATTCTGTCTATTTCAATGATGTCCAATCCTGTGCCAAATATCATAAAGACTCCTGAGTTTGCAGGCATCCGTTCAAACATTCTTGAATAATTTTAAAGTCTATTTCTCCAGCTCGAATGAGTCGGGCAGGGTTGTCAGTTGCATTGACAAGGGTAGAGGGCTTTCCTCCTTTACACACGCCTGCATCCAGTATGAGTTCCACCTTTTTTCCAAAGGTGTCTTGAACTTGTTGTGCTGTTGTTGCCGGATTGCCTCCACTGATATTTGCGCTGGGTGCCGTTAAGGGGTGGTCGAGCGCAGATAAAATATTTCGGGTGACCGAGTTTCCAGGTTGCCTTATCCCAATTAAGTCTGCAGTAATATTTTTGTGAATAGAAGAGGGTTTAGGCTTAAAGAGAAGAGTTAAGGGGCCTGGCCAGAAGGCCTGCATAAGTTTAATGCAGGCGGCTGACGGTTCTTCAGCAAGGTTTTCTAATTTTGTGACGGAGTCAATGAGCAGAAGGAGTGGTTTTTCCGGATCACGACCTTTTATTTCATAAATTTTATCTACAGCGATTCTATTATAAGGGTTCGCTCCGAGACCATAAAACGTATCGGTGGGAAATGCTACAACCCCTCCCGCCTTCAGGACCTTTCTTGTTTCGGAGAGGGTGCTGTCCCATGAACTGGGGTCAACCTTTAAAATTTGCGGCATGAGGTGTTTTCAATTTTTTACTTTTTAGTTCGACTGCTTTTGCCTGTTGCTTCCTATACTTTACAAGTTGGCTGGCAAGCTTGTCGTCTGCTAATGCGAGTATTTGAACTGCAAGAAGACCTGCATTTTTTGCTCCCCATTTTCCAATGCTTACTGTTGCAACAGGAATTCCTCCCGGCATTTGTGCGGTTGATAGGAGTGAGTCTAGTCCGTTTAATGGTGTGGAATTAAGGGGAACCCCAATAACAGGTAGTGTGCTTTCGGCGGCAATCACACCAGCAAGATGCGCTGCACCACCGGCTCCGGCAATGAAGATGCGAAGCCCTTTTCGTTTAGCCCCTTGCACATATTTTCGGGTGCGTTCAGGGGTGCGGTGAGCAGAAGTTATCAACACTTCATGGGCAACGTTAAATTCCTCAAGAACCTTGCTGGCTTCTTCCATTATGGAAAAATCTGAGTCGCTTCCCATTACGATTCCGACTAAGGGCTTATTCAAAATTTCGTCCTTCTGAAAATAAATTTAGCTGAGTAACTATGAGACGCTTTTATATCAATTTTTTCAGACAGGATCAAGATATAGAGGCCCTATACATCTTCGCAAACAGTACGGAATCCAAGAAATGAAGTGCAATAACTTTTAATGAAAGAAATGCGACGCCAGGGCGCAATATGTTTAAAATGGGTGATAAAGCTCCCGCCCCTAGCTATTTTATAAGTCAGACCATCGGACATGCTATTACGTCCATTTCCAGGAAGATTTTTTGTGTCTTCCACCCATTCGAAAACATTCCCATATAAGCCTGCGACTCCGCCGCAGTGTTCATTTTCTGGAAAATGGTCAACCGGTAAGGTGCCGCAAACGCCAGTTTCCTCAATATTACAAAATTCGACGGCTCTATCTTCATCCCAGAAGAATTGATTGAAATCCATTTTACCAAAATTGCTGGCGACGTATTCCCATTCCTTTTCAAAAGGAAGGCGAATGGTTTGCCCGGTTGCTTCTCTTTTCCATTTGCAAAAAGCTTTAGCATCGTTCCATGTTATCTGCGTCACAGGGTGACTGTGCTTCCCATAAAGAGAGTCGGGCTGGCCATCAGGACAAAGCCAGAACGCATTTTTATCTGGAGTTAGACTGGGGTTAGAAAAAGATGCGGGTCCGCTGCTACCGTGCAATGCGAGATTGCCATTGTGATAGACGATTGCTTCAATAAGGGTCTCTGCCTCTGTTTTGTATTGGGTTTCGCTTATGAATTTATAAAACTCTACATTTGTTACGGGGTACTTCCTTAATAAAAAAGGTTTTTCAATTGTTACTTCCTGGTGTGGCGGAGAATCTTTTTGTCGTGGGTGTCCCATCAAAAACTTTCCATCGGGAACCTTGATCCACTCGTCCCATTTTTCGCCGAACTTGTAAAGATATTCGGTGATGTGGACGTTTTGTTCGCTTGCGATAGCAGAGTCCAGGTGTTGGCGGATGGCTAAAGGCCATTCGGCTTTGGCTAGAGCATCATCGTACTCCAAAGGTTTCTTTTGCTGGTTGGCGAGTTCCTCTTTATCTTTGAGTCTTTGCAATTGGTTTTCGAATTCGGCTTTCAGTTCATCTGGAAGATTAAATGTAATTTCTGAATCTTTGAATTTTCGATGTTGAGTTGTGGGCCCCATTTCTGTTGTCCCTTCAAATTGGATGAAGGTGAAGTCAGAGTCCAATGACAGCGAAGCGGGATTGCCGCGTTCGGACATCAATGCAAGCAATTCGCTATTCAATTTTTCGCGCATTGAATTCAGCCAGGGCTTTTTATCGTCTGTTTGTTCTGGAAGGGAAAGAAAGTTACCCGAGGCCTTTATTTTTTCAATCAAAGTTTCAACTGGAATGGGGCGTACGGAATCAGGTGTATGTCCTGAAGGATAGAATCCTTGAACGATTTGGAACAAAGCAACAGGTTCCGCGCTTCCTGCCTGGGAATAATGGTCGCTGAGCAGTTGGATATCTTTTAAACTGAAATTTTTCCGATTCATGGCCGGGGAATATAAAGGTTATTTATATTTAAGCGGAAAAAACAAGGTAAACGTTACATTTATTATAGCAAACAGTCCTTTATTTATATAGACTTACCCTTTAACAGCATATTGCGCCCGTGTTTGATTTCCGGGATGAGCATGAGGGTGGCAAAAAACATCATTGCGCAGGAAAGAATTCCGATATTTTGGGCGCCAATTTGGTTAACGGTCCAATACCCCAAAATCGGGCCAATAGTTCCCCGAATACCTGTGAGGCTGACATGCACAGACATATAGGCCCCGGTCTTTCCGGGTGGTGCATATTTAGTGACCCAAAGGTTCCAGGCAATGCTACCCCCTGCGAACGCCGCGCCTATCAAAGCTGCCCCTAAGCCAATTACCCAGGGATTTGAAGTTACAAAGAATAGGAGAACTCCCAAACCAAAAAACAGATTCAATATCATTCGGAGCACGACAAAGTTCATCCTATCGAACAGGGAAGCCCAATATGGAATGAGAAGCATACGTAAGGTCTCTGGGATAACAGTGATAATCATCGCTACAAAAATAGCCGACCCTTCAATGCCCCATTCTGGAGCGGTAATATAATCCACTCGAAGCGGCAGAGTCCAAAGGTTGGCAAAACCCATGATGAACCAGGTCAGCAGAACATAGCCAAAAGATTTATCTAACCAGACATATTTCATATTTCCAAACGGGTGCGTGTGAGGAGTGTTTTCGACCGTTTTAGAAGGCATGGAATAAATGGCGAAAGCTTTTGCTATGGCGCAAAATCCGAGAAATGTAAAAATCCAATGATAATTTTTGATGTCCGATTCAAGAAACCAGGACCCAACAAAACCCGAAAGAGCTGCAACCCCGACTGAAAGCAATAGAGGTTTTGAAAAATAGGTCGCGCGTTTATCTGGTGGATAGTTATCGCCATAAATATCAGTAACAAAAGGCAACAGGGCACTGCGGCAGATATAGCCGGCAATCACCATGCAGGCAAATTGAGTAAGGGATTCTGTCCATGCCGCAAGAATAAGGCAAACACCTGTTACCATTGAAGGCAAGGCACCCCAGGTAGACTTCTTCCAATTTGTCAGCGACGCATAATGCAATAGCACCATGGAAAGAAACATTCCCATAAAGGGTGCGGCGGCGATCAACGCTTTGGTGTTTTCACCTGCATTGAAATATCGAATCGCTATGAACAGACAAAACGTTTGTGCGCCGGAAGAAAGAACTCCTTCAAATCCGCCTCGCCATAAATCGCATCGATAAGTTTTTTGTGTTTTAGCTTCGGAATTCAGGTCAGCAGGTTGGTTCAATTCAGTTGGCCCCTGCATTTAGCAATATAAATCTTGTTGAACTCGGCATACGGTTGCAGGGTTAAAGCTGTTTGGAAACTTTTGATAGCCTCGGGGTAACGGGCAAGCTGAAATAAGCAGAGGCCATGTCCATTCCAGGCACCAAAGTGATTGGAGTTGAGTTTTAGCGTGATCTCACATTCTTTGATCGATGGAGAATATTTTTTTTGCATATATAATACTGTAGCAAGTTTATTGTGAGCTTCGGCAAACTCTGGGCAGTCCATCACGAGATTTTCAAATATCTCCTGGGCTTTTTGATACTGTCGGGCATCCATCAGTTGCGTTCCTTCGCGAATTCGGAATTCCGCTTCTTTCCCTGCCTGACTGAGCCAAAGGTCCCATAAAGCATGCGTTGCGTTTTGCCGCAAGGCAGATTCCTCACTCAATAAGTCCTGTAATAATTCTTTTTCATTCATTTTCAAATAGATCAATAATTTTTGATAACAATATTGTAGCAGGTAAATGATAAATATGGCTTTACAACTCGAAATCGTATTATTTTTCTCGAACCTGGCCTTGAGTAAGCGTAAAATCATAAATAAATAATTTCGTGTACATTCCTTATGATTTTTAGCGGTTCAAATTCAGCAGAAATTCTGGTTATCGGCGATGAGGTGATAAGTGGTTTGATTGTAGATACTAATTCCAAATATCTGGGAGAGCGTATTTATGAGTCTGGGACTGGAGTTTCGCGCATAACCAAAATAGGGGATGATTTTTCTATTATGGAAGAATGTGTCGAACAGGCTTTGCAGCGTTCCAACTGGATCATTCTGACAGGTGGATTAGGAATCACTCACGATGATATTACCAAATCGGTATTGATTAAAGTTTTTGCATCTAATTTGCATCGCGATGAAAAAGTGACCCAGATGTTGGAAGAGACGTTTCGTAAAAGAAACCGGGCGATACCGGCAAGTGTTCGATCGCAATGTGAGGTCCCGGATAATTGTCAGGTTCTTTATAACGAGGTGGGCACGGCACCGGGCTTTCGGTTTGAGAGAGACGGACATATTTTGTTTTGCCTGCCGGGTGTGCCGCATGAGATGAAGCATTTATTCGAACGCTATATTGCTCCTGAACTGGTTAAACATTCGTCACAAACATTTTCTCATCGCATTCTTAAAACTACGGGTATCTCAGAGGCAGACTTGTGGGAAAAGGTGGGCTCTATCGATGCATTGCAGGAAAAGGCAACTTTGGCCTCTTTGCCCTCACATCTAGGAGTGCGAATTCGAATTTCTGTTATAGCGGAAACTAGAGAAAAAGCGATTCTTGATGAGGTGGAACAATCCTTGAGAGATCGTATCGGGCAATATATTTATGGGAAAAACGAGGAGACACTGGAAGGTAAAGTAGGGAAGTTGCTGACTGAAAAGTCGATGACAGTGGCTACGGCGGAGTCTTGTACGGGTGGATTGATAGGCCACCTGCTCACTCAAATTTCGGGGAGCTCCAATTATTTTGAAGAAGGATTCGTTGTATATAGTAATGCTGCCAAAGTTTCCCGCTTGGGTGTGGACCAACAGGTGCTTGACGAACATGGTGCGGTCAGTGAACCCGTAGCCCGGTTGATGGCAGAGGGGGTTCGACGGGTTAGCGGGGCAGATATAGGAGTCTCGGTGACGGGGGTTTCCGGTCCGACAGGAGGCAGTGACAAAAAACCGGTGGGTTTAACTTTTATAGCGGTCAGTAGCTCAACTGGAACTTGGTGTGGAAAATATATATACACGCATGACCGTATTAAAAATAAAGAACGTACTGCACAAACTGCTTTGAACCTTGTACGCCTGCGGTTGCTGGGTTTGTTGGAAGATGCTTAGTTAGAGAGGGATCGTATTCAGCTCAGTGTTTCGCAAAATTTTTAAAGGGAAGAATTAGCAGGACCCCCGCAACAAAACCACCGATATGTGCAAACCATGCGGTTCCTCCGGCTTCGGAAGACGCACTGTTCCAAATTTGCAGGCCCACCCAGAAGAGCAACAGCAGGATTGCCGGAACGCGTGCGATCGTCCAGAAAAATCCAAGAAAGATAAAAGTTCTTATTTTTGCAAAAGGGAATAGAATCAGATAAGCACCTAGGATACCGGAGATCGCCCCACTGGCACCGACCATTGGAATTTTAGAGTCCAGGTCTGTAGCGATATGCCCGAATGCGGCGAGTGTTCCACAAACGAAATAAAACAATACGAAACGAAATTTTCCTAATACGTCTTCAATGTTGTTTCCAAAAATCCAGAGATAGAGCATGTTTCCACCGAGGTGCCATATGCCAGCATGCAGAAACATGGATGTATAAACTGTAGGATATGTTGTGAAAGGGGTGTTGAGCAATTGCATGGGAATCAGAGCGTAATCGGCGTAAAGAGCACTGGGGTGAACAGGTAAATTAACTCCGTAAAGAAAAACTGCTATGTTTAATAGGATGAATCCCAAGGTTAAAAATGGAAAATTGCGCGCCGGGTTATCATCTTTCAGAGGAATCATCTATTACTTGGATACAATATGGTAGAATTTGAAATGCTCTTGGCAAACGACAACATTATAAGCGATTAAATATATTTGGCTATGGATGATATAGAAGGTCTGGTTCCCTTATCAGAAGGAGAAAATCTTCCCGTTGCTCCCGAGCGACTGGAAGAGTCATTGGAATGGGTGATTGAAACTTATCGCAAACACCAGTTGGTCAAAGTGACTGCGTGGTTAGACGAAAACCTGGGCAAGGGTAGAAGAAATAAAACTCTGATCCCGAGAATATTGTTGGATGTTAACCCGATTACGCACCGACAAAGCCTGCTCGAAATAGTTTTTCCTGCACCTAGAATCATCAATGAAGATTTGTTGGAAGTGAATAACTTAAAGTTCATGCTGGATGCTGAACCTGGGATGGGTAAGACCACCTTTCTCATGCATTATCTTGAAACACTTCTGGATGCTTCGACCCATCAAATTTATTCCCTCCCTATCTATTTTCATTTAGGAAATGTCCCCGAGGGTGGCGGATTTCAGCAGTTTCGTGAATCTGTCAATCGAGAAATCATTGATGTGATTCTTTTGGAGAAAGAGGAAAACCCAGATCTGATTCTTGATGAAGACCTATTGCAAATAACGTTGAACTCTATCTTTGGTTATAGCAAGTTTATGTTTTTGCTGGATGGTTTTGACCAACTGCATCCTCAGGACAGGTTTCGTTTTTTTGTGGATTCTTTTTTGGATGACAATTTGTTTCACAGCAATTTTGTTTTGCTTACCAGTGATAAATTTGAATTTGGTTCTCTGGCGACCGATGCGATCATCAAGCGTGGCGAAGGAGCTGCCTTTCAAATGACCTTTCAGGCTCTCGACCCAAAAGAAAGCAGTGTTTATCTGGGAGATGCCGCAAAAAATAATGCCATAAAGGAACTTGCTGCTTTTACGCCGGAACTATTGAAGACACCCCTTTTGCTAAAAATGATTCGCACTCTGGAGGATAGTGAACTGCTGGAAGGATTGTATAACAGGGCTGAGATTTATGCGCAGTGGTTCAAACATTTGTTGGCGGAATTCGGTAAAGAGGAAAGTGAGTTAGAAAAATGTATGGATCAATTGGCCGAGATTTCTTTTCAACAAATGTTGGATGGAAAAGTTCAGCGCTATCAAAAAGAGGAGCCAGGGTACGATAAGTCCAACATTGAAAAAGATAGATTTGATCTGTTAATGCAAGGCGATGACCTTGCTCCTTACTGGAAGAGAATACTTCAGCAGACTCCGCGTCGATGGGAGTTTCGTCACCCTTCTTACCAGGAGTATTTTGCAGCAAGACATATTGCTAAAATGTCAGAGTGGCAAGGCATAGTAAGGAAAAATTGTGGTGATGTGAAATGGCATGAAGCTTTTAAAATATTAGCAGGCATGGTTTCTGGAAAAGAACTTTTCGATATTTTTATTGAAGAGGGAGCTGTGATGTTGGCGGGTAATTCTCTGCGAGAGGTTAAAGACCTTCCCGAAGGACAAGATTTGCTGGTACGCCAGCTACTAAAATATCAATGTCCAGAAATGCTTCCGCAGTTTAAACCTTGTCGTTTGGTTCGCGTTGAGAATGTTTGGAAAGCCAACGATGCAGATTATTTGCAATCCTTACTAAATCGATTGTTGATGCGAGAGCATCGAGACAGCAGAATCTTGTTCAGTGTGTTTGAACTGGTGCTGAATAATGCTGGAGCGAACATTCACACACTGCTGGATAATTTTGATTTAGAGCCGATCAGGAGTCTCAAAGAATTTCAGAAATTTTTTAATGAGTCCAAAGATGGCAGTCAGGTGACCCTTTCTAAGGTTAGAAAATATAGTGAAATGGTAACGGTGCCACAGGGTAAGTTTATCTATCAGGAAGAAGATGACGAAGAGGATAAAATTAATCTGAAAGAATTTTCGATTATGAAATTTCCTGTGACGAATGCGTTGTATGGGCAATTCGATCCGCAGCATAAAACCCGGTTCCCAAAATATTCATGGGAAGAGGAACAGCCGGTTATTGGAGTTAATTATTATGAGGCGATTATTTTTTCTTTCTGGATGGGACTCCGCTTGCCCACTGAAAAAGAATGGGAAAAAGCGGCAAGAGGAACGGATGGTCGAGTCTACCCTTGGGGCGAACCTATGGGTTATGAAAAAGGATTCGCGAATACCTGTGACTTTATGGAGTGCAAAACGACCTCTGTGTTCGACTTGGAACCGGGGCTCTCTCCTTATGGATGTTTTGATATGGCGGGAAATGTATGGGAATGGTGCGTGCAGCTGAATGCTTCCAAGCATTCAACGCAGCGGGTTGTTAGAGGCGGCTCGTGGATGAATTATCTGGTACACGCAAAATGTTTTTATCGTAACTCGTTTGACCCCGCAGAAAGATATCTGGCTGTAGGTTTACGCTGTGTTTCCGGCTCGCGCTTCACTGAAATTGAATCCGAAGATATGGATGACGATTGAAGAACCGAGCCGCGATCTGCTAGCACCCGGATCGGCTTCCCCGCAGAATAGACCATAAATACTAATTTAGTATCAATGGCTTAACTGGTAAAATAATCAAATCTGATTCTATTAATTATCTGGGATTAACTATTTATAGGCAATTTTGAGTATTTTTTTCAAAAATTGGTTAAAATTGGATTTTTTCATGTCAAGGTATGATTTTCTAGACAATTCGAAACTTTATATATGAGCAACCACGCAAAAAAATTCCTCAGTATTGACGATGATCGGACGTTGCAGATGATCGTCAAGCAGATATTGAGCAAGTCATTTGGCCCTCAGGTGCTTGAAATATTTCAAGCAGGTACCGGTGAAGAAGGGTTGAAAATGATGCGCGAAATCAAACCCGACATTATTCTTTGCGACATCCACATGCCGGGGATGGATGGTATTGAAGTTTGTCAGAAGGTTCGAGAATTGAAATTGCGCTCTGCCGTAATTCTCATGTCTGCCTATGACTCTGAGCAGGACAATGCCATAAAAGCAAGTGAAACCGGTGCCGATGCATATTTATCGAAGCCTTTGAAAAAAGGCGAACTGTTATTCGTTGTGAATTTTGTGATGAGGGTTGCCCACCTCAATGATGCGGTATTCGAAAAGAACAAACAGTTGGAAGCCTCTTTGGGTCAATTGAAACAGTTTCATCAGAAACTGGCAGCTCTTAATGACGAACTACGAAACGATAAAAGGCTTCTCGGTGTTAGCCTGAAAGAAATGACGGAGTTGAATGATCAACTGGAAAACAAAAATGACCAGATATCTTCTATGGTGGATGAACTTGCCAGCCGTTTTGATTCTGCAGAAGGCCTTTTAGCAACCATCATTGAACTTCACCAAACGAAGCATCGAGGCCATTCGGAAAGGGTTACCGAAGCGGCCATATTCATAGCAGAAAAACTGGGTCTCACTGAATACCAAATCAGGAATGTGAAGTCCGCGGCTCGCCTGCATGAATTGGGCATCGTTGCCATGCCGACCGTTGAAAAAAGAAAAGAAGCGGTAAACGAAGAAGAGCTTGATTATATTAAGGACAAACCAAAAACCCACCATCCGCTGGTAGGAGAAATGTTACTTAAGGAGTTCCCGGGGTTTGAGATGGTTGCAGAAATCATCCGGCATCTTCATGAAAACGTAGATGGTTCTGGTTCACCGGATGGTATGTTTGGTGATCGTATTCCTATGGGGGCTCGAATTCTTGCAGCAGCAAGTTATTTTGACCATAATAAAATGGCGCGTCCAAATCTTTCGAATGAAGAAATTCTGACTAAAATGGATGAGAAAACGGGAATCATTTTTGATGATTCGATAATGCGTGTTCTGGGAGAATATATAGCGCAACAGGTAACAGTGGAAGAAGCGCCAACTATGGATTGCTCCGTTTTTGCCCTTGCAGGGGGAATGGAATTGGCAGAAGATATAATTTCGGCTTCGGGGATAAACCTTCTTAGGCAAGGTACGGTTCTAGATCAAGAAACTTTGGATAAAATTCTGAAGTTTCATAACGTCGATCCCATTTCAGGGATCATTAAAGTAAAACAACCTTCATAAAAAATGGATTTAGCTTCCTTTTATGCGGTCGATGAAGTCGGTGCTATGGTTGCCAAAGAAGTTGAAAAAACGCCTCGGAAATTGAAGAGTTTGTTTTCAAAAATAAATTGGCAGGGCAGGTTGATGTTTCCTCTGATGAAAGAGGTGCCATCATTACTATTTCTGATACCGTTTTGTTTCCAGCAGGAAAATCTCGTATGACTTCGGTGGGCAACGATCTCATTAAACAGGTTTTCGATTTATTGCAACAGTTTAACTATAACGTTAAAATCGAAGGCCATACAGACAACTCTCCCATCAGAATAGAACAGTTTCCTTCGAACTGGGAGTTGTCGGCTGCGCGTGCTGCTGAAGTGGCTCGGGAGTTAGTGGAAGCTGGTTCCTCCCCCACGCAATTGTCTGTTGAAGGTTTTTCGCAATATCGCCCCAAAATGCCCAATTACAGTCGTCAGGCCCGAGCTACCAACCGTAGAATTGAAATTGTTTGTCAACGCGGTAGCGTTCGCAAATTTATGGTGGATGTCCTCCGCCGTAATAGTAGATAGAAGCCTTGGCATTTATTTTCCCTGTATCCTTTGAAGAAAAACATGAATAACCGATTTATGCTCAGGGCTCTTGAATTGGCTCGTAAGGGAAAGACGACTCCAAACCCTATGGTGGGCGCGGTGTTGGTCAAAAATAATCGAATTATCGCTGAGGGATTTCACTCTCGTGCTGGAGGGCCGCATGCTGAAGTCGTAGCCTTAAGGAAAGCAGGGAGCAAAGCAAGAGGGGCAGACCTTTATGTTAACCTTGAGCCTTGTTGCCATATGGGTCGAACGTCGCCTTGTACTGATGCCATTATTAAGTCGGGGGTTAGTCGGGTGTTTGCTGGCATGAAAGACCCGAACAAACTGGTGCAAGGGAAAGGAATACGTATTTTAAAGGCCGCTGGAATAAAAGTTTCAGCAGGTATGATGAGAAACGATTGTGAAAAATTGAATGAGACATTTGTCAAGATAATGAAAACTGGCGTGCCGTTTGTTACAGTGAAAACCGCTATGTCACTCGATGGAAAAATCGCCACCCGAGAAGGAAATTCGCAGTGGATTTCAGGAGTAAAGGCGCGTGACTTTGTGCATGAATTGAGAAACCAGAACGATGCTATTCTAGTTGGAACAAATACAATTCTGAAAGACAATCCGCAATTGACCTGCCGATTGAAAAAAAAGCGGGGCAGGCACCCGGCGCGTATTATTTTGGATCGGAGAAACAGAATTCCACTAACAGCTAAAGTTTTCGCAAACAGCAAGACACAGAGGGTGGTTTATGTTTCTGGCTCTAAACTTTCCACGAAAAGAGAAAAGTTGTTGGCGGCTAAAAATATAGAAGTCTTGAAAGTTAAAACGCTGAAGTCAGGATTCGATTTAAAACAGCTTATGAAATTACTGGCGCAAAAAGACTTTAACTCGATTCTGATTGAAGGTGGAGGCGAGATCAACAGCAGTGCGTTTGCAGCGAAGATCGTTGACCGGATCTTTGCGTTTATCAGTCCCATTCTGGTCGGAGGGCAGCAAGCTCCCAGTCCGATAGGAGGGAAAGGTGTGGATAAAATAGCCAAGGCAATAAACTTGAAGAATATGAAAGTCGTTCAAATTGGAGAAGACCTTATGGTGGAGGCCGAACCATGTTCAGCGGAATAATTGAGTCGGTAGGAACCCTGCGCGAATTTGTACATGGGCAGGAAAGTGCGGTTGTGGTCATCGAGACGGATACTAATTTCTCAGGTCTGGAAGACGGAGAAAGCATTGCGGTGAACGGTGTTTGTCTCACTGTCGTTGAATTCAGTGAATCCACGTTTCGAATGGATTTAGGAACAGAGACTTTAGATAAAACCAGTTTCAAAAATTCCAAAGCGGGTGACCGGGTTAACCTGGAAAGGTCGTTAACGCCTTCTTCAAAAATCAGTGGTCATTTTGTTAGCGGCCATGTCGATCAGGTTGGGAAAGTATTAAAGATAGAAGAAAAACCAGGCGAAGTTTTATTGCAGTTTTCGCACCGGGCTTCTCTTCGTCCCTACATAATGGAAAAAGGCTCTATTGCTCTTGATGGAATCAGTTTGACGGTGTTCAATTGCAAAGACGATAAATTTAATGTTTCAGTCATTCCTTTTACCTGGAGCCATACCAACCTGAGTACAAGGAAAATAGGCGATTTAATAAATATCGAATGTGATATGATTGGCAAATACGTCTATAAAGCATGTGCAACCTTGATGAACCCGGATGCTACCGAGTCTGTATTGGAGTTATTGCGACAGCAGGGGAAAGAATAAATGGGAAAAGAATTCAGCACTATAGAAGAAGCCATTGAAGATGTACGGCAAGGAAAAATGATTGTCATCGTTGACGATGAAGATCGTGAAAATGAAGGCGATTTGATGATCGCTGCGGAAAAAGCCACTCCAGAACTGATCAACTTTATGGCTCGATTCGGACGCGGTTTGATCTGTTTGACGCTCACCGAAAAGAGGACCCGAGAGCTAGGGCTCTCGATGATGGTGGATGATAACCAGTCGGCTTTTGAAACACCCTTTACGGTATCCATTGATGCGCGTGACGGAATCAGCACGGGTATCTCAGCTGCCGACCGGGCACATACGATTAAAGTAGCGATTGACCCGGAAACCTTCAAACATGATTTGGTAAAGCCTGGACATATTTTTCCTTTAAGGGCCAAGGATGGAGGCGTATTGGTACGCATGGGGCAAACCGAAGCTTCTGTCGATATCGCCCGAATTGCGGGGTTGAACCCTTGTGGTGTGATTTGCGAAATAATGAATGATGACGGAACGATGGCGCGAGTTTCGCATTTGACTGAATTTATCAAAGAGCATGATCTCAAAATGATCACGACCAAAGACCTGGCTGAATATCGACTCATGAAAGAGGCATTGGTCGAAGAAGTTACTTCGACGGTAATGCCAACTCACTCTGGCGAATTTCGATCCGTAGCTTTTAAAAATTTATTGGACGATCAAATCCATATTGCTCTGGTAAAGGGTGAAGTCAAGCATGACGAGCCTACTCTGGTCCGAGTGCATTCCCAATGTTTGACAGGCGATGTTTTTGGTTCCTATCGTTGTGATTGCGGCGAGCAATTAAAGAAATCTATGGAGATGATTGAGAAAGAGGGAACAGGTGTCTTGCTTTATCTTTATCAGGAAGGAAGAGGCATTGGAATAGTGAATAAACTAAAAGCCTATGCGTTGCAAGATGAAGGTCAAGATACTGTTCAGGCTAACGAGGCATTGGGATTCAAACCCGATCTTAGGGATTATGGAATCGGTGCTCAGATTCTTCGTAAGTTGGGGCTGGGAAAAATTCGCATCATGACCAATAACCCAAGAAAAATTGTGGGACTGGAAGGGTATGGCCTGGAGCTGGTAGAACGGGTTCCCATAGAGGTGCAGGCTAAAAAAGATAACCTAAAATATCTCCGCACCAAGCAGGAAAAAATGGGCCATATTTTTGAAAATATCAAGTAACCCTATGGCTAATATAATTGAAGGCGATCAAAATGCAAGAGGGCTGAGGTTCGGCCTTGTGGTCAGTCGGTTTAACGATTTTATTACCAGCAATCTTTTGACAGGTTCGCTGGATGTTTTCAGCCAATGTGGGGTCGATGAAGCCGACCTGAAAGTTTTGAAAGTCCCGGGGGCTTTTGAGTTACCGCAAGCGGCCAGAAAATTATGCTCCACAGGAAATTTTGATGCCGTCGTATGCCTTGGTGCCGTCATTCGCGGGGAGACTTCGCACTTCGATTATATCTGTGCAGAAGCGAGCCGGGGAGTGGGGCAGGTGGGGTTGGAGTTCAATATCCCTGTTTTATTTGGTGTGTTGACCACAGAAAATCTGGAGCAGGCGGTTGCACGTTCGGGTTCTGGATCTTCAAATAAAGGCCGTGAAACAGCTTTGGCTGCAATAGAAATGGCGACACTGTATAAAAAGCTCTAAAGGAAAAAAATGGGAACACGCCGCACAGCTAGAGAACTGGCATTGAAGTTTTTGTATCAGACCGAGTACAATTCTGAAAGTCCAGATTCAGAACTGGTCGCCTTCTGTGAGAGGGCAAATGTTAGTCAAGAGGTTCAAAATTTCACACAGGCCTTGATCAAGAAATTTCTGTTGCATGAAAAAGAAGTAGATGAACTCTTGAAAAAAATCAGCGCGCATTGGGCTCCAGACCGAATGGCGGTGATAGATAAAAATATTATTCGACTTGGAATTTGTGAACTGCTGTTTGATTCAACGACTCCACCAAAAGTGGTGATCAACGAAGCGGTTGAAATAGCTAAAAAATTTGGAACAGAGGAATCTCCCGATTTCATCAACGGAATTCTGGATAAGATATTAAAGGACTCCAAAGTGGTTCCATAGCAACTACCAAATGCGATATATCATTTTCTCAGACCTTCATAGTAACCTCGAAGCCCTGAATCAATTTGAGAAAGAAATTTCTTCCATCCCTTACGATCGCCTGGTCTGCCTAGGTGATATTGTAGGCTATGGGGCTGATCCAAATCTTTGTATTGACTGGATTAGAAACAATGTGGACTTCACCATCGCAGGAAACCACGATCTCGCGGTAGTCGAAAAAACGGATATTTCTTATTTTAATGCTTATGCAGTTGAGGCGTGTAAGTGGACTCAAAAAATACTAACTGCTGTAAACAGAAGGTTTCTCGAGTCATTACCAATGGATAGGGAAGAGAATGGTGTTTACTGGGTGCATGCATCTCCATACCAGCCTGCAAGATGGTATTATATTTTTTCTAAAAAAGATGCGGAAAAGCATTTTTCAAGTTTTGATGCGCCTGTTTGTTTTGTCGGGCATTCGCACAAACCAGTCATTTTGGAACAAAAGCCCATGGGTGAGATCAATGACTATGTAGCGAACCTGTGGAATATTGAACCTGAAAATCGCTATATATTTAACGATGGCAGCTTAGGGCAACCTCGCGATGGAAACACTAGGCCGATGTATATCCTCTACGATTCCGATGAGCGTACGGTTGAGTTCAAAAGGTTTGATTACGATTTTACACAAACGCAAAAAAAAATTATTGAAAACAGGCTTCCCACCTATCTGGCTGATCGCCTTTCAAGAGGAAAATAGTCGGCTCCCCCTTAGATTACGCTCCGTATGAACCGTTAAGTAAAGAAAAGGTCTATTGACCCTGTTTATGGGAAGTGTTATATTTAAATCAAACAACTTCAATAAAATTAATGTGTTAGTGGGATCTGCGTACTCGATGATATGGCTGATATGCGTTTCGTGAATTCAAACTTTTACAAAGTAATTTTTGTTGCTGGATTGCTTTTTTGCCAGGCAAATTTTGCGGTTGCCGCTCGTGCCTTGCCTGCAGGTGATTTGTATTTTCTGGCGCAAAAATCTTTTTATCAGCTCAAGGCGGCTCCTGAAAAGCAGAAGTTCAGGCACCATTGGGTGAAAACTATAAAAATGTTTTCTAAAGTGGTGGACCGTTACCCAAAAAGCAACGAGGCTTACCGAGCAGAATTCACGATAGGGAAACTGTATGAGGGGTTGAACGCAGTTTCTAAAAACTCGAAGGATCTGGATCGAGCTGCACAACATTATAATAATGTTTCCGAAAAATATTCGTCTGCAAACCTGTCAGATGATGCATTGTTCCGTGTCGCAGAAATACATCTTTTAAAGAGAAGATTTGCACAAGCATCCACAACGTTTGAGAAAATATTTAAGAAATATCCTCAAGGCGACCAGGCTAAAATTGCTAGGCAAAAATTTAAGAATATCAAGGTTGCTCCTAAGAATAAGGTTTATACGAAAGTTGCTACTGTCCTTAAGACAAACCTCCCTAAGCCTGTTGCGATTGCCAAGCAAGATTTGCCGTTAAAAAAAGCATCTTCAATTTCCACAGTTGAAGATAAGAAAAAGATTTTTGCGGAGTTTAAAGAGAAAACTCAAAAATCGATTGTAAAAAAAGCCAGCCAACCCGCACCGACCAAGCCATCCAGAAAAATGCTTGTTAAGAAAAAAGTTGAGCAATCAAGGATAAAGATAGCTAAGAAAGCAACTATTGAGAAAAAGGTTGTGCAGCCCCCTATAAAAACAGCCAAGAAGGAAGTGAGAATCAAGGATGGTTTTGGGAGAGGGTATTTGTATAACCCAAAAATTTCAAAGCGTAAACAAATCGATGCGCCTTTGATTGTCGTTGACGCGGGTCATGGTGGCAAAGATCACGGTGCCAGGAGTGCTTCAGGCATAAAAGAAAAGAATGTCAATATAAAGATCGCCAAACATGTCAAAACCATTCTTGTGAACCGATTTAAATATCGGGTGGTGATGACGCGAAAAGACGATACATTTATCCCCTTGAAAGATCGAAGTAAAATTTCCAACAAGCGGAATGCGGATTTGTTTGTATCCATTCATGCCAATGCAGCAAAGAGAAAGTCGGCTCATGGCATCGAGACTTATTTCCTGGGGACATCCCATAATGAACGCGCTCTGGAAACGGCCGCTCGCGAAAACGGTGAGTTGGTGAAATCTGTCAAAGATAATCAGGTACAACAAATTCTTGCGAGTTTGATCACTACGACGAAGATCAATGACTCTTCCCGACTGGCGGGACGTGTTCAGGAAAACCTTTATAAATCTTCCAAAAAGAAATATCGCGGTTTAAAAAATCTGGGTGTTAAAGAAGGTCCTTTCTATGTTCTTCATGGTGCCGATATGCCCAGCATTCTTGTCGAGGTTGGCTTTTTAACACACCGAAAAGAAGCCAGAATGCTTTCGCAGCCAAAATATCTTTACCAGTTAGCGTCTTCCATTGCAGAGGGCATTCATAAATACCTGCAGGATAAAGGTCCTTCCATTTAAACGCGAATGTCATCCCCCATTATTGCTATTGTAGGAAGAGCAAATGTTGGTAAGTCTACCCTCTTCAACAAACTCACTCAAAGTCGTTCCGCTATTGTAAACGACACTCCAGGTGTTACCCGTGACCGAATTTACGGTTCAGCAGATATGGGAAATCGTTCTGCTCTGATAGTAGATACGGGTGGTGTTGATGTCGATCAGAATAACCCTATAGAGCTTCAAGTCGTTGAGCAGGGAAGATGGGCAAGAGATGAAGCTGACTGTGTGATCATAGTGGCGGATAATCAGGAAGGCCTCACCCCTTATGATCGCGAGATGGTTGATGAGATACGGAAATCCGGAAAACCTTATGTGCTGGCAGTAAATAAAGTCGACTCGCCATCACATCATCATATCCTTCCTGAGTTTAATAAGCTGGGGGTGCAATATTTGTTGCCGGTTTCAGCAGAACATGGGCACGGTCTTTACGAGTTGATTGAGACAGTATCCCGGCTCCTCCCGGAATATGTCGAGCCAGAGGTGGATAGTAATGCAATACGAGTTGCAGTAATTGGAAAACCTAATGTAGGAAAATCCTCTTTAATAAATAAACTTTTAAATTCTGAGCGTTGTATTGTTTCAAACATTCCAGGAACAACCCGGGATTCTATTGACACGTTCCTGCAGGCGAATGGTCAAGATTTTGTGTTAGTAGATACGGCTGGAATCCGTAGAAAAGGTAAGACCAAGCAGGTGCTGGATAAATTCAGCGTGATCATGGCGTTGAGGGCTTTAGATCGATGCGATGTGGCGATCCTGTTGCTAGACGGCGTGGAGATGGTTACTGATCAGGATGCGACGATTGCCGGATATGCTTTAGATAGGGGGAAAGGTTGCGTTATTATTGGAAATAAATGGGATTTGACGCGAGAAAAAGAAATTACTTTTGAGGCATTTGAGGACAATGTTCGATACAGGCTTAAGTTTATGGAATTCGCTCCAATTTTAACGGTTTCTGCAAAATCGGGTATGCGTGTGGATAAGATTTTGCCTCAGGCAGAAAAAGTTTTTGAGGAGTATTCCCGAAGAATTTCAACAGGTCCTTTGAACGATTGTTTTGAAAAAGCGATTCAAAGAAATCCTATGAGCAGTTATCGTGGTAAATTTCTAAAGATGTTTTATGCCACGCAAATCAAAAGTAAACCGCCTACATTTAAATGCTTTTTAAACTTTCCCGAAGCTATCCATTTTTCATACAAGCGGTATTTGGTCAACAGTATTAGAAAAACATTTGGATTGATCGGCACTCCGGTTCGATTGATTTTATCTGGAAAAAAGGAACCCTGACTTTTTGACCTGAAAAAGATCCGTTGTCCTTCGCTTATTAGTTTTAATTCCCGCCCTAGCTTTAACTTCAATAAAATGAATTATGTATCGCGATCTATATATAATTTCTTGTGACCTCTTTTTTGTTTTCCATCTAAGTTTATAAATTTAATCAGTTTTTTTATGTGTTTCGCTCTCATAAACCTTTGACATTTGTCTCGAAATTTGGAATGGTTGAGGTTCTTCATTTCTTGGATTCAGATTCTTTTTGGGTGTTTTATTCCTGATAAAAGATATTTACCAAGCGAGGAAATATGAAACATTACAAACTTCAGGATATACGGAATATAGGGTTTGTAGGGCATGGTGGGTCAGGCAAAACCTCCTTGGCAGAGTCGGTATTATTTTTAACAGGGGTTTCTGATCGTTTGGGTAAAGCTGGTGATGCTTCTTCGGTGATGGATTATGACCCGGAAGAAATTAAGCGCGGTCATTCTATAAGTTCTTCCATAGCATTTTGTGAATTCAATTCAACCAAAATAAATCTTATTGATACTCCTGGCAGTAATAACTTCATCGCCGATACTCCGGCGACTTTGAGGGTTGTTGATGGCTTAGTATTCGTAATAAGCGCAGTTGAAGGTATGCAATTCTATACTGAAAAAATTTGGAATTGGGCTGATGAGTTGGAGCTTCCCCGGATTATATTTTTAAATAAGATGGATCATGAACGTGCCAATGCAGGTCCGATTCTAGAAGCTATTAAAATGAAATTAAAAAAAACGCCTATATTTATCCATCTTCCTCAAGAAACAGGTGAAAAATTTTCTGGAATTGTTGATCTGATAGAGAATAAATTTTTCAGTTATGACAGGGGATTAGAGGGCAAGGGAAAGCCCGACGGTGTGCCTGCCGATATTTCGGATGAAATGGAAATCAGCCATGCAGAATTGATAGAAGCTGTGGCAGAAGTGGATGATGAACTAATAGAAAAATATCTTGAGAGTGGAGAATTAACTGAAGAAGAGTTTTCTCACGGATTGAAAGAGGGTATTAAGAAGGGGCAATTGATCCCTGTTTTATGTGGTTCGGCTCTACAAAATGTTGGAGTTGACCTTTTGTTGCAGGCGGTAGTGAAATACCTTCCTTCACCTGAAAATCGAGCTCCCGTAATGGCGATAAAAGTGAAAGACAATTCAGAAGTTACTCAATCTGAAAATGACCCTGCCTCTGCTTTAGTTTTTAAAACAGTCGCGGACCCTTATGCTGGAAAATTAACTATATTCAGAACGTTTTCAGGTACGATTAAGGGAGATTCTACAATTTACAATAGCACTCAGGAGATTTCGGAACGAGTGGGGCAATTGTATATGCTACAGGGCAAGAAGCAGTTGCCGGTTTCCGAGGTTTCTGCTGGGGACATTGGCGCGGTAGTAAAACTCAAACAAACTGTTACAGGTGATAGTTTCTCTGAAGCAGATGAAAAGGTGGTTTTCCCCTCGATCGTTTTTCCATTACCCGTTTTATCGCGGGTGTTGGTGCCTAAGACTCATGCCGATGAAGAAAAAATAAGCCAAGCTTTGCAAAGGCTCACGGAAGAAGATCGAACTCTGAGAGTTGAGCGAAATCTACAGACGAGCGAATTGCTGATTTCCGGCTTAGGACAGGTTCACTTTGATGTTGCCATGGAAAAACTGAAAACTCGATTTGGAGTTGAAGTGGATGTAAAGGCTCCGCAAATTCCTTACCGTGAAACGATAAAAGGGACCACCAAGGTACAAGGGAGGTATAAAAAACAAACAGGTGGGAAAGGTCAGTTTGGTGACACTTGGATCGAAATTTCTCCTCTGAAAAGAGGTGAAGGTTTCGTGTTTGAAGATAAAATAGTGGGTGGAGCGATTCCTAAAACTTATATACCGGCTGTAGAAAAGGGCATTGAGGAAGCGATGGCTAATGGAGTAATCGCTCATTTTCCTATGGTCGATGTGAAAGTTAAGCTTTACGACGGCTCCTACCACAATGTTGATTCTTCAGAAATGGCGTTTAAAATTGCAGGTTCTTTGGGGTTTAAACAGGGAATACCGGATTGTAAACCTACTCTCATTGAGCCGGTTATGAATATGGAGATTGTGGTTCCCAACGATAAGGTGGGAGATGTTATGGGAGACTTGAATGCCAAGCGCGGAAAAATCCAGGGGATTGATCCCGAGGAAGATAGCCAGACAATTCGCGCATATGTTCCCATGGCAGAGGTTTTGAATTATGCTGCAGATCTAACCTCTATTACGGGGGGTAGAGGGATGTTTGTTATGGAATTTGATCATTATGAAGATGTACCTGATAATTTGATGAAAAAAATAATTGATTCTGCAAATCAGGACTTTGAAGAGAAACATTAACTCTATAAAGAAGACTAAGCGAGGTAGTGATATTGAAAAAAGCAGATTCAAATGGAACCCTTGTTAAGGCGGATATCGTTGATCTTGTCTATGGAAAAGTCGGATTCACCCGGCAAGAAGCGGCTGAAGCTGTAGATATTTTATTTGAAGAAATCAAAAGTCGTCTGGCGCAAGGAGAAAATGTTCGGATCTCAAGATTCGCCAGTTTTATTTTGAAAAAAAAAAATGCACGCAATGCGCGCAACCCTAAGACGGGGGAGTCGATAAGGATCAATCCTCGTACTGTTTTGACATTCAAACCCAGCAAGCAATTACTAGCTTCTACAAACCGGGATACCCATGAAAATTCCTCCAATTCCTGATAAGTTATTTTTTAAAATAGGCGAAGTCGCTGATCTTACGAGTGTAGAGCAACATGTACTCAGGTATTGGGAGGATGAAATAGAATCTCTCAAGCCCAAAAAGAACAAATCGGGGCAGCGGCTATATCAAAAAAGAGATGTTGAACTGATTTTTGAGATCAAGCAACTACTGTATGCAGAAAAGTTCACAGTTGCCGGTGCCAGAAAGAAATTAAAACAAAACAAGAAAAAGGAAACTCAGTTGGATATTGCTTTTGACCGTGAAGGTTTCGTTGAGTGGAAAGAGGAGATAAAGCAGGACTTGGAATCTATTTTAAGCACTCTTGATAATAAATAGGGTGTGGGGAAAAGAAAAACATCCCTGACCTTTTGATCAGGGATGTTTCATATTGTTTTAAGCGAAAGCTTTTTTGGCTACATCCACTAGAGCATCCACGGTTCGACAACCCAATAAATCGGCATCTTCCCTGGCTACTTCTTCGCCGCTTGCATCTACAGCGATTATTGCACGATTGAGATAGCGGCTCTTTACACCTTCCAAGGTCAGCTTATTCGCATTGCCAAATTCCTGACTTACATCTTGTAGCAGGTTAGGCAAGCCTCTTCCCGCATTGGATAAAATATCTGTTCCAACAACGACAATTACTTCATCGACGCCAGCTGCTTTAAATTTATCATCATTGTCTTTAACCAGGTCGAATTCTTTATTGCAGAAACCACCTGCGCCCGGCAGAGTAATAATTAGTCTCTTGCCCTTATAGTCATCAATAGATAATTCCTGCTCGATTGGTGTGGTTGCCGCATTTTCAACAGACCATTCAGGATTCAATTTAATCATTTTTACATTACTACCAGACAACTTTGCCATGTAGAAACCTCCTATTTTAGGGTTTTTGTAGAGACTTTTATTAGATGTGTTACGGTCTATAAAGATGCAGAAATTGTACGAAAAAAAATCTATCAACTGATAAATCATAAATATTTTTTAATAAACGATCTATAGCCAAGGGATTTTAGATTTGTTAACCTTAATTTATTAGAAATTGTATGAGGTAATTCCACAATGATAAAAAGAGTAACAATATTAACGAATATTTTTGCACTTTTTCTTTTTACTTGGATTTCATGGGCTCAAGAACCTAAACGACCATTTTATGAACATCCGGGCAATTACCGAGATGAGATCAATAATCTTAAGGCAGATTTTAAGGCACGCTTCGGTTATGATTTGATCGATTTGGAATATGATTGGAGATCTTGGGAAATTAAAAAGCTAGCCACTGCTTTTTCAAACCTGCCAGATACTTTTCTAAATATTTCTGGGGTCAAAGGGTTCTATCACCTCAGTCAATTTCGTGGGGGACCCGAGGGGATGCCTGTTGATGATATTCCTGCCGCTACTTTCCCCAGCTTTCAAACAGTATATAGAAATTCAAAAATGGCTTATCAAGCCGAATTGGGAAATCAAGAACCCCGTATTGAATTCTATTCTTCGTTGTTTTATGAGGATCAGAATGAATTGAGCAATATTATTCAACATGAAATGGCTCATCTTTATGACATATTTAAGGGGTATATTTCCTTTTCTACTGAATGGATGAATATTACGAATTTCAGCTTGCTTCACTTACCCGCATTAGATTCTCGACCTGGTGATGACTATTTGTTCACAACTTTAAATGATTCTGAAGAACTTCATTATGCTCCAGTTTCTTCGCGTCAGTTGCCTACTTATTCGAGACAAAATCCGCAGGAAGATTTTGCCAATTCGGTTGCTGCTTATATTAATTATCCTTATTTTCAGTTCAGTCATCCCAAGCGTTATCAATTCCTAAAGGAAAGAGTGTTTGACGGGAAACTCTATTTTCCTGAAGAGAAGATAGAATACAAAGAAAAAGTGATCGCTGATATTGAACAGGCACTTGCTACTAAAAACTGGGATAAGGTAATTACAATTTCACGCGAGGTTGCGCGAGACTATCGACCAGATATTGAAAAGGAGATGATAACGCGTCTCGAAGCGGACCTTACGAAACTTCCTGACTCTGTGCGAGATGAGAAGCTTGCGCTTGCTTCCTGCTATTACGTTGACCCTAATGCTTTAAATATTAGAAAAAACCTTATCCGGAAAAAGCGTGTATCGTTACAAGTTCTTCTGGAAAACCAGCGCTGCATTTTAATGGCCAGAAAATCATTTGAAAAAGAGCTTGGATTATGGTCGATGCGCAATATTTATTTTTATAAAAGTAAAGGCGAATCCTATATCCAATTTTCGGATCCCGTTGCCCTTTCATCAAGAGCTAGGGGGTTTGATACGCGATATACTTGGAGAGTTTTTAACGAAGGAAGCAGTGTGCATTTGGCTGAAGGGAGTTTTATTAGGGAAGGAATTAACCCTGGATCGGTAAAAATAAACCTGGGGAAAAGTGCAGTAGGTAACTTGAATTTACCTGTAGGTAAACCGCTTATTATAGAACTTGGGGCACAGCGGGTGCACCCTGTAGAATTTAATAGGTTAAATTCTAAAATTGCCAAGATTCGATTCGTTATACCAGATGGATTCAATTATAATGGTTTTAAGAGGGCAAAAATAAAAATTATTTATCCCTTACGACCAGAATTCCAAAGTTTGAACTGATATTAATCTAATTCCCGGACCATTCGATAAGCCATATTCAAATGGGCGTATTTTGAAGGCCATACCTTCATTCCATCCTCATATTGAA